>ODAK010006880.1_pt1 | contig 11426 bp, 11 predicted proteins | sample 1539591 | NCBI WGS metagenome assembly ODAK01 (sample SAMEA3539303, study PRJEB22396) | soil metagenome | biome: tundra; feature: field; material: soil | place: USA | collected 2010-05 | depth 0.15 m | reverse complement strand
GTGGGGAGTTTACGAAGCAGGCCGGTCACGGCTTCGCCGCAGGCATGGTCAACGCAGTGTTGCGCAAGCTCGCCACGGCGAAGCATGTCGATTTCCCAGACGCGTCCGCGGTGGAATTGGCGGTCGCGCAGGCGCACCCCGCGTGGATCGTGGAACGCTGGACCGCGCACTATGGACTTGAGGCAGCACGCGAGATTTGCAGACATGGCCAGAGTCAGCCAACGCATTCGATTCGCATCGACTCTGCCAAGAGTGAAGCGGAACTCATCGCGACCGGCATCGGCCTCGAGCCCGCGGCACTGATCACACGCGCACGTACCGTCACATCCGGGGACATCACATCGACAGCGGCGTATCGGGAAGGGCGCGTCCGTCTTCAGGACGAAGGATCGCAATTGGTCGCCGAAATTGCCGGCGAGGGCGAGAGGATTCTCGATTGCTGCGCGGCCCCGGGCGGAAAAACGCTGATTATGGCGGAGCGCAATCCTCAAGCGCGGATCGTTGCCTGCGAGTCCAATGCGCAACGGCTCGAGCAACTTGGCAAACGTCTTGCACCGCTAGGAGAGCGCGTCGAGTGCCGCCTCGCTGACGCGAGGCTCATCGCGGACGACGGTGCGTACGACCTGGTTCTGGCCGATGTGCCCTGCAGCGGAACAGGCACGCTCGGACGCAATCCTGAGATTCGTCATCGTCTGCGTCTGGATGATCTACCGCGACAGGCCGAGCGGCAAAAAGCCATACTTCATGCCGCATTGCGCGCGGTGCGTCCCGGTGGACGCGTGGTCTATTCCACCTGCTCGTTCGAGCCAGAAGAGAATGAGGAAGTGATAGCGGCTGTGTTGGGCGAGAGTGACACAGTCACTCAGTTGAACTTGGGGTCGCGCATCGACGAACTTCGCGCTGATGGCACGCTCACTGACGCAGGTGCGGAGCGGTTGCTCGACTGCATCACGGCAGACGGTAGCCTTCACCTGTTGCCTGGTATCTCTCACAGCGATGGCTTTTTCGTTTGCCTGCTCGAATGCAAATCCGGTAGCGCGTAGAGCAATGAATGTGCTCTTCGTGTGCAGCAGGAATAGGCGTCGAAGCCCGACGGCTGAAGTTGTATTCTCAGGTCAATCAAATGTGGAAGCGCTGTCTGCCGGGACAAGTCCCGATGCGGAGAATCCTATTTCAGCAGACTTAATCGAATGGGCCGATCTCATTTTTACTATGGAAAACATTCACCGGCAGCGGCTGCAAAAGAAATTTGGCTCGGCACTGCGGACGAAGCAAGTTATCGTCCTTGGAATACCAGATGACTATGAATACATGGATCCGATGTTGATTGAGGTTCTCACGGATCGCGTGGCGCGTCATCTTTGATCGGGAACTTTCGTTACTCGTCTGTCAACTTCAGCTCTGCATAATCGCGGCCCAGCATCGCGCACAGTGCCTCAACGACCAATTCGTGATCAGCGCGCATGGGCAGGCCGGAGACGGGGACGCTGCCCACGATTCCGGCTTCGCCGACGACTAGCGGAAACGAGCCACCGTGCGTTGCGTAGTCTGCGGTTGGCAGACCCTGGCTCTCGGCGAGGGTTTCCTTCTTCACTTTTTCTTTGAGACCGACGGCGTAGGAACTGCGATGAAAGCGCGCGACGACGTTGCTCTTGCGTCGTACCCACTCGGGATTGTCGGCCGTGGTGCCATCCATCGCCGCATAAAACAAGGGCTGTCCAAAACGCCGCACGTCGATCACCACGGCGAGACCGCGCTCGGCGGCCATTGTTCTCAGGCGCGAGCCCAACTCCCACGCCGTCTGCGCATCGAGGCGCGGTAAATGCAGTTCCCGCTCTTGCAAGGCGATGCGTTCGAGGTCCTTTGTCGCTCCCATTTCTCGTCCTCCGCTGCTGCCATCATAATGCTGCGCCGACGTCAGTGGCCGCAGCGTTGAAAGCCGCTTAGCTCTCCGCGCTTTCTTCGATCGGCACATTTCTCTGGGCCACGATTCCAAGGCGCTCATAGATTGGCCGCATTTCTTTGCGGATTGCGCCAAGTCGCGTCCAGAACCAGAGCGCGCCGATAATGCACGCAACGCCGCTGACGATGACAGTATGCGGAGCGCCGATCCAATGCGCCAGTGCACCCGCGAGCAGGCTGCCAAAGGGCGCCATGCCCACAAATGCCATGGTGTAGTAGCTCATTACGCGGCCGCGCATGCGCTCGTCGACGAGCGTTTGCAGAATGGTGTTGCTGGCTGTCGTTCCTTGCATCATGCCAAATCCCGTCACCAGCATCATGAGCATTGAGAGCCACAAAGTCTTCGAGAAGCCGAAGCAGATCAGACCCACACCAAAGATAGATGCAGCGATGGGAACGACCTTGGTAAGCCCACGCACCGAGCGCCGCAGTACGAGCGTCAGGGCAGAGGCGAGTGAGCCTACTCCTACCGCGCCCATTAGGAAGCCCAGGGTATGCGGGCCGCCATGCAGCGTTTGCGCGGCGAAGACAGGCATGAGCACCATGAACGGCCAGCCCATCAAGCTAAGCAGCGCAAAGAGTAAGAGAATGGTGCGTATCGGTCTGAAATCCGCTACGTAGGTCCAGCCCTCTCGCAACTGGGCGAACATCGATGTCGTGGCACGCTCGATGGTGTCCAGCGGAAGGCGCATCATCAGCAGCGAAGCGATGACGGCGATGTAACTGACGCCGTCGATGAGAAAACACCAGCCCTCATTGGTGGCCGCAATCAGCAACCCGGCCAAGGCAGGGCCGAGCAGACGCGCCGTATTCACCATCGAGGAATTGATGGCGATCGCGTTGGAGAGATCGGCGCGATCCTCGACCATCTTGACCATGAAGGATTGGCGGCCGGGCATATCGAACGCGTTGATGATGCCCTGCATCGCGCTGAGGGCCAGCACTTCAGCAATGGTGATGCGATGCGACAGCGTCAGGAAAGCCAGCGCCAGAGATTGCACCATGGCCAGAGTCTGTGTCCACACCAGCACCTTGCGGCGATCGATGCGATCGACAATGACGCCGGCGATGGGCGCCAGCAGAAACGTGGGAATCTGTCCTGCGAATCCAACGGTACCGAGCAGCAGAGGAGACTTGGTCAGCCGATACACCAGCCACGACGTCGCGATGCGCGTCATCCATGTGCCGATGAGCGAGATACTCTGGCCGCCAAAGAAGAGGCGAAAATTTCGATGGCGCAACGCCCGCCATGCGTGCGCGTAACTGCTGGCTGCGGGCGCGGCGATTTCCTGGTCTTCTGGCGAATTCGATTCGGGCTTCATGCGTCTTTGATTGGATGCTAAGGCCGTCGAATCGGCTCTGCACTACTTGGCTACGGTCAATTTGACTTCTGTGTTTTGATCGACGCGCGCGCCTGCAACTGGCTGTTGCCCGATTACAGCGCCCGGCGCGATCGGAGCTTTAGGCGGAGAATTGTCGTTGACGATGGGCGGTATATTCACATCGACAAAATTGGGCGTCGCCGTCTTGAGGCCGATCTTTGCGAAGGTAGCTTGAGCGGCAACGATGGGAGTGCCGCTCAGGTCAGGCATCACGTAACCGTCAGCAGCGACATCGTCTGGCGCAGCTACGAGCAGGTTCACGCTGGGGCGCGAAATGCCTTGTGCGTGTGCTGGAGGATCCTGCGCCAGCACGGTGCCATCGGCCACAAGTCCATAGGGCAACTTTGCCGTGACGCCGACCTCAAGACCGACACGACGCAGACGCAATGCCGCGATGCGACCCTCAGTACCCACGGTGTCGGGCACATCAACCTTTTGCGGGCCAAGGCTCTCGGCTACGCGCACGCGCCACTCACGACGCACGACGGTGCCCTGCGCGGGCGACTGTGACAGGATGTGTCCCGCGGCTACGTCAGATGAGTAATAGCGATTGTCTACATCGAGGTTCAAGCCCATGCCGGCGGTCTGGCTACGCGCTTCGGCGACGGTCATTCCCTTCAAGGCGGGCACTTTGACTTCAGCACCGTGGATGGCGAAGTGCATGGTGGTGATCGCTGCCAGCAGAGCCACAGCAACGAGCAACATGATCAAAGACGATACCTGGAAAAAATTGAGGAGGAAGCGTCTTTTCATGGCACCGGTTCCCCATCAGGATAAACAATTTCATAATCGATGGTCGCTGTCTTCTCGAGCATCTTCGACACCGAGCAGTATTTATTCTTTGACAGCCACACGGCGTCTTCAACCGCTTTGCGGCTCAACTGTCCGCGCACCGTGTAGGTGAGCTTGATGTGGGTGAAGATACGAGGCGGACCATCAGCCTGGGTCGCGTCTGCTGTCACGCGCAGGCCGACGAGAGGCTCCCGCTTCTTCTTGAGGATGCCGACAACATCAACGGACGTGCACCCGCAAAGAGCCATCAGCACCGCTTCCATCGGACTGGGGCCAAGTTTGTGCCCGGCCTCGGTATCGAAGACGACGATGTTGCTGTTTTCAGAAATTCCCTCAAAGATGCCGCCGTGCTTCCATTCGCTGTGGGCGATCATTGCTTGTCCTTCCATTTTAACGAGAGGCCCTGCTTGACCCTACAAATAGATACTTATCTAAAGTAGATTTCCGCAAGTCGCGTCATCAGCAGATAGGTCATCAAAAGCAGAATGCAAAGTCCGGAGTCGAGATTCGCAGCAAAGTCGGCGCTGATCTGGCCTCGCTGCAATGCTTTGCCTATGTACCGCCGCAGCACAAGAGCTGAAGCCGCTGGAATCCAAACCAGAAACGGCAGTTCAAATCCTCGCAGATGATGCACGGAAGAATTCGCGCTAAGCCACAGGCCGCGGATGATGAACGCCTCTAACAAACCCAGGCACAAGAGCCCGGTTATAAAAAAAGTTGTAGAGAAATTAGCAATCGGTTTACGTTTCAGGTGGTATTCGACATGCTCAACAGTCGGCACAGATCTTACCTCCAGTCTCAGACTTGATTCTTAGACGGTCGGTAATGCATGCCGGTTTCATAAAGCGGCTTAGTAAGTGTTATCGAGTGTTATCGGTGACGGGCTCGGGATGGATCGTGACGCGATGCACCTCTGGGCATTTCAATTTGAAGCTGTTCTCGAGCGACGTGATCACTTCGTGAACGCGCTGCATCGCGAGCTGATCGGGCAGCGTGCAATGGCAAGATAGCGAAATGTGCTCAGCGGTACGGCCAACCGTGATTTCGTGCACGTCGACGATTTCCTTGTAGAGCGCGGCTGTTATGCGCAGGGTCTGCTCGATCCTGCGATCTTCTTCGACCATTTCTTCGGGCTGCTCGATGGTAGCGGGCTCGCTCTCGATGTGCGTCAGAACGGAATCGATCTCCGGCGTCTCGCGCAGAATTTCCGCCTCCATGCCGCTCACAAAACTATGCGCAGCGAGAAGCGACATGGTCTCTTCGAGTTCCACATGCAACTCGACGCGGAGGCGTCCGTGATGCGACTGCACGCTCAGGTCGTGCACAGCAACGTTGTTGCGCGCGGCGACGGCACGCACACGGTCAAAGATGCTTTCTGCCCTGGCCTGGCGCGGGACAGTGTGAATGACCACGTCGGCCTCGGGCAGTGCGCGATGCACTGCGTCGGTGGCGGCGCGCACCAATTCACCGGTGTGCTCGAACGTGTAGCTGCGCGGCAAGGCCAGGGTCAGGTCAGCGAAATAGGCCGCGCCTGCTCGCCGAACTCGAGCCTGCTCTACCGCGAGCACACCAGGCACCTGCTCTGCTTCGCGAATGATGCGGCGGCGCGTCTCAGCGGGAATCTGGTCCATTAGCACTTCGACAGTCTCACGGGTGAGCCGCATGGTGATACGCAAAATCACCAGCGAAACAACTACAGCCGCGACGGGATCGGCGTAACGCAGCCACTGAACATGAAGATAGGCACCCATCCACGATGCCCCCAGCCCAGCAAGCACTGCCAGCGTAGCCCAGATGTCAGAGGCAAAGTGAAACGCGTCAGTGGCTAACGCGGGCGAACCGGTGCGTTCAGCTACAGCGCGCAGTTGTCTTGACCGCCAATAATCGACGCAGATCGATGTCAACAACACCAGTACCGGCCATATGGAATGGTGCAGTTCCATGGTGTTGTGCAGGATTCGTTGCAACGCCTCCCAGATGATCCAGACGCAGGAGACGGCCATCAGACCGACTTCGGCAAACGATGAAATGTTTTCAATCTTGCCGTGGCCGTAGGTGTGGTCTTCGTCGGCAGGCTTGTCGGAGACACGCACAGAAAAGAAAGTCAATGCAGCGGCGACCAGGTCAAGGCCCGAATGGGCTGCGTCAGACAGCACGCCCAGTGATCCGGAAAAGATGCCGGCGGCGAGCTTGAGCAGAGTCATGGCTGCAGCGGCCAGCATCGAGTGCAGCGCAACCTGCCGTTTGGCGGCGGAGTTCTCGGCGGCACTCGCTACGGTCGGACTGGAGGCTGAAGGCATCGCGCTCCTAGACTACAAGCGGTTTCACAGCCGTATACAACCCGGCTATGCCAAACGTGTACGGTTGCCACGCGCAACCGGCATACCCGACCGCGTTCATCAACGACAGCATCGCAGGCGGCGCGGGAAAATTTCCCACCGACGTGGGCAGATAATTGTAAGGGCCTTCGCTGGCACCCGGTGTGGTTCCGCAGATCAGGCGCCCGATGGCCGGCAGTACGCGGCGAAAGTAAATGGCATAAGCCTTGCCGATCAAGCCGCCGGGTTCGCTGAAATCCAGAATCCCCAACTGACCGCCGGGCTTGAGCACGCGGTGGAATTCGCGCAATCCGGCCTCGTAATTGGCAAGGTTGCGAAAGCCGAATGCGGTCACGATCAGGTCCAGCGATGCGGAGCGCAGAGGCAGATGCAGGGCGTCGGCTTCGAGAGCAATCGCACCGGCTTTGTGGGCCTTGCGCCGCGCAAATTTCTCAGCGCCTCGACTGAGCATCCCGTGCGCAAAATCCGCTGCGAGGATGGGCCGTGCCCCCTGCGGGCGAAGTTGCAGCAGCGCCATGGTCATGTCGCCGGTGCCGCAGCAAACATCCAGAATCGCCGCATCGGGATTGGCGAGCAGTGTTTTGAAGCGGCGTGCGGTGCGCCACCACCACAGGCGATCCACATTCGCCGAGAGCACGTGATTGAGCAGGTCGTAGCGCGGCGCGATGGAGTTGAACATCTGCTGCACAGTCGCGGCCGCGGCAGCTTCGTCCTCGACACCCATCGGCTTGGCTCCGGTGACGGTCACGATCGTGGGCGCTCCTTGGCGCGCGACAACATGTAGCTTGCCGCCACCTCAAGCTCGGCCGGAGATACGTCTTCCACCACGCCCGCATCGCCGATGCCAAGGGGCAATACAAAGCGTCGCACTCCACCGACATTCTTTTTGTCGCTGCCGGTCGCGGCCAGCAGTTTGGCAGAGCGCAACTTGAGCGGTGGCAAGGGGCCGTAAAGGTAAATCAGCTGCTCAAGCCGATCTGCCTGCCCACTCGAAATCGTTCCGCGCCGATGGGCAAGCGCCAGAGCAGCCACCATGCCCCATCCAACGGCCTCGCCATGCAACAGCAATTTGTAGCGCGTGGCCTGCTCGATGGCGTGGCCCAGGGTATGGCCGAAGTTCAAAATCATGCGCAGCCCATTTTCGCGCTCATCTCGACTGACGACGTCGGCTTTAATTCGAATCGATGTGCCGATTACTTTTTCGAGCGCTTTGGCATCGCGCCCCAGCACCTCGTCGACATGCTCTTCAATAAACCGCACAAGCGAGCGGTCGCGAATGATTCCAGCCTTGATGCTCTCCATCAAGCCGGCGCGCAGTTCGCGATCCGACAGAGTGCCAAGCACATCAATGTCGGCGAACACAGCAAGCGGATGGTGAAAGCTGCCGACCAGGTTTTTCCCTTCAGGCAAATTGACGCCCGTTTTTCCTCCTACGGAAGAATCGACCTGGGCCAGAAAGGTAGTAGGCACCTGTACGTAGGGAATGCCGCGCATGTAAATCGCAGCCAGAAATCCGCCAACGTCGCCAATGATGCCACCGCCAAAAGCGATCAGCAGAGAACCGCGATCTGCGCCTGCGGCAACCATCTGGCGCAACAACCGCTCCACGCTGGGCAGGGTCTTGTGCTTTTCCCCTGGAGCGAGAAAAAGAATGATCGGCGATTCCTTAAAGGAACTCAGGAACGTGTCACTCCACAACGCCCAGATCTCCGGCGATGTGAGCACAAAAACCCGTCGCGGCAAGCGGCCATGGACCCGCTCAATGCGCCGCGTCAGCGTCGCGATCAGGCCGGTGCCGGTCACCACGTCATATTTGGCCGAAGGTGTATCTACACGTATCGTTTGCACGCTTCTTCCATCCTATCGGAAACCTCCCGGTCTCACGCCTTGATGATGCGAACCAACCAGCTTGGTAAACTTGGAGATATGCGTATTGGTGTTGATTTTGGAACAACTCGTGTCGTGGTCGCAGCCGTGGACCGCGGCAATTTCCCTCTTGTTTATTTCGAAACTCCCGATGGACAGATGCGCGACTGGTTTCCGCCGGTCGCCGCGGTGAATGGAAGCCGGCGCCTCTATGGCTGGGAAGCAGTCGCAGTGCAGGACGAGAAGGACTGGACGGTTCTGCGTTCGCTCAAGCGCCGGCTGCGTACTGCCGGCCCACACACTGAACTCCCGGTTGCAGACCAGAAGGTGCCGCTGCGGGTTTTGATGACAGAGATGATGGCGGCCCTGCGGACGCAATTGCTCGCGCACTCAAACCTTGGCGCGGAGCCGAATGAAAAACTTGAAGTCATGCTCGGTGTTCCTGCCAACGCGAACAGCAACCAGCGTTTCCTGACTGAGGAAGCGGCGAACGCTGCGGGATTCGCGGTGCTGGGCGTGATGAACGAGCCGTCGGCCGCAGCCATCGAGTTTGCCTACCGCAACAGCGCCGAACGCAAAAATCGTGCAGGCAGCGGCTTGCTGGTGTACGACCTGGGTGGCGGCACGTTTGATGTGTCGCTCGTGACCCTCGGCGAATCGGAACACACGGTAGAAGCGTCGGATGGGATTCCCAATGTCGGCGGCGACGATTTCGACGAGATTCTGGCTGACCTGGCACTTGAACATGTAGTCCCCTCAGCAGCGCTCACACCGTTTGAAAGGCGTCTGTTGCTTGACGAGTGCAGGGAAAAGAAAGAGTCGCTCAATCCCAATACGCGCAAAATCAACATCGATCTGGAGCGGGTGCGCCCCGATTGGGAGCAGGTGACGATTCCTGCCGAGGTCTATTACGAGCGCTGCCGTCCGCTGATCGAGTCGACGCGTGCGACCGTTGAGAATCTGCTGGCTGCGCACGCCGAGTGCACGCTCGATACGCTTTATGTGACCGGGGGAGGGTCGGAACTGCCTTCGGTGGTGCGTATTCTGCGCGAAAGCTTTGGGCGCAAAGTGCGTCGTTCTGCATACATGCGTTCGGCGAGCGCCGTTGGACTGGCGATCCGGGCGGCGGCGACGGGTGCCGATCACCTGCACGAGCAATTCAATCAGAATTTCGGCATCTGGCGCGAGGCTGATTCGGGCGGCACGATCATTTTCGACCTGATCTTTCCGCGAGGAATCCGCTTGCCAGAGGCAAGTCAGCCGCCATTGCGTTTGGAGCGCGTTTACCAGCCAGCGCACAACATCGGCCACTTCCGTTACCTAGAGAGTTCGCGTCTCGACGAGCACGGGCAGCCTATCGGCGAAATCACAAACTGGGAGCAAATTCAGTTTCCCTTCGATTCCGGGCTATGGGGGCGCGAAGATTTGAACGCAGAACCGGTGAAGCCGCTCAACGAACGCAAAGGCCTGCTGGCTCGCGAAGAATACACCTGCGATGCGAGCGGCAATCTGCGCGTCAAAATTTTGGCAATGCCGTCAGGGAACGTGCGCGAGTTTGCAATCGGGCAGTTGGCAAGAAACTGACCCGCCGGCCGCCGGATGAGTCTTGGATGGTTCATCGTAGAAGGGTCCGGCCCTCTCCGAAACTCTTTCGCCTCTTGCGTTTGCGCGCACGTTCCGTGCTTTGGGGTGGCGCGCTTGCGACGGCGGTCGTTACCACATCAAAATCTTCTCCAAAGTGAGCGATATTTTCTGCCAGAAGTCTCTACTATGTAAGACAGTGGACATAATTGAGAGGGTTCAGCTGCCAGAACCCGTTCTCACACCGTACGCAGCGGCTCACCGTCGCGCTTTCGTCCCCGGGCTCCAAAGAAATCTTCCGCGCGGCGTCGGTGCATCCAAGTGACAGATGAGAATCGTTCTCAGAAGGAACATGATGTCGGAGAAGAATACTATCCAAATTACTGAAAAAAATACGCACCAGACAGAGCTTGCGCCGACTCCGGCTGCAATGCATGAAAGTACGAACACCGCCGCCCCAGCAAGTGAGAACAAGACGCGAACCTCCACGGGTGGCGTGAGGACTGAAGTCCGCATGGGCCGGGCCGACAATGAATCCGGCATCATATGGGTGACTTCCATCTTCATGGTCATCTTCCACCTCGGCGCGATTGCTGCGCTGTTCTTCTTCAGTTGGTGGAACCTGCTGTTCGCCTTCGTTCTATATGTGCTGGCGATTAACTGTGGCATCGGCATGGGATATCACCGCCTGCTGGTGCATCGTGGCTATACCGTGCCCAAGTGGATTGAGTATTTCCTCTCTGTGTGTGGCACTCTTTCGCTCGAGGGTGGACCGATTGCATGGGTTGCGACGCATCGCGTGCATCATCAACACAGTGACAAGGGCGGCGATCCGCACACACCGCAAGAGGGCACGTGGTGGGCGCACATGGGCTGGATCGTCACCGGCCAGGCGCTCAATGCGCAGACATCGACACTGGCTCATTACGCGCCCGATCTCGCCAAGGACCGCTTTCATGTCTGGCTGAGCAAATATCACTGGGTGCCGCTTACGACGCTGGCGGTTTCGTTGCTGGGAATAGGGATTCTTGTTGGTGGTGTGAAGGTCGGCGTGGGCCTGCTGCTGTGGGGAATCTTTTTGCGCGTTACGTTGGGCCTGCACGCGACTTGGCTGGTTAATTCGGCTACGCATATTCACGGCGGCCGCCGTTTTGAGACACGCGACGAATCACGCAACAGCTGGTGGGTAGCACTGCTGACAGGCGGCGAAGGATGGCACAACAACCATCACGCCTATCCCGTATCGGCACGCCATGGCCTCGCGTGGTACGAGTTCGATCCAAACTACTACGGCATTTGGATCCTGCAAAAGCTGGGCCTCGCGAAGCAAGTCAAGATCGCAAAGTTCGCGCGTCGCGATCCGGACGAAGCAGGCCCGCGCGCAACTCACATGACAACGCTGTAGCAGCTCATCGCACGGCGTCGTGCCTACGCGCAGAGCCTATAGCTGTTTCGGAATTGGTGTAGACCGAAAGCACGCACTCAAGTGGCTTTTTCCTCAAGA
>ODAK010006879.1_pt1 | contig 11426 bp, 9 predicted proteins | sample 1539591 | NCBI WGS metagenome assembly ODAK01 (sample SAMEA3539303, study PRJEB22396) | soil metagenome | biome: tundra; feature: field; material: soil | place: USA | collected 2010-05 | depth 0.15 m | reverse complement strand
GCATAGGCGCCGACCGCCACGCCCATGCTCTGCGCGAGCCGCTGGGACATGCTCTGCATGCTCGATGCCTGGCTCATGGTCTGCTTGGTGATTTCGGCAAAGGAGATGGCCGCCAGCGCGGTGAACTGGAGCGAGCGCAGGCAACCGCCCAATATCAGAACGGCGATCACGATCGCGTGGGGCGTAGTTGCGGTGAACAGTCCGCAAACGCCCGCGCCCGCCGCCGCAAGCAGGGCATTGACCGTCAGGACCTGCCTAAATCCATAGCGCTTCAGGGTCGCGACCGTCAGGGTTTTCATGAACATCGCCCCCGCCGCCGTCGCGCAGGTGATCAGTCCCGAATGAAACGGGTCGAGCCCGAAGCCCAGTTGAAACATGAGCGGCAGCAGAAACGGCGTCGCGCCCATGCCCATGCGGAACAGACTGCCGCCGATGATTCCGGTGCGAACGGTCGCGAGTTTCAGCAGCTTCAGATCGATGAGCGGATTGGCGATGCGCCCGGCATGCCGGCCATAAGCCGCGAGCGCAAGCGCGCCGAGCACGATGCAGCCGGCGGTAACTCCGCCGGGCAGAAGGTGGCCGCCTAGGGCGGACAAGCCGAGCATCAGGACCGAGAGCCCGACTCCCAGGAGCGCGAACCCGAATACATCGAGCGACGGCAGCTCGGATTCGCGGATATTCGGGATGTGGCGAAGGACGAGGACGAGTCCGAGAATGCTGATCGGGACGTTGATCAGGAAAATGCCGCGCCAGTTGAAGTACTGCGTGATGAACCCGCCCAGCGGCGGACCCATGATCGGACCCAGCAGCGCGGGAATGGTGAGGTAGTTGAGCGCCTGGACCAAACCGCTTTTGGGCACCGTCTTCAGTAGCACCAGGCGACCCACCGGCACCATCATCGCGCCGCCGATCCCCTGCACGAAGCGCGCGAGCACGAAGGCGGCGAGCGTGCTCGAGCCCGCGCACAACAGCGATCCGCCCATGAACACCACGATGGCGGCGGCGAAGATGGTGCGCGAGCCGTAGCGGTCGGCTACCCATCCGCTGATCGGGATGAATACCGCGAGGCTGACCAGATAGGAGGTGAACGCAAGTTTGAGCGCCAGCGGATTCTCGCCGATATCGCGCGCGATCGCGGGCAGCGAGGTGGCGAGCACCGTGGAATCCATGTTTTCCATGAACAGCGCGCAAGCGACGATCAAGGGGATCAGGATGTGGCGCGGCATCGTGCGAATCGTTCCTGCGCTGCTCGCATCAGCGAATGTCTTTGGGTCAGAGAGGAATTGAATGCAAAACAATTCGTCTCTGACCCCATGGACGACCCCATGGCCGGCGCATGGACCCCCGAAGTTTACAGCCGCCGGCTTTGTGATCGCTTTGGCGCGCTTTGCCAATGCGCACCCAAGCCACCGGCAAAAGCATACTGGAAAACGAGCGATTTCCAGTAACAATTTGATACAAACCTGATCGTCGCAGATTCGGATAATATCTTAAAATCGGCCAGATATTCGATACGGCTCTGATCGCCTGAAAATCTGTCACGAATGCATGAACAGGGGGCAAAGAAATGGATACCTTTCTCAAGCTTAATCACATGAAGACGATCCTGACAGCTTTCCCGTTTTTTGCTGCGGTGCTTCTTTCCGGGTGTGGCTCCGGGTGTATGACCTTGGGCGGGCCAACGCCTACCACCTGTGGCACTGCGACATCATCCACCAGTTCTAGCTCTTCCACGTTCAGCATCTCCGGCACGGTGAGCGGCGCCGCGCCGCAGGGTGTGACAATCAGCCTGACGGGCGCGGGAACGGGGACCACCACCACCGACGTAAACGGGAACTACAGTTTCGCGGCGCTGCCGAACGGGAGCTACAACGTGGTGCCTTCCGCCTCAGGGAATGCGTTCGCCCCGGTAAGCACTGCCGCAACGATCAGCGGCGCAGATGTCACCACAATCAATTTCACGGAAACGGCCAATGCTGCTGCAACCTCCGGCATTTCCGGCACGGTAAGCGGCCCGGTGAAACAGAACGTGTTGATCACCCTGACCCTGAATGGCACTGTTACTGGAACAGCGGTGACGGACGCGAACGGGAGCTACAGTTTTACCGTACTACCGAACGGGACCTACACGGTGACGCCGACCCTCACCGGGTACACGTTCACCCCCGCAGGCACTACCACAGCGCCGATCGGCGGCGGAACTGCCACCGGAATCAACTTCACGGAAGCGGCAACGCCGTGACGAGTATCAGGCACGATACACATAATGTCTTTGGGGTAATGTCTCGGTGTCTTTGGGGTCAGAGACGAATTGATTGCCATACAATTCGTCTTTGATCCCATGTAGCGATGGATATCGCGGCACGGGAATTTGTCTAAAATGAAACGGGCGGGCACCATGCATCGGAAGCACCGCTCGCGCGGACCCGCGTATTCGGCTATTTCTGCGCAGGATCCCGCCGCGCCTGCGCGATCAATTGATCGATATTCCTGAACAAAAGATCGTAGTTCTTCTTGTCGCCGTCGGAGTAACCGGCCATCGACAGCGCGATCAAATATCTGCCGTTGATGACGACCGCCGGCACGTCCGGCAGCGCGTATTTGCCGGTGGTTTCGATCGTACTCTGGGTGCGCGCCACAACCGCTGGCGAATTGTAGGCGTCGGCGAACTTCTTGCGGTCAACGCCCTTGGCCTCCATCCAATCGAAGAGCGGCGCAGGATCGCCCGCGAGCGTCTTGATATCGAGCGTTTTCGTGTCATGGATGGCAGCAAACAGTTCGCCGTGCAGCTTGTCGGCGAGCCCCAGGGCTTGCAGGGCGTAATGCGCACGCGCCAGCGGCAGCCACGATTCGCGAAACGCCGCCGGCACGCGCTTGAAAGCGGCGTCCGCCGGTTTGCGCTTGAGCCACGCGTTCAAATGGGGCTCGAGCCGGTTGCAATGCGGGCATCCGTACCAGAAGAATTCAAGCACCTCGATCTTGCTGCCGCTGCTGACCGGCTGCGCTGGTTCAATGACCGAGTAATCGCGGCCCTTCACCAACTCGGCATACGCGCAACTCCCGAATGACAATACGCAGGCCAGCACCGTGTGAATCAAACCTCGCGTCAGTCTCATCTCACCCTCCCGAGTAATTGCCGGCGTTCCATATGATACCGCCTGATTATAGGCGAAATGCGCCCGCGACAGCGTACGGACATGGATCATTCACTTGCCAATTGAATCGAGATCAGGGAGTCTTCCTGGGGCACTCGATCACCGGATTTCTCGCTTCAGGCTCAATCCTGGCTGGAAATTCACGTCTCGTTCAGGCTCATTCCTCATTGGACAGGGCTCGTGCTTGCGGCTATGCGCGCAGCGCGCACGGCTTCGACCCGGATCTGCTCGCAGGCGAATGGGTGGACGGTATCCTCGGCAACCACTAATCAAGGAAACGGCCGACGAGCAACCGTCGTTCGATTTCGAAAGGCTTTGGACGGAAGGCCACCGAGGGCCCGACGCGAACAGGAGCGGACCGTGCATGGGCGTCGCCTGGCTTGCGCCCGACTGGCCGCAATAGTGCGCGAAGAAGCGGGAAGCCTCAGCTGCGTTTATGCGCGCCTGCGCGCACGCTTTGCGCCGTCTGGCCGAACAGGGCTTTGCGCGCCTCTTCGTCCATTTTCGGCGGCCGCAACTCCTTGCCGAGTTCCAGCCCGCGCCCGGCGGCCGGGCGCTGGAACACCGTGTTGTACCAGCGCTCGACGTGCGGGAATTCGGAGAGCGCAATCTGCTGCGCCTTGTGGGTGCGGATCCAGGGAAAGATCGCGATGTCGGCGATGGTAAATTCGGCGCCGGCCACATAGAGCCCGGTGCGCGCAAGCTGCGCGTCGAGCACGCCGTACAGGCGATTGACCTCCTTGGAGTAGCGCTCGAGGGCGTAGGGTAGTTTTTCCGGGGCATACAGCAGGAAATGCCCGTTCTGCCCGGCCATCGGGCCCAGGCCCCCCATCTGCCACATCAGCCACTGCAAGGTCGCGTGCCGGCCGCGCAGGTCGGCGGGCAGGAAGCGCCCGGTCTTCTCCGCCAGATAGATGAGGATCGCGCCGCTTTCGAACAGCGCGACCGGCGCGCCTCCGCCCGACGGATTGTGGTCGACGATGGCCGGCATGCGGTTGTTAGGGCTGATTGCGAGGAACTCCGGGCTGAACTGCTCGCCGCGCCCGATGTTGACCGGCTTCAGCGTGTAGGGCAGGCCGCATTCCTCGAGCATGATGGACACCTTCCACCCATTGGGCGTAGGCCAGTAGTGCAGGTCGATCATCGGCACTCCGCCATTCGGGTCAAAGCGAATGCACGGCCATCAAGCGCCGGGCATGGACGTGCATCGATTCGTCGACAGCCAGCCCCTCCCGGATCCGTTCCAGCAGCAGCGGCTTCTCCTCGGGAAATCGATAACCCTCGTAATCCTGCCGGAAGAGGAGCCCGCCGCGGCGGTCCGCCCAGGCGTTCATCGCATGGTCGAAGCAGACTCTCGAGTTCACCTCGAGGCCGCCGATCATCAACGCCAGTTCCTCCAGCCGCTCATGCGGCGAGGAGAGCTGCAGGCGACCCTGCGCGACCTCATCAAACAGCGGCGTTCCCGGCCGGGGCACCAGCGGCCGGGAGCGAATGTAGTGCGGATTGATCGCCGAAAGCACGCGGGCGGTATTCTGTGCATGCCGGCGCCACCGCTCCCTTCCGCCCAGATCCGGCATCCAGTACATGGACACCTGGAAGCCCGCGGCGACGGCCTTGCGCCCGCCTTCGATCTGCTCGGCACTCGTCACCCCCTTGTTCACGCGGGTCAGCACTTCGTCATCCCCGGTCTCGAGACCGATGTGCAGGCGGTCCAGACCGGCCTCGCGGATCATGCGCAGCTCCTCCGGCTTTCTTTTCGCCAGCGTTTTCGAGCGGGTATAGGTGGTCACCCGGGTCAGGGTGCTCAGGTTCTGCCGCAGGTGCTTCAGCACCGCGATGAACTCGCGCGGCCGCATGCTCATGCTGTCGGCGTCCTGCAGGAAGGCCGTTCTCGCGCCCGAAGCGAGCCAGTTGAAAACCGTGACGAAGCTCGGATTGCCGACAAGATCGCGGCCCTCGGCGAGCAGGGCGGCCCCCAAGTCGCGGGTGATCTCGCCGCCCATCCCCAGCTTCGATGAAACCGCCGTGATTTCATCGCGCATCGCCGCGACCCGGTCGATATCGGCCGTGATCTCCTCCACCGGCCGATAGACGAAGCGATGTCCCTTGTACATCTCGCAGAAAGTGCAGCGGTTCCACGGACAATTTTCGCTCACCCGCAGGAGCAGGGAGGCGCTGCCCCCCTCGCTCGGCGGCCGGTATGCCCCTATTTCAAAGGCGAGCGAGCGCAACCTGTCGACATGTTCCCCAAGACCCTTGTAATCCGCCGTCATCGCCACGCACCCATTGATTTGGATTTGCCCGTTTCATTCCTACCATGGACGCCGCAGGAGCGCAACCGGTCCGCGCGATGGAAATGCGATCGAAAACTCTTAAGCAGCCAGCCTCATCTTGCCGAATCATAAACCCGAATCAAATTGCACCCCGCCTCTTTGGCTCCATACATCGCAGTATCGGCCCACTTGAGGATATTGTCCTGGCTGGCTTCATGCTTGCCAAATAACGCCATCCCGATGCTCGCCGTGCACTGACGCTCGACGCTTGTTTCCGCCGTTCCTTCATGCTGTATTTTAAGTACATAAGGTATGGCCAGCGCGGTGCGGATTTTCTTGGCCACGATCTCGGCTAGTGATCTTGACTTGGCTTTATCCGTATCCAGATCACCAACGATCACCACAAACTCATCGCCGCCGAAGCGCGCCACGGTGTCCATCTCGCGCACACAACTTTTCAGTCGATCCGCCGCCTCAATCAACAGCAAATCGCCAACCGCATGCCCATGCGCGTCGTTAACCAGCTTGAAGTTGTCCAGATCAAGGAACATCACTACGCCATAGCAGCCACTGCGCTTACTGGCAGCCATGGCCTGGCTCAGACGGTCGCTGAGCAGGCGACGGTTAGGCAATTTCGTGAGCATGTCATAGAAGGCCATTTGACGCACTTGGTCTTCCATCCGCTTGCGCTCCGCGATGTCGCGGATGTTGCACTGAATTATCTTTACGCCTTCACAGTCGTAAGTATTACTGACGAATTCAACCGGGACTTCTGCTCCTGCTTTTGTTTTCAGCGGAAGATCTTCGTACCGGACATAGCCCTTCGCTTGCAGCTCTGCGAACATTTCCTTGCTCTCGGCCCTGTCCGCAAACGGGCCCACTTCCCATAATTTTTTCCCCAGGAACTCGGCGTGCGAGTAGCCGAGCAACTCGATCAAGTAGGGGTTGACGTCCTCGATCTGGGCCGTGTCACAGTTAAGCAGCAGAATGCCGTCTCGAGCGGTTTCGAATAGCCTGCGGTAGCGGCTTTCCGATACCCGCAGCGCTTTAAGCGCGCGATCACTTAGCGAATCCGTAGCAGATGCCATTTCGGGACGGGGCGGGAGGGTACTTTTCACAAAAGAGAAGGCTACCACTTCTCCTCGAAGTACCAGTATCCATTTGCTTAGTTTGCCGGTCTGTACGGTAAGACACATAAGTCGCCGTACGCAAAAGCGCGGCCTGTTGACCGTCCGTGTCCCCTTCGATGCGGCCCGGGGTTTCTTCCGCGCCGCCGGTCGCCCAGTCTACCTGGCTTCGGCGATTTGCTTGAGCGTGAAAGTGTAGCTCACGTTGTCGAGCGGCTTGTGGCAGGCGAGGCACTCCGCCTGGTTCACCCCGGGCCGGTGCTGCTTGTCGGCGGTGAATACAGCGTAGTTCCAGTCGGCGTTGCGCAACATCTCGGGAATGTCATTGCCCCAGCCCGCGTCGCGCGCCATCGCCGTGTAGAAGAGCAGCTTGTCCGCGGCGTAGAACCCGTCGCCGCCCATCGCCGGCTTGCCCGAGCTGTCGACTTTCGCCGCGTACACTTCGGCGAACAGCACGGAGCCGTCCGGCAGCGGCTGCGATCGCGGTTCGATCCTGGTCGAGTTGCCTTTCGCGCGGTCGGAATCTACAATTCAACAGGACGCCAAAACGACCTTGGTTCATGCGTCCGTGCAGAGGCAAAGGGCATGACCGCTCAATCGCTCGATTTCCATTCCATCCACGACGCCTACCGGCCCCGGATATTGCGTTACCTGACGCGCCTCGCCGGCGCGGCGGACGCCGAGGACCTGACGCAGCAGGTCTTGCTCAAGATCAGCGAGAGCCTCGCGCAGTTCCGCGGCGACTCCAGCCTGTCAACCTGGATCTACCGCATCGCCACCAACGCCGCGCTGGACCAGTTGCGCCGCGTGTCCGCGCGGCCGGTCCAAGACCTGGCCTGCGCCGCGACGACAGCCGAAAGCGACTCGGACTCCGACGCGGAGGGCGCCTGGGCCGGGGCGTCGATTCCTTCGGTCGAGAGCAGCGCTATCCGCCAGGAAATGAGCCAGTGCGTTCGCGATTTCGTCGAGCGCCTCCCCGACAACTACAAAAGCGTGATCGTGCTGAGCGAGCTCGAGGGCTTCAAGAACAGCGAGATCGGGGAGATTCTCGGCATCAGTCTGGACACCGTGAAAATCCGCCTGCATCGCGCGCGCGAGAAGCTGCGCCGGGACCTCGCCACGGGTTGCAGCTTCCACCGCGACGAGCGCAACGAATTCGCCTGCGACCGCAAGCCATAGCGGCGGGCCTCGCGGCGCGATCCGGCGCCGTATCCCCGTATCCCCGTATCCGTATCCTTTTGCCTCGCCGCTTCGTCTAAAGCAATGAAGGCGGCGAATCCGGGCCTGCCTCCGAGCGGGAAAACTCCCGTCCGAGGCAAGACCGGCCTCTCCAGCCGAAGCCCGCAATTGAATGTTGAAAGGAGTTTGTCATGTACCCAGACTATTGGTGGGGATCGATGTTCGGCATCCCCTGGATCTTCCCGTTTCTTTGCTTTGTCTTCATGGCGGCGATGATCTTCATGTTGTTTCGCCGCGCCGGCGGCTGTTGCATGCCGATGCGCCACGGGCCGGCCGGGCCGCGGACCGAGGCGCGCGAGACGCCGCGCCAGATCCTCGATCGAAGGCTGGCCGGCGGCGAGATCACGCGACAGGAGTATGAGGAAACGAGGCGCCGCATCGAATCGCAGTGAAGCGCAGCGATTCCTCGGCCGGATTCTCGCGCCGACCCGGGTCGCTCAGCGCCGCTTTCGAACAGGGCGACCGGCGCGCTTGAGCCGTTCGAGCAGCGTCCAGCGCGCGGGCGTGAGGTTCTTCAGCAGCGTCGGCGGGCTCTCGAAGGTGAGACACAGCTGCGCGGCGCGCACGCCGCCACGAACGATGGCTACGGCTCAAAGCCTGGTCGGATCGACTAACCCGGCCAGCGTGAGGAGGCTCTCGAAGAAGTAGTAATCGCCGACGATGAATTCGCAGTTGGTGCCGGCGTCTTGCGGCCGCGCGTCGGGCCGCTTGTTGAAGCAGGCATTCGTGAGCATGCCTGGCACGCGCCGATCGCCCGCGCCGGTGGGCGTCAGGTGGCGCTGCACCAGTGCTGCGGCCGTCTCCCCGGCGAATGCGCGATAGGCCTGACGCTTCGCTTCCGGCGCGACCGCCGAAAGGCGCAATAGCGCCGCCATTGCAATCGACGTCGCCGCCGTATCGCGTTCGGTGTTCGGGATGGCCGGATCATCGAAATCCCAGAACGCCACGCGATCGGCCGGCACGTGTGCCATCCACCAGTCCGCGCCGCGCAGCGCCGAATCCAGCCAGCGGGACTGGCTCCGGTCGTACAGGTAACTCATGGTCGAGAACAGCATGCCCCAGGCCTGCGCGCGCCCCCAGGTGCTCGTGTCGCTGTAGCCCTTGTGGGTGTACTGGCGGACGACCGCGCCCGTCTTCGGATCGAGCGACGTCGACTGGATGAAGGAGCTGTCGGCGCGCAGATGCAGCCGGACGATCCGATCGGCATGATGAAACGCGACGTCGCGCATCGCAGCGTCGTTTGCCTCGCCTGCCGCCCAGTACAGGAACGGCGCGGTCTGCATGCTGTCTATGCTCGTCTCACCCGTGCCGATGTGCGCGCCCTCCTCGGCTTGCCTGCCGAGCGGAATCAATTGGAGCACGGGGTCATACATTTTCACCAAGCTGCGCGCACAGGCGAGCCCTATTTCCCTTAGGCGCGGCCGTTCACCCAGCATCACGCCCAGTGAGCACGCGTAGTAGAACGGAAAGGACTTGAACACCGTCTCGGCCCCGATGCGGGCACGCAGACGCTCGGCCATCTCGTGCGCGCGCGCTTCCATCGCGGCATTGGGCGCAACCTCGAGCGCCAGCCAGTGCATGCCGACATAGTAGCCGCCGGTCCAGTCGCCGTCCGCAGTGGTGGTCCACTCGCCGGTGTCGGTCCTGGCCCAGTGCGGAAAGCGATTGCCCACCTGCCGCGCCGTGTCCTCGATGCGTGCGAGCACACGCTGAATGGCTTCGTTCCAGCGCTCATCCGACATGATTCGATCGCTCCATTCCTGTCATTATGCCCAGCGCGAAGTCGCCTCCACGAGGCCCGAATACGCCCTCCAATGCGGGGCCCGGCGCGATCAGGTTACGCTCAAGCCTTTGCATACTCAACTATAGCGCTGCGGCGGTCAGCCCCATCGGCGCTGCGCGAATCGCGGAGTCCAAGCGCTCCCGTTCCATCCACCCGTGGGTCGCAAACCAGCCTGAGCCCGGGGGCTTAGGCGCGCGCGCTGGACGGCGACCGAGCTTTGCTTCATGATCGCGCGTCATCTGCCAACGATCAATCTGTCACGGGGGAGCACAGGGCAATGAAGGCAAATCATCCGCACCGGCCGTCGCACGCATGGGTTTTGATTTGCGCGCTGTTGCTTTCACCGCAGGTGTTCGCAGCCAGCCCCGATGCAGACCCTGCGGCGCTAACGGGGGAAGTGAGCGCCGCCGCGGAAGGAAACATGGAGGGCGTGCTGGTCAGCGCCCAGAGGACCGGTTCGCCGATCACGATTACCGTCGTCAGCGACGAAACAGGGCGCTATCGATTCCCGCGGAACAAGCTTGGCGCCGGAGACTACGCCATCCGGATTCGCGCGATCGGCTATGACCCCGAAAAGCCGCTCAGCGTCAAAGTCGGGGACGGCGAAACTGCCCGGCTGAATATAAGACTCAAACAAACCGCCGATCTCGCCGCACAGCTCAGCAATGCGGAGTGGATGAGCAGTGTTCCCGGAACGCCACAGGACAAAAGAGCCTTGTTGAACTGCGTCACCTGCCATACCCTGGAACGGGTCGTGCGCTCCCGCCACAGTTCCGACGATTTCGTCAAAATCGTGCTGCCCAGGATGCAGGGCTACGTCAATCAAAGCATGCCCGGCGCGCCGCAACTGCGCAAAGGCGAACGCTTGATGGAAGAACGCGGCGATCAGCGCGTGCAGATTTACAGGGAGCTGGGCGTATTTTTGGCCAGCATCAACCTGCATGCCAGAACAACCTGGGATTACGCGCTCAAGACTTTCCCGCGCCCTGCCGGCGCCGCAACGCGCGCCATTTATACGGAATACGACCTGCCGCGAAAATTGATCCAGCCGCACGACGTCGTCCTGGATAACCGGGGCCGGATCTGGTATTCGAGTTTCGGCGAACAAAAAATCGGCCGCGTCGATCCGGTTTCGGGCGCGGTCAAGGAATACGACGTGGAGATTTCGAAACCGGAATTCCCCACCGGGATCCTCGCCCTGAGAAACGACCGGGATGGAAACCTCTGGATCGGCAATATGTATCAGGCATCGATAGCGCGCTTCGATCCGGTGGCCGAGACGTTCAAATTCTTTACCCCGGCCAAGGAAGACAATTTGCCGTCGACGCAATTGAATCAAGTTGCTGCGATGAATTCCGGGGTGGATGGAAAAGTCTGGGCCCAGAACAGCGGCTTTGCCGGGGTGCACCGCTTCGATCTGGCCACCGGAAAGGCCGAGACCTGGGCGCCGTTCAAGGAGTCGAAGCAAGCGCATAACATTTACGATGTGATTTCAGATTCGAAAAACAACGCGTTTTTCACCGACTTCAGACAGGAGCATATCGGCCGGATCGACGCCAAGACGGGCGCGGTCAAACTCTATGAACTCCCGACCAAAGGCGCCTCGCCGCGGCGCGGATCGATGGACGAGCAGGACCGGCTCTGGTTCGGCGAATATCGCGGGCACAAGATCGGCATGCTCGATACCAGGACGGAGCTGATCAAGGAATGGACCGTGCCCACCCCGTACTCTGCCTGCTACGATGTCGTGCTGGACAAGAACGAGCACGCCTGGACCGGGTCGATGACCACCGACCGCGTCGCGCGCCTGGATACCCGGTCGGGAAAATTCACCGAGTATCTGCTGCCC
>ODAK010006878.1_pt1 | contig 11426 bp, 15 predicted proteins | sample 1539591 | NCBI WGS metagenome assembly ODAK01 (sample SAMEA3539303, study PRJEB22396) | soil metagenome | biome: tundra; feature: field; material: soil | place: USA | collected 2010-05 | depth 0.15 m | reverse complement strand
GAACCCCTGGGCGTGAGCCCTGGAATCCCCGTCCTTCAGGGCGGGGAGTAGTCAACAAGTCCTCCTAGCTAGCTGGCCGGTGCAGCAAACGGCACTGGGCTCAATGCCCGCCGGTGTCCCCGGTCGCCGGAGCGGTTCGAGCTGGTGGAGCACAGTCCCAGTCCCTTCGATTCGGGTGAGCGCCCGCAGAAGCGGCGGTGATCAGTTCGCCAGGCGGGCCAGGAACGCGGGATGGTCGGCCAGACCAGATGCCAGCAAGGCCTGGAAGTAGGGCTTGAAGGAGGCGAGGTCGGCAGATTTCCAGTCGATGCCGCCGAGGGGCGGTTGCGGGTCGTACTCGATGAACAGCTGGACGGTGCGGGCGACCTGCTCGCCCGCGAGGCGCTGGACCAGATGGAGTGCCATGTCGATACCGGCCGACACTCCGGCGGCGGTGAGCACGGGCCCGGCCTCGACCCAGCGATCGGCCACAGGAATGGCGCCGAACTTGTCCAGCAGGCCGCGGAAACCCCAATGAGTGGTGGCCTTGCAGCCGTCGAGCAGGCCGGCGGCGCCTAGGATCAGCGAGCCGGTACACACCGAGCCGATGACCTTAGCCGTTCGCGCGGCCTCACGGATCCAGCTCAGCAAGGGCTCGCTGGCCATAGCGGCGAGGGCCGGCTCGTCTCCGCCGGGCACGATCAGCGCGAAGGGCCTGGCGACCTGGTCGAACGTGTGGCTCGCTGTCAGTTTCAGCGGAGTGTCAGTATCTAGCGGGGTGAGGTCCTGGCCGACAACGACCACCTCGAATGACGAGTCCATCTGGGCCAGCGCCGACATGACCTGCAGGGGGCCCACCAAGTCGAGCGGGGTGATACCGGGGTAGAGCACGAAGGCGAGGATCTTGGTCATGCCGTCACCTTCGGCCCCCGGCCGTGGTGGCGCCAAGAGACTCAAGCGACCTGGTCGGGAATCTTGGGATTCCAGTCATTACGACATAGGGTCCCCGTCATGGGCGAACGTCTGATGGTTGTCGTCGGATACGACGAGGCGGAGTTGCTGGACATCGCGTGCGTGACGACAAGCTTGATCACCGCTAACCGGCTCGGCGCTAGCCCGGCCTACGCCGTCTGCGTGGCCTCGCTGGGCGGACGCGCGATCACCTGTGACTCGGGTCTGACGCTGCAGAGCCAGCGATCCCTGGAACGGCTCAGGGGGACCCCTGGACACACTGATCGTCTCGGGAGGATTCGGCCATCTGGCTGCGGCGCACAACCCGGCGATCGTCGGCCATGTCCGCCGCCTGGCCAGGGACAGCCGCCGGGTGGCCTCCGTGTGCACGGGCGCGACAGTCCTGGCTGCCACCGGCCTCCTCAACGGCAAGCGCGCCACGACTCACTGGCGGTTTGCCCCGCGGCTCGCCTCCGCCTACCCGCTGGTCAACGTAGATCCCGACCCGATCTACATTCGCGACGGAAGCGTGTCCACCGCGGCCGGCGTCACCAGCGCCCTTGACCTGACCCTTGCCTTCATTGAGGAGGATCACGGTGCGGAGCTGGCGCGGGCAGTGGCCTGCGGCCTGGTCACCTATCTGCACCGGCCTGGCAACCAGGCACAGATGAGCATGTTCATGACTAGCCGGACGAAGCCTTCGATGTCGGCGCGGCGGACGGCGAACAGGGCCAGGGAGCGGGCACGGCACCAGGTGGTGAACTGGCGCAGGTCCAGCGCTTAGGCTTCGCGGGTCAGCCCGCGGTACCCGGCCAGGAAACCGGCGAGCGCGAGTCGTTCGGCATCGGTGAAGGCTGGCTGGATCGTGGCGAGGGCAGTGGATGGGGCAGCAGTGGTCATCGGGCACCTCCCGGCCGGGCTGAGACCCGGGAGGCTGAGCCAGCTACGGGTCCCAGCAATTGAACGGAAACCCAACCTAAGCGGCCGTGAGACGGTCACGCCATGTCACAGACAGGAAGGAACGGGAGCGACGCCGACTACCGGAGAAATGCCCTGCCGACTCGGCTCGGGCAGCAATCGTGCTTAATGCGTCGTTCACCGCCCGCATAATGTCCAGTTCTGGTTCGCGCTCCAGGTGCGTAACTAAACGCGTTACTTGTTGGGGAGCTGTCCTGATTGATCATGCGGCGACCTTGCTCTCGGCCTCGTCAGGCCGCTCGATGAGCACTCGCTTCCCGGACTTGGCGTCGGCCCGGACCAGGGCGGCCAGGCGCGGGCTGCTGACATAGCGCCAGCGCTCGCTGGCAGCCTCGTTGAGCTTGAACGCCATCGCCATCGCCATCCCGGCCGCGCAGTTGCCAGCGGCAGGCGGCGCGCGGGTGACACTGACGCCGCTGGAGCAGGGTTGCTTCGGCAAGCGCCGAACTATCCGGCATGGATGATGGTGGGCATGGCCCACCCCCAAGCCCCCAGCCTCGCTGCACTGGCTGCGCTTCTCGCGGATAAGACCCGCGCGACGTTCTGCCTTGCCCTGCTGGACGGGCGTGCCTGGACCGCCAGCGAACTCGCGCGTGCCGCAGAGGTATCCCGCCCCACCGCGACGGAGCATCTCAATCGGCTCGTCGAGGGGAGCCTTCTGACCGAAGTGCGTCAGGGGCGGCACCGCTACCTCAAGCTCGCCGACGATCGGACGGCGCATCTGATCGAGGAGCTCACCGCGCACGCTCCCGCCGCGCCGGCACCTCCCCGCACCCTGTCGCAAAGCTCGGCGAACCGGGCACTGGCCCGCGCGCGCACCTGTTACGACCATCTCGCCGGCCGCCTTGGAGTCGCAGTGACCCAAGCGATGACGCACCGAGGCCTGCTGCGGCAAGACGCGGGTTTCGCCCTCACCGACGACGGCGCTGCCTGGCTGACTGAGATCGGCGTCGATCTGGCTGCCGCCCGGTCCAGTCGCCGGCCGTTGGTGCTGCCGTGCCTTGACTTCACCGAGCGCAGGGCGCATCTGGCTGGCGCGGCCGGTGCGGCCCTGCACCGGCATTTCCTGGCCCGCGCGTGGGTCGTCCCCGTCGGCAGTGGGCGGGCGCTGCGCGTCACGGACGAAGGCGGTGCCGCCCTGCGTGATCACCTCGGCGTCGATCCGGGCGAACTGACCATCTGTTGAAAACGATTGCCAAAGGGAAGATTGTTGTGAGGCTGCGATTCGGCGTGAGGCCGGCGGAGGATCGTCCGAGTACAGCAAACAGGGTGGACGGCCGCGCGCTCGCCGCGGCCGCAGTCACCGTTGTGCTATGGGCGTCGGCTTTCGTCTCGATCCGCAGCTCGGCGGAGCACTTCGGGCCCGGGGCGCTGGCCCTGGGCCGGCTCCTTGTGGGGGCGCTCGTGCTGGGCGCCTTGCTGTTGGCCCGGCGCGAGGGGCTCCCGCCCCGCGAGGCGTGGCCCGGTATCGCCGGCAGCGGAATCCTGTGGTTCGGCGCGTACATGGTGGCGCTGAACTGGGGTGAGCACGAGGTGGACGCGGGCACGGCATCCATGGTCGTCAACGTGGGGCCGATCCTGATAGCGCTCCTCAGCGGGTGGCTGCTCAAGGAGGGGTTCCCGCCGAGGCTGCTGGCCGGGATGGCGGTATCGTTCGCGGGGGCGGTGGTGGTGGGGCTGTCCCTGTCCGGCGGTGGGGCCTCGTCGCTGCCCGGCGTCGCGCTCTGCCTAGTCGCAGCCGTCACCTACGCGGTGGGCGTGGTGCTGCAGAAGCCCGCGCTCAAGCACGCCTCGCCGCTGCAGGTGACGACGTTCGGCTGCCTGGTCGGGGCCGCGGCCTGCCTGCCGTTCGCCGGCCAGCTGGTGACGCAGGCGGGCGCAGCTCCCCTGACGGCGACGCTGCAAATCATCTACCTGGGCGTCTTCCCGACCGCCCTCGCCTTCAGCACGTGGGCCTACGCGCTCTCCCGCACGACCGCCGGGAAGATGGGCGCCACGACGTATGCGGTGCCGGTGCTGGCGGTCGTCATGTCGTGGGCCTTCCTCGACGCGGTCCCCGGCTGGCTCACCCTCCTCGGCGGCCTGCTCTGCCTCGCGGGCGTCGCGGTCTCCCGCACGCGCGGGGGCCGGCGCGGCGGGAAGGCAACGGCGATCCCCACTCCCACGACGGCCGATGGAGGGCAGCTGGCCTCGGACGCCAACGGGGCGAGCCGGGGCGTGAGATAGGACCTCGTGCCGTACACGGCGGTCAGTCCAGGACCGCGAGGACGCCAGATCAACCTGTTCGGGACGCAGGCGAAGCAATCATGCTGACGGGCGAGATGCCGTCCAGAACGGCGGATATTGCTGCTCAGTTGCCTCGACCATAGTTACGGGGCGTGACTGGAGAGGCACGCCCGCATGCTCAGCCGGGATTGGGTGATCAGCGCGGGCGGTCGCCATGTCATTGACACGTCATGGCCGCGTGGGCAACGCGGTGGCCGAGTGGCCGGGGCCGGACCTTACGGGGCCGGACCGGCCGTCGCGCGGGTCATGAGGTCACCGGCCGGGGACCGGGCTCGAGGAGCGCGGTGACGGCGGCGGAGAAGTCGCGCCAGGTGCCCCGCTCGGCGTCGAGGGCGCGCCGGCCAACCGGGGTCAGCTGGTAGACGCGCCGCCGCCGCCCGCCTCCGACCAGGCGGCCTTGATCAGGCCAGCGCGTTCCAGCCGGTGCAGGGCGGGATAGACGGTGCCGGTCGGCAGGTCGAACTGCCCGCCGCTGCCGGCCCGCAGCGCCTCCATGATCGCGTACCCGTGCCGCGGGGCGGGCTCCAGGGCGGCCAGCAGCATGCCGTCCAGGTGACCCTTCAGCGTTTCCGGCCTCATAGGTAGCCATGCTACCCTCGCCAGTTATAGGTAGCAATGCTACCTGTAGAAAGACAACCCTAGCGCGGGGCGGCGGGGAAGGAGCAGGTCATGCTGGCAGTTTCGCGGTTCGTGCTGCGCCACAAGCCTGCCGTGGCGATCTTCTGGCTCGTGGTGCTGGCCGCCGGCGGGATTGCGTCGGCGAACCTGTCCGGCCGGCTGTCCGCCCAGTTCGCGCTGCCCGGCGCGGCGGGCTACCAGGCCAGCCAGCAGATCCTGCGGATCTACGGCAACGGCGGCCCCGGCTACCCCGAGGTCGCCGTGGTGACCCTTCCCCCCGGCCTGCCCTCCGCCAGCCCAGCGGGGCGGCAGGCGCTGGGGCGGGCGTTCACGGCGGCCGCCCGGATGCCTGGGCTGCGGGTCGCCGACTACGCCAGCACCGCGGACCGGGCGTTCCTCACCCGCGACCCGCAGGTCAGCTACGGCCTGGTCTTCACCCCCTACACCGGGGAGCTGAACCCGCCCAGCCTGGGCCCGCAGATCACCGCCGCCATGACGCCCGCACTGCCGCCGGGCAGCACGGTCGCCGTGACCGGGATGAACGAGCTGCAAAGCGGCGGGCAGGCCAGGCAGGGATTCGGAGTGCTGGCCGAGACGCTGCTCGCCGGCGCCGCGGCGCTGGCCGTGCTCGCGTTCGTGTTCGGCTCCGCGCTGGCCCTGGTCCCGCTGCTGATGGCGGCCGTGGCGATCCCCGCCTGCTTCCTGGCCCTCTACGGGCTGACCGAGATCACCACCGTCAGCGTCATCGTGGAATACCTCGCCGCCCTCATCGGGCTCGGCGTCGCGATCGATTACTCGCTGCTGCTGGTCACCCGGTGGCGCGAGGAACTGGCCGCCGGCCACGACAGCGGCGAGGCGGTCACCCGGGCGATGGCCACCGCGGGCCGCAGCATCGCCTACAGCGGGATCACCGTCGCGATCGGCCTGCTGTCGCTGATCGTGCTGCCCGTACCAGCGCTGCGCAGCATCGGGATCGGCGGCATGCTGGTGCCCGCCGTCAGCGTCGCCGTCACCCTCACCCTGCTCCCCGTCCTGCTCGCCACCGCAGGCCAGCGCATCGACTGGCCCCGCCGCAAGCGTCCGGCGGCGGCCAGCCGCGCCTGGACCGCGTGGGCGCGGCTGGTCGTGCGCCGCAAATGGGCAGCCACCCTGGCAGCGGTGGCCGTGCTCGCGGCGCTCGGCGCCGCGGCCACAGGCATCACGATCGGCGAGCCCGCGGCCAGCGCACTGGGCACCACCACCCCCGCCGCCCAGACACTGCGCGCCCTCGAACACGCCGGCGTGCCCGCCGGGGTGCTCGACCCGGTCGAGGTCCTCACCCCCGCCGGCAGCGGCCCCGCCCAGCTCGCCCGCAGGCTGTCGGCGCTGCCCGGCGTCCGCACCGCAGCCGCGCCCCCCGGCCCCGCGTGGCGCCGCGACGGGACCGCGCTGGTCAGCGTCCAGCCCGTCGCCGAGCCGTCCACGCCCCAGGGCGGCGCCACCCTGGCTGCCATCCGTAACGCCGTGCCCCGCGGCGTCCTCGTCGGCGGGCCAGGCGCCCTGCTGCTCGATGAGAACCACGCCTTCTACGGCCGGTTCCCGCTGCTCATCCTCGCGCTTGCCGTGATCACCATCATCCTGCTCGCCCGCGCGTTCCGGTCGCTGCTGCTGCCGGTCAAGGCCGTCGTGCTCAACCTGGCCTCGATCGGCGCCACCTACGGGGTGATCGTGCTCCTCTGGCAGCACGGCCATGGCTCGCACGCGATCTGGGGCGTGCCTGCCACCGGGGCGATCACCAACTGGGTGCCGCTCATCGCGTTCGCGTTCCTGTTCGGGCTGTCCATGGACTACGAGGTCTTCATCCTCACCCGGATCCGCGAGGAACGCGACCGCACCGGCTCCACCGGCACCGGGATCATCGAGGGTATCGGGCGCACCGGGCGGCTGGTCACCGGCGCCGCGCTGATCATGTTCCTCGCCTTCGCGGCCCTGTCCACCGGCCCGGAAACCGACCTGAAGGTGATGGCCACCGCCCTGGGCGCCGGGATCCTGCTCGACGCCACCGTGGTGCGCGCCCTGCTCGTGCCCGCCCTGGTCGCGGTCTTCGGCCGGTGGAACTGGTGGCTGCCGCCCTGGGCGTCACGCCTGCTGCGGATGCCCGCCGCCCCGGCGACGGCCAGCGAGCCGGCCGCGGCGCCCGCTGCCGGGTCACGGGAGCAGAGCAGATGATCACCATGGGGAGAGTCACCGCCGTGGCCGGGGCCGGGCCGCTGTTCCTGTCGGTCCTCGCCGTGCACGTGGTGGCCGGGCTCACCGCCGTGATCACCGGCGCGCTGGCCGCCACCGCGCCCAAGCGCCGCGGCTGGCACACCCGCGCCGGAACCGTGTACTACTGGGCGATCACCGTCGTGTTCGCCACCGCGACCGCGATGACCGCGCTGCGGCCGGCCCGCGACTACTACCTGTTCCTGCTCGGCGCGCTCGCTTTCACACTGGCCACCGCCGGCCGCGACTACCGGCGGCGGCCCAACGCCCGCCTGTGGCGCCGCTGGCCCGGCCACGCCCCGCACATCCTCGCCATGTCCGGCTCCTACGTCGTCCTGCTCACCGCGTTCTACGTGGACAACGGCAAGAACCTGCCCCTGTGGAACCGGCTGCCCACCGCCGCCTACTGGATCCTGCCCGCCCTCATCGCCGCGCCGCTCACCGCGCGTTCCCTCCACCATCACCGCCGGCCGCGCCAGGCAACCCCGTGTAACTAGCCAGACCACCAGGCAGCCGTCACACGGCGATCAGATGTGCCTGGGCACCTCGCCCGCCGGGCTAGCGACGGCGATGATGGGCGGGTGACTGCCAGCCGGGTCCGGGATTTCGACTTCCATCCTGATGAGGACGAGGTGCGCGTCTTTGAGGCCGGGCCGGGCGGGGTGCTGCGTTTCAGCGGCGACGTGTATGTCAGCGCTGGGCGCTACGGCGATGTCGTGCTGTGGCATTACGCGTTCGCCCGGCACTGGTTCAAGATCAACCTGACCACCAGCCTGGCCGGGCAGATCGTAGAGACCGGCGGGGACGAGCCAGGCAGCCGCTTCGCGTTCAACTGCGATATCGCGACCCCGATGCGGCGCCGCGGGGACGCGGTGTACGCCGTCGACCTGTTCACCGACGTGCTGGTCCGAGCCGACGGCGTCACCTACCGGGTATGCGACCTGGACGAATTCGACGAGGCGCGCCGCCGGGAGCTGATCTCGCCCGGTGAGGCGGACGGGGCCCGGCAGGGCCTGGCCGAGCTCACCGCCATCATCGAGCACGGCGGCCTGCTGGCGTTCCTGGCCCGGACCTGCCCGGTCGGGCCGCTGGACCCGCCCGCCGCGTCCCCGGCCCGCCGCGTTCCCCTGGCGCAGGTTCCGCTGCTGAGTACCGAAGGCCGGGCCGCCTGGCTCGGGCGGGACGGCCTCATATCCGCTCAAGCAAATGTTTTAGCCGCGCTGCGGGCCGGCTGCGGGAGAGGACGCTGATGAGGTACGACCTGGCGATCATCGGCTCGGGGAGCGCGGCGTTCGCCGCGGCGATCACGGCCCGGGACGTCGGCGCCTCGGTGGTGATGATCGAGCGCGGCACGACCGGCGGCACGTGCGTGAATACCGGGTGCGTGCCGTCCAAGGCGCTGCTGGCCGTCGCCGCGGCACGGCACATCGCGCTGGATCAGCGTTTCCCGGGGATCGCGACGCAGGCCGGGCCTGTTGACATGGCCGCGCTGACCGGCGGCAAGGACGACCTGGTCGGCTCGATGCGCGCGGCCAAGTACACGGCCCTGGCCGCGGACTACAGCTGGGAGATCGTCGCGGGAACGGCCAGGCTCACCGGGCACGCCGGAGAGCCGCATCTCGCGGTGACACTGGACGACGGAGGCACCCAGGTCATCAAGGCCGCCCGCTACCTGGTGGCCACCGGGGCGGCGCCGTGGATACCACCCATCGAGGGCCTCGCCGACGCCGGGTACCTGACCTCCACCACCGCAATGGAACTCACCGAGCTACCGGACTCCATGCTGGTGATCGGCGGGAACGCGGTCGGCCTGGAGCTGGCCCAGCTGTTCGCCCGGCTCGGCACCCAGGTCACCATCGCCGAGGCGCTGGACCGGCTCGCCCCCTTCGATGAGCCGGAGGTCTCAATCGCGATCGAGGACGTCTTCGACGACGAGGGCATCGGCATCCTCACCGCCGCGACCGTCATCTCGGTGCGGGGTGATGCCACAGGCCGTTCGGCAGCAATAAAGACTGAAGCGGGCCGGGAGCGAGAGCTGGCGTATGGGCAGATCCTGGTCGCGGCCGGCCGCCGCCCGGTCACCGCCGGGCTGGGCCTGGAGTCCGTCGGGGTGAAGACCGGCGCGGGCGGCGAGATCGTCACCGACGAGCAGATGCGGACCGCGAACCCGCGGATCTGGGCGGCCGGGGACGTCACCGGCGGGCCGCAGTTCGTCTACGTCGCCGCCGCCCAGGGCTCCACCGCCGCGGCTAACGCACTTTCTGACGCCGGGCGGGCAGTGGATTACGCCGCCCTGCCCAAGGTCACGTTCACCAGCCCGGCGATCGCCTCGGCCGGGCTCACCGAGGCCGAGCTGATCAGGCAGGGGGTGGCGTGCGACTGCCGGGTCGTGCCGCTGGAGGCCGTGCCACGGGCGGTCGTCGGCCGCGATACCCGCGGCGTGGTCAAGCTCGTCGCCGAGGCCGGCACCGGCCGCGTCCGCGGCGTCCACGTCGTCGCCGACGGCGCCGGGAATGTCATCACCGCCGCCGTGTACGCGATCCGCGCCCGGATGACCGTCACCGACCTCGCGGAGACGTGGGCGCCCTACCTGACCATGTCCGAGGCCCTGCGGCTGGCCGCCCAGGCCTTCACCCGTGACATCTCCCGGCTGTCGTGCTGCGCGGCCTGACTCTCTACCGGCTGCTCGCCGCCGGGCACCCCGTCACGACGGCGGCGCTGGCCGCGGCCACCGGGCTTCCCGAACCGGCTGCCGCCGACGCGCTCGGCCGCTGGCCCGGCGTGTTCACCGACAGCCAGGGGCGGGTGACCGGGTTCTGGGGGCTGGCGATCGGCGAGCTGTCACCGGCGCACCGGTTCGAGACCGGCGGGAGGGTCCTGTACGCGTGGTGCGCCTGGGACACGCTCTTCCTGCCCGCCAGGCTCGGGAAGGACGCGCGCGTCACCTCCACCTGCCCCGCCACTGGCGACATGATCGAGCTCACGGTCGGGCCGGAGGATCACCGCGACGTCCCACCCGGGCGCGGTCGTGTCGTTCCTGCTGCCAGACGGGCCATTCGACTCTGGGGTGGTGCAGAGCTTCTGCCACTTCGTGCACTTCTTCACCACCAGGCAAGCCGGCGACCAGTGGGTAGCGGAGCATCCCGGCACGTTCCTGCTGACGCTTGGCGAAGCGGCCGATCTCGCCGCGCGCGTCAACCAGCGGATGTTCCCCGACGTCCTGGGAACCGCCCGCTGACCGCCCGGCCGACGGCAGGAACGGGCGAACCTGCGGCCAGGGGACCGGTGACGCCGCCCGGCGGTGCCTGAGATCCGCGGTCGCATCCGCGCGGAAAATCGCTTAGCGGCGTGCATCGCGCCGGGGTTACGCTGCCGTCGTGGCGAAGCGGAGACGCCGGGGCTGCGCGCCTGACCTGGAGGCTGTGCTCGCGCAGCTCCGTTCTGTTGATGAGGACGCCCGGGTCAAGGCGCTGCACCGGGTCTGCCCGTGGGCGGCGGGATTCGGAGTGTATGAGCGATTCCGCGGCGAGGTGAGACGGCTGCAGAAGGACCCGAGCCCGCGGGTGCGGGCCGCGGCGCTGCATGCCGAAAAGGACGCGTGTCTCATCGAGGAGCTGGAAACCGGTCTCGACCGGGCCGCGGAGCAGGGCTGGCGGTACAGCGACGCGGACTGGGTGCGGGCGCACCGCCAGCGCCAGGCCACCCGCTACTGGCTGCCGCTGTGACCGCGGCACAGTGAGGGCCTGGCGGGCGCGTGCTACTTGTGGTGTCCGGCGGTGATGCCGAGCAGGACGTTCACCTCGGCGGGCAGCCACTGCGGGCAGACCAGCAGCCCGGTGAGCCGCTTGTGCCCTTCGAGCACGACCAGGTTCGCGGGGCCGGGCTCCCCGATCAGGATGATGGGCGGGGGCAGCTGCCCGTCCCGCAGGTTCTCGGCGATCTGCCGGTAGATCGTTCCCGGTGGCTGGTCCTGCCAGGGACCGAGGCGGCGGGCTCCGTCCGCCGCCCTGCCGAAAAACTGCAACAGCATCTCGTTCCAGCGGCAGGACGACCCGAGCAACTGGGCGACGATCGCTTACAACCTTGGCACCTGATTGCGCGCCCGGTGACGCACGCCGGCGCAGGCGTCAGGACCCAAAGACGAAGTGCTCGATGATCGCGGCGCGGGCCGTGGTTTCCTCGCGGCCTGGCTTGAGCCGGGGGCCACTGGCAGCGCGGGGAAGGCGAGGGCAGTCATCCAACGGACGTCGCTGAGGCGAACCACCGGGACGACCAGGGAGCAAGCTAAGCTATTCCGGAAAGATCCGGAATAGCCAGCGCCCGCGGTGTAGCGCTGAAGGAGCGTGCCGTGACGCAGGACTCACCGGGAG
>ODAK010006877.1_pt1 | contig 11427 bp, 14 predicted proteins | sample 1539591 | NCBI WGS metagenome assembly ODAK01 (sample SAMEA3539303, study PRJEB22396) | soil metagenome | biome: tundra; feature: field; material: soil | place: USA | collected 2010-05 | depth 0.15 m | reverse complement strand
CTAGGGTTGAGGTTGGAAAAATCGTTGGAGGGCGAAACCACGTTGGCGGCCACATTCGTGTTCAGTGTGGCAATCAGGATCGCAATCAGCGCGATAAACGCGATGAGCGGCTGATGGAAGCGCCCGATGAGGGCGACAGGGTCCCAGATGGGTTCGCCAAACAACACGACGGATGCCGAAGTCACCGCCACGCCTATGAAGGAATAGAGGGTCATCGCGGTGGGAAGTCCCAATGCCTGCCCCAGCGCCTGATCGCGCTGGCTCTTCGCATAGCGGGTGAAGTCGGGAATGTTGAGGGCGACAGTAGCCCAGAAACCCACCATCGCCGTTAGCGAAGGGATAAAAAAACGCATAAACTCTCCCGTACTCTGAAAGCGGCTCGGCGTACTCAGCACGGGGCCGAACCCACCCGCTTTGCCGGTAATCCAGAACAGCAGCAGCAGGCCTACGCCAAGCATGAACGGCGCGCCGACGCCTTCGAGAATACGGATCGTTTCGATTCCCCGCCATACGACCATCATGTTGAGAAGCCAGAACGCCCCGAAACAGATCCATCCCACTGCAGAAGACGATGCAGCCGGCCAAAGAATCTGCAGCATGGAGTGAATCGCTTGTCCACCGATCCACGTCTGAATCCCGAACCATCCGCAGGCCACCAGCGCGCGCAGGACAGCGGGCAGATTGGCACCCCGAACGCCAAACGATGCTCGCACAAATACTGGGAACGGGATACCGTATTTCGCGCCCGCATGCGCGTTCAGCAGCATGGGCGCCAGCACAATCAGATTGCCCAGAAGGATGGTTCCCACCGCTTGCCACCAGTTCATCCCGCCTGCGATCAAACCCGAGGCCAGCATGTAAGTTGGAATACAAACACTCATCGCCACCCAAAGGGAGGCATAGCTGTAGAGGCCCCAGGTTCGTTGCGAGAGGGGCACCGGAGCGAGGTCCTTGTTGTAGAGGCCGGGATCGTATTCGAAAGGGGGACCAGCCGAAGCACCCATTGCGAAATTCTCGCACAAAACCGTGCTTCAATGGTCTGTTTGCCGGACCGGTTTGATTCGTACGCGCCGGGATCGCCGAAAATGAGCACATAGCCGTCAACGCAGCTCCAAATGAAGAATTCAGCAGCAAATGAACTTACGCTGGTACGGCGGTTGGGCGAGATGACGAAGTTATTCACGGTCACCGGATTGAGCGAAGCATCGAGGCCGGTATAGTTGACGACCGAGTTCTCATCTAATGATGCGGCGGTCGGCATCCACGAAAAAACTGGCGCGCTTCGAAAGCGGACCACCGAAATTGCCGCTGAACACCTCCTGTTTATAGTTGGGAACGGTCGGGCTCACCAGGTATGGGTTGCGCGCGGTGAGCGCCCGGTTGGCGAAATCCACTTGCGCCTGCCCGTGAAACTTGTCCGAACCCGGCTTGGTGAGAATTTCAATGCGACCGAAACCAAACACGGTCGAATTCCGATGAAAATGGATTCTGGTTGACGCGGATCTCGCGGATGGATTGCTTGGGCGGCATGCGCCCTCCAGTGAAACCATCGATAAATATCCGGGGACCTTCCGGTCCGGGGGGTGGCCCGGCCAACATCTGCAATTCGTTGGCGAGGTCGTCCGGATCGTCGAAGAAGGCATCGAGGTCCTCGCCGCGCAGCACAACCTGACCCGCGTTCTGCGTAGCCTCTACAGACAGGCCTGAATCTCCAGTTGCGCGTTGACGGTTCCGCCTCGCTGGTCACGAAGAACTTCCACCTGCGGGCTCTGAACGGGCCGGAAGCCCGGACTCGCGATCCGCACGGTGTAGCCTCCAACCTGAAGTGCAAGAACCCGATAGCGGCCCTCGTGGTCAGTCAATACGTTTCTGGCAGCCCCGTCCTGACCCCGCACCTCAACGGAAGCACCAGGTATGGCGGCACCGCTCCGGTCCGTAACCTGACCTTGCAAAATCCCCAAGCCGGCCTGGGCGGAAGTTGTTTGCGCCTGTAGAGAGCCTGCACACGCGGAAATTATGAGCAAAAGCAGCACCGGTCAGCTGCGCACCATATCGTCTGATGGACTGAATCTTATCAGGCGAAGTTATCAGGCGCGCGATGCCCGGTTTAGTCACTCTCGCTGGCGCCGCCCACAGTCCGAATGCGCGGCTCTTCGACCACGATGTCCGAAGGAGGAAGTTCGGGAGGCGCCGTCGCTAAAGGTTCTTCTATGATGGGCGACCGATTACGCAGAGCGGGCTTATCTGAGACCGCAAAATCGGCGTGAGCCTCACTCGAGGAAGAGACGTCTTCCGCTCCAGTGCGCGTGAGAACTTCTTCGGCACGCCTCACCCAATGGCTATCGTCACAGTGAACCGAAAGCAAAATGCTGCCGTGTTTCATTCGCCCTTCATAGCGCTTGGCTTCGTATTCGGGAATGCCAAAGCCAACCAGCGCGCCAATGACGCCGCCAGCCATTCCGACTGCTCCAGCACCAGCGAGAGCAGCCATGATCGGTCCGGCTGCAATAAGCGGCCCAATGCCTGGAATCGCCAGCGCTCCGATGCCGACAAGCCATCCGAGGGCGCTGCCCAGAACTGCGCCGGAGGCGGCTCCCGTAGTTGCTCCCTCTGGGGCTTTGGTGTTTTTTTCGCAACCCAAGTCTTTGGTTCCCATGTTATCGGGGAACAGGGCGGAGATATCGGTGTTGCGGAAACCGGCGTGGCGCAATGCGTTAACACATTCTTCGGCCGCGGCGCGCGTTTGATAAATCCCGAAGACGGCTGTATTTTTTCCTGACATGGAGTTCTCCTCACCGGTTTACAAGCAAAGCGAGGGCCAACCGCCCTAAATGTGCGTTGGACTACACTCGGCCCTGGATTGCTTTTCAGCCCGACGCTTGCGGAGGAACTTCGCTGCCACCTCGGTGAGATCGCCAGACCATTCGTGTCCGGCGTGCAGCGGCAAGGCAAGGACGTTAACGGAGGAGTCCCGAAGCCGCTGCTCATCCTTCGCGAACTGCTCCGCGGAATATAAATTGTCCGATGTCCCGCGAGCGATAAGTACGGCCGAAACTCGCTTTAACGCACTATCGGTGAGTTCCGGAGGAACGTCGCCGCCAACAGCTATCACGCCGGAAACCCGATGGATCGCATGCACCGCGGCGCGAAATGCCATTGCAACTCCCTGCGAGAATCCCGCAAAAACCACGTTTGGCAGAGTCGACCGTTCCTTCCCGACCGCATCGAGGCAGGACATAACGTACTCGACATTGTCGGCAATCGCCGACTCACGATCTTGCCGCGTCATCCAACTGGCAACTACCCGATTCGTGCGTCGCTCGTAAAACCGGTGAAGCGCCTGAATTGACACGCAGCACCATCGATTGCTCTCCGGAATGGCGCGAAGTCTTTCCAGTTGCGTTTCAGCGTCCTCGCCATATCCGTGGAAGCCCACGAGCACTGGAGCAGGCCCTGACATCGCGGGAGGAATTATCAGATAGCGGCCGTGGGTGGTGACGGGGATGATTCGTTCAGTCAAATATCTATGTTACGGGGTGGAGCAGATTCCGCGGCGTATGGGCGTTTGTAAGATAGGCACAGACCGGGACGTTGTCGGCCAAATCATGGTATCTTTTCTGAAGTATCAGGACCGCTGAATCGGGCTCTGCAAACGACCAGGAGAGAACAATGAAACTTAACTCCAGCATCATTAGAATCACGAAGATGTCCCTAGCCGGTCTCTTGTTAGCCGTCGCGGCACCGCTGTTCGCCCATAATGGCTTCGACCACATCGGCGGAACGGTAGCAAAAGTCTCTGGCAACGTCCTGACGGTAAAGACTTCGGCGGGCAATGTCGACGTGAAACTGGACGACAAGACTGCGCTGACCAAGAACAACCAGAAGGCTCAATTGTCGGACCTGACGCCCGGAATCCGCGTACTGGTGGACGTGCCGGAAGAAAGCAAAGACAAAGTCGCTCACGCCGTGAAGATTGGCGCCGCCCCGGCAGGCGAGCACGACGCCCATAAGTAAATCGACATCCGCCGCAAGTCGCCAGGCGAAGGCGCTTTATGACCAGAGTCGATGTGACGGCAAGGATTTTGGAAGCGAAACGACGATCGGGTCTCACGTGGAAGGCCATTGCGGAGTCAATTGGGACTGGCTCGCCCGTTTTCTATACGGCCGCTCTGCTGGGCCATCAAGCGCTTACTTCCGAAGAGGCGCGGAAGGCATCAGCCGTGCTGAAACTGGATGACACAGAAGCGCGAATGCTGACGGAACCGCCCGAGGAGCGCGGCGGAAACCTCCGGATGCCCCCGTCAGACCCGCTGATCTACAGATTTTACGAGTTGGTCCAGGGATACGGACCGACATTGAAGGCGTTGATCAACGAGGAGTTCGGCGATGGCATCATGAGCGCCATCGACTTCACCATGGACTTAGAGCGGGAGCCGGATCCAAAAGGGGATCGGGTGCGGATTACGATGTCGGGCAAATTCCTGCCGTACAAGCGGTTCTGATCGAGAAGTTCGTCCGCGACGTTTTACGAGATAGAATCGCAGGCGTGAAACAACGACTGACGGTCTGCGTGCTTTGGTGCGCGGTAACAGTGTTGCCGCTCGCCGCGCAATCGTTGAACGCGGGAAGCATCCAACGTCTCGACCCCGCTCTGGACAAACTCATTCCCGTCGGCGCCAGGATCGAGAAGGTTACCGGCAATCTCCAGTTCGCCGAAGGACCGGTGTGGGTTCGCAATGGCGGTTACCTGCTGTTCAGTGATATCCCCGCGAACGCAATCCTGAAGCTGACATCCGCCGGCGAGATCACTGCATTTCGTAAACCGGTCTTTGCCCGCGCTTTCCCGGACGGCATACAGATAGGAACGAACGGGCTGACGCTCGATCGGCAGGGCCGTCTGATCGCCTGTGAGCATGGAAATCGCCGCGTATCGCGTACCGAGAAGGATGGCCGGATCACTACGCTGGCAGACCGGTATGAGGGAAAGCGCTTCAACAGCCCGAACGATCTGGTGTGCAGGCGAAACGGAGATATTTATTTCACCGATCCGAATTCCGTGGCCCGCAATAATCCTCCGGACCCGAATAACGACTTCAAAACCGAACTGGACTTCAACGGTTTATATCGAATCCCGGCCGCCGGGAAACTGGAACTGATCGTTAAAGACATGCCCTACCCCAACGGGCTGGCTTTCTCTCCCGATGAGAAAAAGTTGTACGTCGCGAATTCGCGGCCTGGCAAATTCTGGATGGTGTACGATATACAGCCTGATGGAAGTCCAGCTAATGGCAAGATGTTTCTCGACGCGACCAACGCGCCGGGCGACGGGGTGCCAGACGGGATGAAACTGGATTCGGCTGGTAATCTGTACGCCACCGGACCGGGCGGGATTTGGATTGTCTCGCCGCAGGGCAAACATCTGGGCACGATCGTGCTGCCGGAAATCCCTGCTAACTGTGCCTGGGGCGATGCGGACGGAAAAACTTTGTATATGACCGCGCGTACCGGGCTCTATCGGATCAGGCTCAACGTGACGGGAGCGCGGCCGTGAATCAACGGCGGTAGCCCCTGTCGTGGTGGTCCGAGGAATTGCTTGCGCATTTTAGCGACGATTGTGAATTCCGGGTCTACTACGTTCGCGATCTCGTACTCCATCCCCTGGCCCAGCAGGAGACTGGCGCCGCGTTCGTCAAACCCGTAACTCTCCATAAGCCAGCGCGTCAGTTCGGTGGTCGCGTGCTGCAAGGCCTCATTGAGGGCGCGCGAACTGCCGAGCACCATGATGAAGTCCTGGTTTTCGAGGCGCGGCCAGTTATTTTTTTTCCTCTTGATCAGTTCCACGGAAAACTCAACGTCGAGCGACGTCTCAATGGCGCTGCCCAGCACTTCGCCGTCGCCCTGTCGCGCGCGGCCGTCGCCCAAAAAGAACAGCGCGCCAGGTCGAACACCGGCAGCATGAGTGTGGCGCCGGCGCCCATACCGTTGTAGTCCATGTTGCCGCCGAAGTTGTCGGGGAACGTGGCGGGTATGGCGGCGGCGCTGTGGCCACGCACCCCAGCATAGGACGAAGCGGCAACTCGATGCGCGGCCCTTTGAAATCCCCCGGATCCATAAAAGCGATCCCTTTTTGTTTATCGACCTGCCACGTTGCCTGCTTGGGCTCCCGTACGGCTTCCAAACGTAAAAAACCGGGATCGGCGGTGTAGGGGGCCAGTAGCGACGCGGAAAATCCCGTGGCACGGTTGGTCTCGAGGCGCAACAAATGAACTACGAGTGTGTCACCGGGCTCGGCGCCTTCGATGTAGAACGGACCCGTCTCCGGATTGGGTCCCTGACCTCGCTGTACGCCCGCGGAGTCGAAACCACGCGCGTCGATAGTGGACGTGACCACGCTGTCGCCGGGCTTAATACGAAGCACCGGAGGGTGAGCGCCGGAGAAGGTAGTATAAAACTGCTTTGCCTCAAACCGATGGGGTTCGGCAGAACCGGCCACAGTCAGTGTGAGTATCAAGAGCAGTTTCATGATTCCCTCCGGTTTGGATCAGTATAACCGCTGCGGCGCACGCAGCCCGGTCGCCAGGTAGAATAGTGCACGGCGCAGAAAGCAATGAGTGCCTGCAGGAGGAATCCCAGCGTGAAACGACAGATCCCGACCAGGCTTTTCTGCCTCGCTTTGGGCGCGCTCGCGTCCCTCTCCGCACAGGAACTCACGATCACCAATGCCCGGATCATCGCAGCCAATGGCGCGATCATCGAGCGCGGTTCGATTGTGGTTCGCGCCGGAAAACTCGTTTCAGTCGCGTCCGGTGCGCCGTCCGCCCCGAGTGGCCGTGTCATCGACGCCGCCGGCATGACCGCTATGCCCGGGTTTATCGATGCGCACAGACACATCAACACCGGACCTGATGAGAAGGCGCAAATGCAGGCGCTTCTCGAAGCCGGTTATACGACAATCCTGTCAGGAGGTGGGCCGGCGGAAGGAAACATCACCCTCAGGGATCACATCGACAAGGGCCTCATTAACGGGCCGCGCATCATCCCGTCGGGGCAAGTGCGACTGATTGGCAATACTCCGGAAAATGCTCGCGCCGATGTGCGGAAGATGGCCGAAATGGGCATCAAATTCACGGGCGAGATAGTGCTGACATCGTTTCCGGGCCCGTCAGATAAGGAAATGGAAGTTCTCCGGGCCGTGGTGGATGAGTCAAAGAAGGTGGGCGTGATGGTTCAGGTCCACGCGGTCAGTGCCCAGGCGACTATGGCCGCAGTGGAAGCCGGCGTACCCTTGCTGGTGCACACCACCAACAAGAACTGGCTGGGCAAAGAAAACGCTAAAAAAATGGAGGCCGCGGGCGTCAAGGTGTTGACAACGGTTGGTTTCGGCTCACCGGTCTTCGGCGTATTTGCCGAAGACAACACCCCCAGGTTCCGCGACGGGAAGGCCTGGCCCGAATCGATCCCGCTGACCTCTCATGTGGATGAGCTCCACCTCGGCGAAGAATCGGGCTACGCGCCGGTCAATGCGCGTACCCTCTGGGATTCAGGTGTCACTCTCGGCTACTGCACGGATACCGGATACGACCCGAAAGCGGGGCTGGACCACGAGTTGAAGATCCTCAACGTGATGTTCTCCATGCGGGATCTCATCCGGATGATGGGCCCGAATACGGCGGCGTATATTCAGATGGGCGACAAACTCGGAGACCTGGCGCCCGGCAAACTGGCAGACATCATACTCGTCGACGGCAATCCGCTGGAAGGTTATTGGAATTGGCTGAAGACTAAGGTAGTGGTCAAGGGTGGCGTGGTCGTGGTCGACAAACGCTAGCTCGTGGGATTCGCCAGTTCGATACTTACCCCGGCATTGACATGCCACCGCGACTTCCATACGATTGAATGTCGTTGGCGGCGTTCCACGGGCCCGCTTCGAACCTGATGAAATAGTTTTCCTAAAAGGAAGGAACTCGCATATGAACTTCGGTCTTCGTTATGGTTACAGCGCACTGGCCGTCGCGGCCCTCGCGACGATTTGTCTGGCCCCGGCGCGCATCTCCGCTCAGGCTCCGGCAGCGGCCGCCCCTGCGCCCACCACCACTCTTCCCTGGGCTTACCCCGTGGGGCCGCCCGCCGTGCCCAACCCCAATCCACCGCCTCCGGATCCGACCATACTGCACGTGCCCAACAGCTCGAAGGGCTACACGCGGGCTCAGATCGGTGACGGATTCAATCCGCCCGACTGGCACCCCGAAAGCCATCCGACGCCCCCCGACGTCGTGGCGCACGGCCGCCGGGAAGACGTCCGCGCCTGTGCGCTCTGCCATCTTGCCAATGGTATGGGACATCCCGAGAGCTCCAGCATCGCCGGTCTTCCGGCGACGTACATCGAGCAGCAGGTACTCGATATGAAGGATGGATCCCGCAAGCCCACTGAACCCGCTTTCGGCGGCAGTATGATCAAAATAGCCAAGGCCTCCAACGAGGCTGAAATCAAGACCGCAGCCGAGTACTTCTCCCGTATGACCTACAAGCCGTCGCACCGGATTGTGGAAGCGAAGATGGTTCCCAAAACCAAAGTCCAGGGCATGCTGGTGCCCGACGGGAAGGAAATGGAACCCATTGGCATGCGCATCATCGAAATGGCCGAGGATCTGGAAAGAACCGAGAAGCGCGACGAGACCTCCGGTTATGTGGCCTACGTTCCCCCGGGCGCCCTCAAAAAGGGTGAGGCGCTGGTGACAAAAGCCAACTCGAAGACAACGCAGTGCGCCATCTGCCACGGCGAAAACCTGAAGGGCCTCGGCAACGTGCCGTTCCTCGCGGGCCGCTCACCGAGCTTACTGATACGCCAGATGAACGATATTAAGACGGGCTCGCGCAACGGCGGCTATGCCCCGCTCATGAAGGGCGTAGTGGAAAAACTGAGCAACGAGGACATGGTTTACATTGCCGCATACGTGTCGTCGCTCAAGCCGGCGGCGGCAAGCGCTGCCACCCACTAAGGCGATGGCGGTCAGGGCCTCGGCAACACGACACGAGGCCCTGATCATCGTTTCGCTTCAAATGACTCTTCAGCGGCTCGTTCACCTCACGAAAAATATTCCTCACGCAGTTTCAGGCATTCGCTGCGCTCTCTGTCGTTCAGCGTCCTGAGGCGCGATCTTCCGGCGTTGAAAACAGCTCGCGAAGATAGCCCTATTTTGACCAGATTGTCCCGGTCCTGGCGCGGGAGAATGAGATAGTGTTTTCTGCAGTCGAAGCTGCGGCACAAAAACGGCCGGCGTTCGTAAATCGTGCAGCCGTTCAATCCGAGATAAACGCAGCGACCGCTTTCGTCCGACGCAAGGGCGAAGACCGGATCGCCGGTGACGCTATGGCCCAGAATTCGGAATTGGTAGGATTCGACGTCGTCCCCGTACTCCGGATGAAGAATAAGCCCCTGGTTACTCCTGCAACACTCCGTGCATCTGTCGCAAGGCACTTCGGTCGGTTGATTAGCCAACAACCTCCATTGTAGAGATCGCCGGATACGTGATACAAGAGTTGGCAGGGTTGAACGTGCCTGGCGGCGAAAGGGGTGTGACCAGGTGCATGAGGCAATGAGTCAAAATGAGGATCAGGAAACGGGCATAATATGGCGATGATCAGTCGGCGCGATTGCGGAAAAGGTCTGCTTGGTGTCGCAGCGTTGGCGTGTGCTCCGGGACGATCCGCCGCGCAGGAAACCCCGGTTCCCCCACAAGGCGTCGGACACCGTTTCCGTCATCTTTCCTACAGCGATATTGGTGGACGGCCGGACAGCGTTCAGGTCATGCTCAACCGCCGGCACCTGTATGTCGGCCACATGTTCAGCAACGGAGTAACGATTCTTGACGCGGCGGATCCCCGCAAGGTGAAGCCTGTGGGGTTTTTCACCGGCGGAGACTTTACCCGGACACATCATCTCCAGGTTTCCGACGACCTGCTGTTGCTCGCCAACGGGGCGAATATTGTGGCCATGCAGTCTTACGACGACATTCGCGGATATTTCGAAAACGGCCTGGCGGACAGTATTACGAACCGCAAGAAATTCAGGTCGGGCCTGAGTATTCACGACATTTCCCGTCCCGCCGAGATGAGAGAGATTGCTTTTCTCGAAATGCCGGGCCTCGGCATCAATCGCCTGTGGTGGGCAGGGGGACGCTATGCAGCGATTGCCGCGCATTTCGATGGTTTCACCGATCACTTTCTCTGCATGGTTGACCTGCAGAACATCACAAAACCCGAAATTGTCGGACGCTGGTGGATGCCCGGGATGAATCGCGCGGCCGGCGAGCCGGCGACGCTGGCACCTGGCCGTCGCGTTGGCCTGCACCACATGATTACGGCGGGCAATCGTGGTTATGGAGCCTGGCGCGATGGTGGCTTAACCGTCCATGATCTTAGCGACCCGACAAAGCCGAGGCTAATTTCACACATCAACTGGTGTCCTCCTTTTCCCGGCGGCACACACACTCCCCTTCCCCTGCCTGGCCGGAAACTGGCAGTGGTGGCTGACGAAGCCAATGCGGAAAAATGCGCGAAGGGAATGTTTTGTACCTTCATCGTGGACTTGCGTGCCGAGGAAAATCCCGTGCCGATTTCCACTCTTCCTGCGCCCAATGAGAAGGACTTCTGCGGATTCGGAACTTTCGGACCGCATAACCTGCACGAAAACCGGCCAGGCACGTTTCGCAGTGAGGAAACGATTTTCGCCACCTACAACGTAGCCGGGGTCCGTGTATTCGATATCAAGGATGCATTCGCGCCCAGGGAAATCGCCTACTGGGTACCCCCTGCACCCAAAAGGCTGATCGATCCACGCCCGAACGTTGCGCTCGCTGCAAAAGCTGCCGATATCCTGGTCACAACCGATGGTCTGGTATATGTCACCGATTGGAACGCCGGCCTAAACGTGCTGCAATACGAAGGTTGAGCCCTCCACTCAGTGTCTTTGGAGTCTGCGCTAATACGAGGCACCGAATACGATGGCTTTGTGACCAACATGAATTTCACTGGCGCCGCCCTGCTTAAATCGGCGGTGCCGGTGCCGAGAACATGTTCGCGATCAGCGACAGATTCACGGGAATCGCCTCAAGGTTAATAGTGGATTATTATCCCGCGCGCTGACAACTCTTCCAGCAGATGAGTCACTCCCGGAGACATGTCGCCGTTTCCCGGCACAACCACTGCCCACTCGAGGTTCTCCCTGAACTCGCGATTAATGATGCGCCAGCAATCGAGTAGAGGCGGTGTTGTCACGCCAATCCGGGTAACAGTCCAATGTTCCGCAAGTGCGAGTGCAACTTCCTGGCCAGGCGGCGGACCGCTTGCGATGAAGTGATTGTCTCCGTATACCAGAATGCCTACCATCGCAATTTCATTCGCGGGGCCCGGTGTTTCGTGCAACGA
>ODAK010006876.1_pt1 | contig 11428 bp, 3 predicted proteins | sample 1539591 | NCBI WGS metagenome assembly ODAK01 (sample SAMEA3539303, study PRJEB22396) | soil metagenome | biome: tundra; feature: field; material: soil | place: USA | collected 2010-05 | depth 0.15 m | reverse complement strand
TGGTGGAGCGGAGAATCGCCACCAACAGTCTACACTATTTCTGAAAATGCTCTAGGAGCAGAAGTCTTTGCCTCAGAAACTGAGGAGAAGCGCGTTCCCCACACCTGCAAGGGGAGATCCTGCCCGAGTTGCGGACATCGAGCAACGATTCAATGGCAACGGGAGCAGTGGTGTGCCCTTCCAGATATTCCGTATGTGGGCATCGTCTTCACGATGCCGGATGTCCTCTGGCCAATCTTCCGGCAGAACCGCCATCTCCTGCATCACTTGCCCAAGCTGGGAGCTGCCGTGATACAGCAGTGGGCAAAGCTCAAGTATGGTGTGCGCTTACTGATTATGGTGATACCACACACCTTCGGAGGACGCCTGAATTTCAATTCTCATCTCCACGTCTTGGTATCTGCTGGAGGTTTGCAGGAGTCGGAAGGTCGCTGGATTACCGACTTGGCTTTTGACAAAGAAAAGCTGATGCCGATGTGGCGCTTTGCCGTCATCACTTTCCTTAGGGAGGCACTACTAGCGAAGGCGCTCACGTCGAATCTTAGCAAGGCAGAGCTAAAAACCGTTTTGAGGACCCAATACGAACGTTGGTGGAGCATCCACATCGATCACTTTGAGTCGAAGAAGCACTTCCTACTGTATGCAGGCCGGTACGTTCGCCGGCCGCCAATCGCACAGTATCGCTTCATAAAAGTCACGGATCGAGAGGTCACGTTCTGGACCAAGGACAAGATTCAGAAACGGCGGGTGAACATTTCCTTCACCCCAGAGGAATTCGTGGCCACTTTGGCAGAACAGGTTCCGAACCGTTACCAACATGCGATTCGCTACTTCGGGCTATTGGCGCCCGGTTCAAAGGCTCGGACCTCTGCCGCTCTGTTTCTGTTGTTGGGACAAGAGAAGCGCCCTCGCCCGCGACGATTGAGTTGGGCGTTTTCGCTGCGCAGAGACTTTGGAGTGGATCCCCTCATCGATCACCGCGGCCAAGCGATGCGCTGGATTGGCCGGCTGGGTCCTCGCGCCTAAGAGCACTGCCTGCCACCACTGTCGATTCCGCCAAGGCCCGTATAGCGGTCGTCAGGCAAATGTACTGAGACAGGTGCTCAGACTGTTCACCAACTGCATTTAGATATGAGCGAATCCCACCCTCCCCACACCATTGGCTCCTTCCATTTGATCCCGACAGCCATTCCACGCCACTCAGCTGACCCTCGCCCCCCAGAGGGGGGCATCGACCCGTCCCTTCCACGCATCCGGTTGCACTGGATTCTTGTTTTTCCTATACGTTAAACAACTACGTTGGGTTTGAACCAATCCCATTCTCCTCATACCACTGGTTCCTTCCATTTGATCCCGACAGCCATTCCACATCACTCAGCTGACCCTCGCCCCCCAGAGGGGGCATCGACCCGTCCCTTCCACGCATCCGGTTGCACTGGATTCTTGTTTTTCCTATACGTCAAGAATACGACGAAGTCTTCACGTTGGGTACACACGAAGCCGTGTACCACTGGCTACCCTGCATAGATATCAGTTGTTCCGGCCATTTCTCTCTGTGACGCGGTGAAGCATGGTCTGCAGCGTCGATTACGATTGCACGCGCAAATCCCATGAAGTGTTCTGCCGAATTGACGGGGAACGGCGACTCAGGCGGAAGCACCGCTTTCCACAGGCTTGGATCGTTCACGAGCTTTCGAAGCCTAGCCTCTAAATTCTGATCTAAGCTAAACTTAAGCGGTTGAGATTCCAGAAGCCGATATCTACGCGTTCGGCCTGGTGATATATGAACTGATTTCTTCGTTCTGTGCCTGCCTAGACTACGGTGTTGCGCAAAAAAATCAATTGCGCTCACACAGGCCTATCATTGCAACATTGTTACAGGTGCGAAATCCCCGCCGAACGCCATGTTCTTGAGGCATGCGTGTTTGCGGCGCATCGTCGAATGGTGCAGATCCGGCCGGTCCGACGCGCTGCTAGTCTAGCCTACCTGACGGAGACGCTGCGGGCCTCATGACTCACAATCAGGGAGTGAACAGCTCGAGATTTCGAATTTGAAACGCCACCGTTTCATCGGCAGTAGCAGCTATCAGCCAGCCATGGGCTGCAACCGCTTCGGTACAGGCCGGATCGCAGTGCGCCAGGGCAAGGCAGCAACCGCTCTCCAGATCCCATAACCGAACGGTCTTGTCATTACTCGTGGACACCACCCGCCGCCCGTCGGGCGTCACGCTTCATGCTGTTGACTGGCTCATTATGCCCTTCCATTGTGCGAAGGCAAGCGCCGGTGTCCAGATCCCACACGCGCAGCGTTCGGTCGTAACTCCTCGATACCGCGCGCCGGCCGTCCGGCGTCACACTCACGCCAAGAACACTACTGCGGTGCCCTTCCGAGATGTGCAAGCACGCGCCCGTCTCCAGCTCCCAAATTCGTACGCTGTAGTCATCCGGATATCCCTTGGGGTAACTTCCTTGCGGCGTGCCACCACCGGAGACCGCCCGCTTCCCGTCTGGCGTCACACTGACGCTGTTAACCGCATCCCCATGCCCCTCGAGAGTGTGCAGGCATGCGCCTGTCTCCAGGTTCCACACGCGCAGCGTCTTGTCGCTACTCGCCGACACTGCCCGCCGCCCGTCCGGGGTCACGATCACGCTGGTGACCGCAGCCCGGTGTCCCTCCAAAGTGTGCAGGCACCTGCCCGTATTCAGGTCCCACACCCGGACGGTGTAATCCTGCCACCGACCTCCCGCCGATACCGCCCGCTGCCCGTCGGGCGCGACGCTCACATAACCACCTCGCTCTTCCAAAGAGCGAAGGCACTCGCCCGTCTCCAGATCCCACACCCGCAGCGCCTTTTCCAAGACATTACTGGCACTCGACGAGACCGCGCGCCGCCCATCCGGTGTCACGCTCAGGCGGTGGAACCCGATCATTTCTCGTTCCAAGGTGCGAAGGCATGCGCCCGTCTGCAGATCCCAGACCCGTAGCCCCCGACCTCCTGCCGACACGGCGCGCCGCGCATCTGCCGTCAAGCTCACGCTGTCGCTGCCGCCGCCTTTCACGGTGCGAAGGCACGCGCCCCTCTCCAGGTCCCAAACCCGCAAGCCACCGGCCGAAACCACGTGCCGCCCGTCCGACGTCACATTGTCGGCCGAAACGGCACGCCGCCCATCCGCCGTCACACTCAAAGTTGCGGCCTCAGCCCTGGGCCCTTCCAGCACGCGCACGCATACCCCCGCTTCGAGGTCCCACACGCGTAGTTCAGCCCGGGCCGAAACAACAAGCGGATTGGCGGACGGCAGACTCGCCGAAACGGCGTACCGCCCGTCCGGAGTCATGCTCACTCGCCGGAGCCAGCCCCTGTGCCCTTCCAAGGCACGAAGGCACGTTCCCGTCTCCAGGTCCCACACGCGCACCGTAGCGTCATTGCCATCCATGTGTGAACCGGCCGAAACGGCACGCCGCCCATCCGGCGTCACGCTCACGCTACAATCGTACTTCCCTTCCAGTACTCGCAGGCACGCTCCCATCTCTAGATCCCACACCCGCACCGTGGCGTGGCTGCCATCCAGGCTTCCGCCGACGGAGATAGCGCGCCGCCCGTCCGGTGTCACACTCACGCCCCGGATCCAATGGCCGCAATCTTCAAAAGTGCGCAGGCACTCGCCCGTCTCCAGATTCCACAACCGCAGCTCATGCCCGCCCGCGGACACTGCCCGCAGCCCACTGGGCGTCACACTGACGCTCTCGACCCCATCGAAGTGGCCTCTCAGCTCCCGCAGGCACGCCCCGTTCTGGAGGTCCCAGATCCGAACTCTCCAATCGTCGCTGCCCGTCACCGCCCGCCTCCCGTCAGGCGTCACGCTAACACTATTGACTCTGCGGTGATGCCCTTCCAATGTGCGCAGGCACACGCCCGTCTCCAGATCCCATACCCCCAACATCCCTTCCCGCGCATCGCCGAGTCCCTCGAGCGTGCGCACTAGCGCGGGCTGGGGATCGTAAACGGCTTCCGGGGGCCACCGCCGCAGCAGCATGGGCGCTGCAACTAAGCCAGCCTTCGCGTGCGCCGCGCGATGCACCGGCCCCGCCGGGGCGTAGTTGATGGCGTGCTGTATCGCGAACCCAGGGCGTTGCCCGAAGCCGAGCAAGACATGACACTCCGCCTCGATGAACCTCGCAAACGAACGAACCCGATCCAGCCGCTTCGGATCGTCCTGGATGCGTTGGCGCTCCGCAGCGATCCGCGCGTCGGACCAGAGCTGTGCCGAGGCCGGGATCTCCGGTAGCCGTGGTCGTGGCACACCGAAAAGCTTGCGGACGACGTGCCAGGCGCGGTCCCGTTTCTGGGGGCTCTGCCAGGCGCAGGAATACTCAACGATTTCCCGTGTCCAGCATTCCACTCGCTCGCCTCGCCGGCGCTCCTCTTCCAGTTCTGCCCGAGCTTCCGGCAGAAGTGAGAGCGCCGCCGAATAGTCGGCCTGAAGGTCGAACACCAGCCCGGCGCCGCACTTCGAGGCAATGAACTCGATGTCCGTCAGGGCCGTACTTGCTTCGTCGATCTGGCCCGCCCCGAGATGATGATGGACCAGTTCGGCGGCCTTGCGGGCGTTGGGCCGGCTCTGCCCGGGATCGAACCAATGCGGCTGGGCGGCGAAGTATGCGGCCAGCGAGGCGTGGCACCGACGGCTATCCTCGGCGGAGAGGAATCGCGCCGCAGCCTGCTCCGCTAATTGCCGGTGATAGAAGTTCACCGCCGTGCCGCCGGGCACGGAGCGCTCCGCCAGGTACGGCTCCAGGTCCAGAAACAGCCGCGACCAGACAATCACTGGCAACCGGCGCTCGGGCGGTGTGTGGTGGGCGCGGCATTCGAAGTCCTGCCAAACCTCCTCGTCCGCCGAGAGCACGTCGAGTATCTCGTCCTCGGCCAGCCCATAGCGCGCCGCGGCCAAGTAGCCGAGACCGCGACTGACCAGCAACGGGCCGTGGTTGGCTTCGAACGACAGGCGGTTCAGCAGGGTATCGATCACGCCTTCCACGCCCTCGCCAAGCATGCACCCTTCCAGCGGCAGGTGCGACGCCCAGCTTCGTGCCTCTTCGAAAGCCAGCTTCAGATACAGCGGCAACCCGGACGGGGCGAAGCCGCTGAGCACCTTCTCCCGTTGCTCCGGTTCGAGCTTGCGGTGTGCATCCTGGAGCCAGGCCGCAAGCACTTCTTCCGCCTCCCTGACGGGAAAGTCTTCCACCGCAACCTGCGCCGTACTCTCGAGCCCGACCGGTATCTCCGTGGTGGAAACGACCAGCGACACATGCTCGGGCAGCGTCTGCCGCAACCAGGTGAAGGCACGCGCTTCGTCGTCCGAACGCAACTGATCCAGCGCATCGAGGAACAGCACCAGCGGTTGCTCCGCCGTCGCCCGCGCCATCCGCTCGTGGAACGCCACGACCAGCGGTTGGAAACCCATGGGCGTCTCTTCGGTGAACCCGTACTCGCGCGAGAATTGCTCGCACAAGCTGTGCAACAGGGTAAGGCCATTCGAGGAATCTGGCGTGACGCCAATGAAACGTTGGATGAGCACAGCACCCGGCATCTCTGCCTTGGCTTGCGCCGATGCCTTAGCCACAATGGCCGACTTGCCGCAGCCGGAGGGACCGTGCACCACAAGTGGACGGCTCTCGCCGCCGCGAATATGAGCATCAATGGCGTCGAGCACGCTCTTCCTGCCCGTGAAGTGCCGGGCACGGTCCCGCGCGAATGCCTCATGCGCCTCAATCTCCAGATCGAGCGCCGGGCGCGATTTGAAAGTGCCTGCCTCGGCCAGGATCACCTTGCTGAGCAACTCCTCGACATCCGCGCAGAGCTTGGCGGGATCTGACGCGGGAAACGGGCAGACATTTTCTTTGCCGAGTTTGTTCCGCAGGTCTTGTTTGAGCGCCCCAAGGTCCGGATCTTCCGTTGTGCCTGGAGCGGGTTCGCGGAAGAAAGCAAAGGCATGCTTACGGTCTTCCTCGCTCCCGCCCAGGCCTTTGAGAATCTCCTGGTGCGTGGCCGAGACCTCGTACTTGATGAGCTTTCCCTCGGTCAGTCCGGCGTCCCGTGCGGCTTCTCGCAGGATGCGATGGAGCTTCTGCTCGATTTCTCGCCAGCGGTCGTTGTCCGCGAACTCGGCGGTGCGCGGCTTGAGCAGATACTCCGGCGGAACCGCGTTGTCGTCGCGCTCATACCAGGCGTTTATCAGTTGCCGCTCGGCGTCTGCCACGCAACCACAAACGCTATCGAATTCCTGCGCCTCGATCCGTACTGGCAGTGGCCGCCAACCATAACGGTCTCCGAGCAGAACGATGAAGTTCGGCTTGATGCCGGTCTGCTGGCAGCGTTCAATCTCGCGCAGGCAGATCTCCATGGTCTGCTGGTCGAGCGCCGCCTCGTCGCGGACACCCCAGCGCAGGTCGATGGCCTGGAAGCGCGCGTTATTCTCTTCGCAGAGCTTGCGCAGCCTGGGGAAGACGTGGCGCTGCAGAGCGTCGCGCTCGGCCTTCAAGTCTTCAAAGGTCGAACTGACAAATACTCGGAATGTGCGTGTTGCGATCGGCATCAAACGTTCTCCGATAGACCTATTACTCTAACTCTCTACCCCACCACCAGCAGCCGGTCGCGCGCCGCAATCGCATCGCGAATCTCAGGTGAAAGGGTTGCTGCCGCGAGGGCAGGTAGACGCGATCAAACCCACGTCGAACCCGGCGCAGGTCAGAATCGGCGTGCAGGCGATGAATAAACGCCCATCCAGCGTGCGTTGCAGCCCAGCCTTATTGCCCAGTTCCCGGCAGATGCGCTCCTCTTCCTTGTGCAATGCCATCGCGCCGTCCAGGTCGCCGCGAGCGTAGAGGATCAACGCCTGGTTGCCCAGCGAGGCTTGCAGCCCAGCCTTGTTGCCCAGTTCCCGGCAGATGCGCTCCTGCTCTTTGTAAAGCGCCATGGCGCCGTCCAGATCGCCACGGGAATAACAGATACCCGCCTGGTTGCCAAGCGAGGCTTGCAGCCCATCCTTGTTGCCCAGTTCGCGGCAGATGCGCTCCTCATCCTTGTGCAATGCCATCGCGCCGTCCAGCTCGCCGCGAGCCTTGAGGATCAACGCCTGACCGGCAAGTGACTTTGACAGTCCATCTTTGTTGCCCAGTTCCCGGCAGATGCGCTCCTGCTCTTTGTAAAGCGCCATCGCGCCGTCCAGCTCGCCGCGAGCGTAGAGGATCACCGCCTGGTTGCCAAGCGAGGCTTGCAGCCCATCCTTGTTGCCCAGTTCCCGGCAGATGCGCTCCTCTTCCTTGTGCAGCGCCATGGCGCTGTCCAGATCGCCGCGTGCGTAGAGGATCAACGCCTGGTTGCCAAGCGAGGCTTGCAGGTTCGCGCGGTCGCCCTGGGCCCTGAAGTGATCCACGAGGCCCGCGCGAAGGCGCAGCGCGGCCTCGGGCTTGCCCGTGTCAGCGAGCAGCAGTCCAATGTGCCAGGCGCGATTCGCATCGCGCGTGGGGTCTTGCAGCACCGACTCATAAACCTGCTCCAAGCGCAGCGGCGAGTGGGCTTCAATCTGCGTCCAGTAGGCCTTGACCTCAAACTGGTCCTTCCCCCACAGCGCTTCGAAGACGACGGGAACAGCCAGCAGATCGGCGAGCTTTTGCCATGCAGCGGCACACTGCCATTGCCAGGGCAGTTCGTCGAGTTGGCGCGGGCCTTGCGGTTGCGCCTCGAAGTACTCGGCCAGCGTGCGGTGGACGGCCTGCTGATGGGCTTCGGTGGGAAGGTACGCATTTCTGACGGCCTCTCGCAAAAAGTCGTGAGCGAAGGTCAACAGGCCGCCACGGTTCACCAGGGCGTCGCTGGCGGCTAAGTACAGCGGACTCCAAACGGCGCGCGGCAATGGCGCCCCTGCTGTGCCCTGCGACTCAAGCAACTCGGTCTCGGAGAGACCGCGACGCGCGGCCCAGATTCTTACAAGGCTCTTCTGGACTACACTCTCTTGCGCCGGTTTGGGTTTGGCCTTCAGAGCGTGGAGCAGGCGTTGCGCTATTGTCTCTTGTACTACTTTCTCGGATGCCGGATCAGGCTTGCCATAATCCTGCTCCCATCGTTCAATGACCTTTCGATAAAGCTTGAGGGGACTATCTGCCTCAAGGTACCATCCGATGCGCGTACCCAACTCTTCGTAGCTGCCAAACTGACGCAATTCGTTCAGGAGCGTGCTCAAATACAAGCCATTGCCTGTTTGCGGCGCGGCGGCGATGCGGTGAGCCGGTCCCGGACTCAACGCCTTGGAGTAGCGCGCCAAATACTGGACAATCAGCCGCTCGCGCTCCGGCACAGTGAGCGGCTCCACGGCCAGCACCGGCCAGCCGCGCTTCTTCAGGTCTTCCCACGGCCGTCCGGGGAGCGTGGAGACAACCAGACGCACGTTGGCCGGGATGACCGGCGGAAGCCAAACCAGGTCCGGCGCACCGTCACGGTCTTCGATCTGGTTGAGCGCGTCGAGCGCCAGCACCAGGCGCCCGCGCGCGGCCACCATGCTGAGCGCGTTGGCGAAGGCCATGCGCAGGGCGTCGGGCTGGTCGGGAATCTCGATCTCGATGCCGAATTTGCGCTTGAACTCGCCTAGCAGGCGGCGCAGCATGGCCATCCAGTTGGCGCTGTCGGGCGCTGCGCCGATGAAGTGAACCAGCACCGGCGTCTCAGGGTGCTGCTCGCTCCAGGTGTGGGTCCAGTTGGCCACCAGCGCCGACTTGCCACCGCCAGACTCGCCCGAGATGACCAGCGGCAGCCCATCGCCTGCGGCATGGGCGTCAAGCCTGTCCATGTATTCCTGGCGGCCGATGTAGACCCTGCGGCGGCTGGCGGAATACGCCTCATGATCGAGGGCGGCCCGGTCCAGCGCGTTGGGGATCATGGCCTCCGGATAGAGTTCTTCAATGACGGCGGTCAGGTCGCGCAGCACCGACTCGCCCAACTGCTTCGGCGTGGCGAAGTTTTCCGAGACCGGGAAGCCGCTCTTGCGGATGTCGCCCTTCAGCTTCGCCAGTCGCTCGCGCCCTGCGGAGTCTTCTTCCGTGAAGCCCGCGCGCGCCGCGGCATAGCGCGGATCGCGGAAGTAGAAGAAGGCGTGCTCCGCCATCTTTGGATTCCTCAGCACGCCGTGGAGGATCTCGAGCGCCGTCACCGACTGCTTGCGGTGCTCCTTGAGCCAGGGCTGCGCTTCAATAAGTTCTTTCGGAATCTCCTCTGGCACCCAGCCGTAGCGCTCGCCCAGCAGACCGATGAAGTACGGACGGCAGTGCTCGATCTCCGCCAGGCACAGGGGCAGAACCTTGCCTTCGGCCTTGGCTTCGTCGGGGACGCCCCAGCGCAGGTCCACCTCGCCCCAGGTGACGCCGCGGCTCTCGCACAGGCGGCGCAGTTGCGGGAAGATCTGCTTGACCAACTCCTCCCGCTCCTCCTGCATATCGCGGAAGGTGGAGGAGATGAAGACGCGTATCTCGCGATTAGATTGGGCCGTCGAGTTCATTTTTTCTTGAGCAGCTTGAGCACTTGTTCCGCCAGGGCTGGTTCCTTGGCGGCGATGAAGGGCTGGCGCTTGGGATGTTGGGGATCACGCCGAAAAGTGGCGATGATGTCTTCCAGATCCAATTTCGCAGTGATCGGATTGCCGGACAAATCCACAATTGTCAGTCCGGTCTTCAGCCCAATATACAGTCCGGGCAGAATGTCGTAAGTGGCAAATCCCTTGGCGAACTCAATCGCCACGTCGGCATAGCCCGCCGCCACCTGAATGATGGTGTTGGAACCCCAAGAGAGATTGACCCGGCCATCCGCCTCCCGAAGCGCATTCAACAGGGCGGTTTGCCCGGCCAAAGCCTGATAGCGGTCCACCTTGGTGGTGAGCACATTCACGCGCGCCCCGGCCAGACTCGACTTGGGCTCGACGCCGCCATCGAGGCGAAACCACGAGTGCGTGATGAAGTCCAGACACTCCGCGTAGCCGCTCCTGGACGCCCAATAGATCCGGTCCAGAAAAATGTCGCCCGCCACGGCGGCGATCACATCGTTCTCGCGCCGGTCATAAACGGCGATCAACGACCAACCGCCTTGAAGAGCTTCGATGAACTCCGTGCCGTCAATCGGGTCAATGAAGACCACCAGATCCGCCTCGCTTTCATTCATGCCTTCGGGGAATGTCTTGATGCCCAGCTCCTCGGAAAAAACCGTGTAGGCTTTGACTCCGGGCAATTTGAGAAACTTGTACTGCAGGGCGTCAAGGATGAGGTCTTCCGCGTCGCGATCAACGGCCTTGGTCAGATTCTGCGCTGATTTTTGAAGCTGGGGATCGGCGACTGCGCGCTTGAGATGGAGACGATTCTGGCCCCGCATGGCGCTGCGCACATGATCCATCGTCTTCAGGATAATCTGGCGACTATAGCGGAGAACCAGATGATCAAATTCAAGTTCGGCCATCGAAATTCCTTTTGGAACGGAATCATTGGTTCGATTTGGGTTCGGCCGCTGTGATGTCAGTTACCTCGCAAGGACAGCTTCCAGGAGGGTTGACGGCTTGCGAGTCGTGAAGTTGATGAACTCTACTGTGCCGTGCTTTTCGCCCACGTCGGTTCGCTTCTCAGGATCTTTCTTGTAGTTGCCCGCCCAGATGTGGCAAATGGGCTTCCCCAGTGCCTTGGCCTTGGCCACAATTTCCGCAGTACCCCCGCGGCCTTGGGAAGGCAGCCCGTCCCAGACGGCGATCATGACATCACTGTACTCAGCAACATAGAAGCCGGCCTTCTCATAGGATTCGTTGCGGGTCGGCGACGCGGGCACCACGATAGTCTCGATGGCGCGGTGCGAGAGCCAGTGCCGGAACTCCTGCCTGGCCTCCGCTCCCTCGTAATTCTCGCGGTGAAGATCTGTCGGTCCGAAGTCGTCCAGATAGTCGGCTTCTGGCATGGGCAAGACGGCGATGAGACGCGAACCCTTCCGCTCAAGCAATTTGCGCGCCACCAATCGGTCGGCTCCAACCGCAAGCGGTGAGAACACTGTCAGACAGCGCTTGGGGAAAGTTTGTTCGATATGCCGGATGGCTTCCTCGATGCCTCGTTCAAGCTGCTCCATCTTCGCCGGATCCAAGCCGATGTGGCCGGTGATGCCGATTCGGAGCATCTCCCAGCCGCACAGCTCCGCCAACTCGACGAAGTCCCTGGCATCAACGTGCATCGCAAGGAGGTGCTCCGGCGGCAAGCTCGACTGCTCGAACTTCCCCCGGCCTTTCAAGGCGCTCATGGTGACGATGCTCTCCATGGAGCGCGCGCCATGGCGATACTTGGTGGTGCGGAGGAATGCGTCCAGCACCCCATCTCCAATCTGGAACTGCTTGTTCTTTTTGAGATGAGCCC
>ODAK010006875.1_pt1 | contig 11429 bp, 8 predicted proteins | sample 1539591 | NCBI WGS metagenome assembly ODAK01 (sample SAMEA3539303, study PRJEB22396) | soil metagenome | biome: tundra; feature: field; material: soil | place: USA | collected 2010-05 | depth 0.15 m | reverse complement strand
GGAAGATCATCTTGGTGTTGTCTTTGTCGAAGCTGCCCCAGCCGCCGTTGCGGCACTGCATGGCAAACTCCCACTCGATGGCGCGCTGAGTGACCTGGTGCTGATAGCGCTCGCGCGGGTTCTCAACCTTGTTCAACGCAAGGAGAACCTGTGCTGTGTCGTCGGTATCGGGATAAAACTCGTTGTTGTATTCGAAGTACCATCCGCCGGGCTCGGTGTTGGGAACCTTGACGGACCAATCGCCCTTGTGGCGAACTTCCTTCGACAGCATCCAGTCCGCGGCTTTGATCATGCGCGGATCGTTGCTCGGTACGCCGGCTTCGCCGAGGGCGTAGATCGCCTGCGCTGTATCCCACACAGGAGAAACGGCCGGCTGCATGCGGAATGTCGGATCGGACATGTCGGCGGTTGGCGGCTGCTCGATGCCGAGCTTTTCAAACTCGTCGCGCGCGCGAATGACCTGAGGGTCGTCTTCGGAGTAGCCGAGGCAGCGGAGCGCGATGATGGCGTTGAGCATGGCAGGATAGATCGCGCCGAGGCCGTCGGTCATCTCAAGGCGCTCGAGCATCCACTTCTCTGCCCTCTTCAAAGCCAGCGTGCGCAGCGGGCGAATGTGAATAGCCTCTACCCAGTGCATGATGCGATCGACCATGAGGAAGAAATTACGCCATGACACGATCGACTTGCGATCCATGCGCAACCGCAGGACTGCATTTGCGCGGCCGCCTACGTACAGCTCATCGATGCTGTGCTCTTGCGGAATTTTCTTGAAGGGCTTCTTCGCATAGATGATTGCGAGCGGGACAAGAATCGATCGTGACCACGAAGAGATTTCGTAGATGTTGAAGTAGAACCAGTTTGGAAAAAGGACGATCTCCGGTGGAATCGCCGGCACTGCGTCGTAGTCATACTGGCCGAGCGCGCAGAGATACATCTTGGTGAAGGTGTTGCACTCAACGACACCGCCATGCGCAAGCACCCATTCGCGACATTTCTCGAGGCGCGGATCATCGGCGTTGATGCCCATGAGCTTGGCCGAGAAGTAGCACTTGACTGAAAGCGAAATGTTGCCCGGGCCGCCTGGATACAGGCTCCAGCTGCCGTCGTCTTTCTGGTAGCGCAACATTTCGGTGCAGGCGCGCTGCAGTCGTTCCGGATCGCCGCTCTCAAGCAGGGTGTGAAGGAAGATGTAGTCGGCCTCGAGCATGGAATCAGCCTCGAGTTCCCCGCACCAGTAGCCCTCGGGATGTTGCATGGAGAGCAGGAATTCCCGTGAGCGTTGGATGGCCGACTCGACATCGGCAATGTCGGCATCGAGCCGGCCAAACCGGGGCGCTACGGTTGAAACTTTGCCCTGCTGTAACTTCATTGGAATAAGAATGCCTCGTTATAACGCTTCAATCGTAGTGCTGCGCACTCAAAAGGCAGCCCCTCGTAATTGATCTGACTGACGAGCCATGTGATTCATTTTCTGCGGTTTGAGCCCACGGCAATCGGGTGAAACAGCATCAACGAACAGGCACCGGTTCAGTGCCACCAACTCCGCCGATGGCTTGAATGATTTCCGGCGGCAGTCCGAAGCGCACATTCTCCGGCATGACTTCAACTTCTTCGACGTTGCTGTAACCGTTTTGGCGTAGGTAGCTTACGACATCCTCGACGAGGACCTCGGGTGCGGAAGCGCCAGCGGTGACTGCGACAGTGTCGACGCCCTTTAACCAGGCGGGATCGATTGCCTGAGAGTTATCAATCAGATACCCGATAGTTCCCAGGTTGCGCGAAACCTCGACTAGACGGTTGGAGTTGGAGCTGTTTGTCGAACCAACAACCAGCACCAGGCCAGCATCGTGGGCGACATTACGCACCGCAACCTGCCGGTTTTCAGTGGCATAGCAGATGTCCTGCGTGTGCGGGCCAGCGATGTTTGGGAACTTGACCTTGAGCGCGCTGATGATGTCGCGCGCTTCATCGAGGCTGAGGGTCGTCTGGGTCAGGTACGCGACACGATTGGGATCGGGAACCTCAAGCGCGGCGACTTCCTCAACATTCGAAACGACTTGGGTAACTTCGGGAGCTTCGCCGAGTGTACCCTCAATCTCGTCGTGATCGCGGTGGCCAATCAGCACCAGCGAATAGCCCTGCTTGGCAAACTTGACCGCCTCAATGTGGACCTTGGTGACGAGGGGGCAGGTGGCGTCGATCACCTTGAGGTTCCGGCCCTTGCTGCGGTCGCGAACGGCAGGTGAGACTCCGTGGGCCGAATAGATGACGCGCTGGCCATCGGGGACGTCGTCAATCTCGTGTACAAAGATCGCGCCCTTCTCGGCTAATTCGTTGACAACATATCGGTTATGTACGATCTCGCGGCGAACGTAGATGGGTGCACCGAAGGTTTCAAGGGCGATCTTGACGATGTCGATCGCGCGCACCACTCCGGCGCAAAAGCCGCGCGGCTTGAGCAACAACACCCTTTTCTGACCGGGGGAAGTCTCGTTGTGCGTTCCGTTGGGGATGGATTCGAGGGCAGTTGTAGTCACATAAATAGTATACCAATGAGTTACCTACTTGGGACAGCCGGGAAGCCGATATTGAGCCTTTCCTTGCAAGACTCAATGGGACTCGAACGCAACCCGGGGGCGCCTTGATGGTGTTTCAAAAGGCAGAAGTCAGACGCCCCCGGAACAAAACTGAGCCTCGGTTCTAAAAGACCGGATCGCGAGCTTTTAACTACCTGCTCCGCACCGCGGCTTTTGGATAGTCTGCACGGACGGAAGCCGGCGGAATCGAGGCGCGGGTGTCGGTTGCCTTTGGTTCGTCGACCAGATCTTCAAAGAGCGCGCGGTAATGAATCATGGCTCGCCGAAGATCTTCAGTATTGGCCTGCTCGTTTGCCTGCCGCATCGCAATGTCGTGGGCAGCGCGATAGTTTTGCGTCACGAGAGGATGGTCGACAGAGATGTCGGCAGCCCGCTGTTCAAAATCGCCGACGGGATAGCCTCGTGTAGCCATCACGTCGCCGAGCAACTGGTCGGCCTCGGCCACTGCTCCGGCTGGCGCATCAACGAAATGCGTCTGAACCTTGGTCCACGCTTCAACGAAGCGGGCGCGATCGGTCGAGGCAAGCGGGCGCAGGTGAAAGGACTCGACGCGCTCGGCGCGTTCAGAGAGCTTGGCCTCAGCGCTACGACGGTCGCCACCTTCGGCAACAGCGCGTTCATATTCAGGACCGAATTTAGTGCGCAAACGATCGGTGCGACGGCGCTGCATGACAAAGAACAGAATGCCGCCGACGACCAGCACGAAAACAGCCGCAATGATCCCAATCTGTAAGGGAGTGAGGTCCGATAGGTTCATAATTCGTCTCCTCCGCCGCTCTTTTATATCTTCGAATTCAAACTTTATTGAGTGACTAAGTGCCCGGCTAAGCTCGAAAAGGCCACGCGGCGGTGCGGCCTGGGACACTGCAAGTTGGAGAGCCGCGATGCCGTAGAGGTTGCCTACGGGCCACCAGCCTGCTGTTTCTGATGGTCTGCGCCACAGAGTTATGATTCACGTATTGCCAGAGATTTGTTTCGTTTGAAGGAGCAATCGCATGAAAGCGCACCGCCTCGGTTCCTGGTTTTCTCTCGTTGCAGTTTTGAGCGTCACGTTGATTGCGGCTCATGCTTTGAATGGCGAAGCCATATCGGTCACGGTAGATGCAACGAAAACGCAGCGAAAGTTTCTGCATACGCAGCTCGTGATTCCGGTAAAGAGCGGGCCGCTGACCATTTATTACCCCAAATGGATTCCCGGCGAGCATGGGCCGAATGGGCCGATAGGCAATCTCACCGGTCTCAGGTTTGAAGCCAACGGCAAGGTCGTTCCGTGGCAGCGCGATCTACTGGATGTCTTCACCTTTCATGTGGACGTACCGGAAGGCGTGACTCACCTGAATGTCAGCTACGACTTCATTGAGCCGGACGGCAATTCGGCTACTGATAAGTTGATGGTGCTGGAGTGGAACAACGTGCTGCTCTATCCCGCAGGCACACCGGCCGAGAAACTGAGTTATGAAGCGAGGCTGTTGCTGCCGGAAGGATGGAAGCTTGGCACACCGCTTCCGATTGAGAAGCAGTCAGGCAGCGAGGTGACGTTCAAACCTATTTCGCTCGATCTGCTAGTCGATTCGCCTGTAATTGCCGGCGAGTTTTACCGGTCAATCGATCTCACGCCACCGGGCGAACCGGTGCACCACGAAATCGACATAGTGGCCGACAGCGAAGGAGCACTCAACATGAAGCCCGAAAACCAGAAGCAGATGATTGCACTGGTTGCCGAGTCGGGCAAACTTTTTGGCACGCGGCATTATCGCGATTACCACTTCCTGCTCACCCTGAGCGATCACGTTGCGCATTTTGGACTTGAGCATCACGAATCGAATGACAGCCGATTGCCGGAGCGCGCGCTGCTTGAGCCGAGTTCAGGCATGTCGCTGGGCGGTCTGCTGTCGCATGAATTTGTGCACTCGTGGAATGGCAAGTTTCGCCGGCCCGCAGATCTTGCAGTTCCCTACTATGAAGAGCCGATGAAAACGGACTTGCTGTGGGGCTACGAAGGGCTGACGGATTATCTCGGACCCATGTTGGCGGCGCGCAGCGGCCTATGGACAGCGGAGCAGTATCACGAATACCTCGCCAGCATTGCTGCTGCGCTTGGTCCGGGACGACCTGGGCGTACGTGGCGTCCTCTGCGCGACACGGCTGATGGAGAGCCGGGGATGGGCGGAAGAGGCTGGATGAGCTGGCGGCGGGGCACAGATTACTACGACGAAGGCGATCTGTTGTGGCTTGAGGTTGCGACGATTGTGCAACGCGAATCGCACGGCAGTAAATCGATCGATGATTTCTGCCATGGCTTTCACGGCGGGGCTAACAATGGGCCCGAAGTGAAGACGTATACGTTTGATGATCTGGTGAGCCAGCTCAATTCCCTCGCCCCTTATGATTGGGCAACGTTCTTTCACAAGCGGCTGGACTCGACGGCGGCCGAGGCTCCGACAGGCGGCATCGAGAATGGCGGCTGGAAGGTGGCATTCAGCGCGGAGCCAACAAAGCTGTCGGGGCGGCGTGGGAATTCCGGTTACATCTACTCGCTCGGCCTGCTGGTGAGCGCGGACGGAGCGGTGACCGATTCCGTTTATGGCAGTCCCGCATTTGAAGCGGGCATTTCGTCGGGGATGAAAATCATCGGCGTGAATGGGCGTCTCTATAGCCAGGACTTACTCGACGACGCGGTGAAGAATTCAAAGGAAGCGTCTCAACCGATCTCGCTGCTGGTTGTGGTGGACGATTTTTACAAAACGAGCACGGTGAATTATCACGGCGGCGCGCGCTATCCGCACCTGCTGCGGGATGAGGGCAAGCCCGACTCTCTCGATGAGTTGATCAAGGCACGGGCCACCAGCAAGTAGACGAAGCCCGATTCTGACCGCGAAAAGAACGTAGTCCAAAAAAATTATGTTGCGCGCAGCTCAGGAATGTGGGATATAACTACGTCATGCGTAGTACGCGAAACGTAGTAGCCTCCGATGACAGCGAAAACCTTTCGCACTATTCCGATCCGCCGCTGCTGGTGCTGGCTAGTTTGGCGAATGGGCCAAAGCATGGGCACGCGATGATTGAAGACATCGCGGACCTTTGCGGCGCTCGTCTTGGGCCGGGCACGCTTTACGGTGCGATCGGCAGGTTGGAACAGCAAGGCTGGATCGAGCCGCTTGAGCCCGAAGAGCGGCGCCGTCCTTATCGCATCACGGCTGCGGGGCGTCGCGTGCTGCGTGCGAAGCTGACGGTGCTACATCAATTCAGCCAGGCGGGGCTGGGCAGATTGAAGGCCATTTGAATCCCAGGCTGTCACATCTCTTGTTGCGGCTTTATCCGCGCCGCTGGAGAGCGCGTTATGGCGCGGAGTTTGAAGACCTGCTTTTCACCGGGCAAAGCGGCTTGCGCACGATCGCAAATGTGGTGTGGTCGGCGATGCATGAGCGCATAAATCCAACTCCGGGGCTTGCTATGGATAACGATGTACGAGTGTCGAGATTTGAATCATGGTGCGCCAAGGCGCCGTGGGCGATGTTTGTCGTTGCTCCGATGTTTCTCCTCGCTGCGAGCCATTTCGTGGCCTGCATGATTTTGTGGTCGGGGTGGAGGATGTTTCTGCCTGACATGGATACGCCGTTTGTTCGGATTCATGGGGCCGCGGTTTTCTACTTTGGCGTGGGAAGAATGTTGTATTACACTTCGCCGTTGCTTATCGGGTGGGTCGTTGGCATTGTTGCGGTAAGGCGTCGGATGAAGCTGATTTGGCCGATTGCGAGCCTTTCGCTCATCGCGCTGATCGCTGCGACTGCGCAGGTAAAGACGTTCGCTCATGTGCCCGGGCAGGCTGGGAATGTGAGGATCGATCTAACCATCCTGCATGGCGGTTACGCAGTTTCGTCAGCTCTTGAGAGTGCGCTGGCGATACTTTTCTGGTTGGCTCTGCCGGCGCTGATCTGGCGGATATATACAGGTCGATTCACTCATTCCTAGCCGGCTATCAGCATTGAAGGGATGCGCCAGACGATGCGCGTGATCAAAGTTCTTGCGGCGATTGCGATGCTTGGTATTGCCGGCGTGGCGTTGTTGCTGGTTACGTTGTGGCTGGACCACACTCGCGAGACGAATTTGCCTGCGCCTACCGGTCCGTTCGCCGTCGGACGTGTGATGTACCACTGGAGCGACACGGCGAACGATGATTCAATGGCACAGCAAGCCGGAACAAAGCGAGAACTGGTGGCGTGGATATGGTATCCCGCATTGTCGCAGGCCGGTTTGAGAACAGCTGATTACTTTCCGGCTCCGTGGCGAGCAGCCCTGGCTAAACATCTCAACGTGTTGTTTACACAATTCATCGATCGGGACACGGCGCGCGTCCACTCGCATGCACTTCAAGATGCGGTTATGGCGTCACAGGATAAGACTTTCCCAGTGGTCATCATGCGAGCGGGAGCTGCTGCGCTCGTTGCAAACTACACGACCCTCGCAGAGGATCTGGCAAGCCACGGTTACGTGGTCGTGGGCTTCGATGCACCGTACCGCTCTATGATCACCGTGTTTCCGGATGGACGAGTGATTGCGAGGGCACCGCAAAACAATGTGGAGCTGCAGAGCGGTCAGCAACAAACGCAATTGGCAGAGCGTCTCGCAGAATCATGGAGCCGCGACAGCAGCTTTGCTCTCGATCAGATGGAACAGCTCAACGCGTCCGGTAGCTCAGGCCTGTTCTTTGCGAAGCTCGATCTGACACGGGTTGGCATTTTTGGGCATTCGCTCGGCGGCGCTACAGCCCTGCAATTCTGTCATGACGATGCACGCTGTAAGGCGGGCATTGATGTCGACGGGCTACCGCTCGGCAGCGCAATCAAGGACGGCGTGAGGCAGCCCTTCATGTTTCTGCTGAGCGACCACAGCCATGAGGCGTTGGCAGAAACGGCGCCGGTAAACGCAAACTTCAGAGCCATCTATGATCGACTGCCCGACAATCGTAGGATCTGGGTTGTGATTCGTGGCGCGGATCATTTCCGGTTCAGCGATGGTGCGTTTCTGCAGGTTCCGCTGGTGATGAATCTGCTCCATGCCATGGGCGTACTTCATCTCGACGGGAGCCGACAGGTTACAGTGACGGAACGCTATGTTGCGACTTTCTTCGATGTGTACCTGAAGGGCGCTCCCGCTTCTGAACTCAACCCTGATGCGCGATATCCAGAGGCTGAATACGTGCAGTAGCCACCGCTTGATCATTCACTGATGAGTTGCCTGCGCACTAAATCGCCGAATGCAGTCGCAGCGTAGCGGCTGACGAGGTAGGGCTGGTCGGACCAGCTCCATGCTGCCCAGCCGAGATTGAGCTGCTGCATGTATTGCGTCAGGCGGCGACCGAAGTCGAGATCGCTCGGCGTGTCGTGGCCGCCAAATTCTCCAACGAAAACAGGTATGGTTTGCGATAGGTTCCCGAAAGCTTCGGGCCAGTTGTCGCCCTTGTTCGCGTAGACGTGGGTGGAGTAGACAACGTTTTCCAAGTCCATGGGCATGCCGCGCAGATCGTAGGCCCAATTCGTTCCGGCGATGAAGATGAGTGCGGCTGGAATTTCCGCACGAATCGCGGCGGTGAGTCTGCGCGCCCATGGCTGCCACTCCTTCATCGTCACTTTGCGCTGGTTGGGCGGGTGGGTTGTGCCGTCTTCTTTGTTGAGCGGAAATGGGTCGTCATCGAGCCGGTCATGGGGCTCATTGAAGAGGTCGTAGAGGACGGCCGGTTCATCATTATATCTGCGGGCAAGGGTCGTCCAGAGCTCGATCGAATCGAGGTTGGGAAGCGGGGCGACAAAGTTGCGGTCGCCGCCGTAAATGCGGTCGGCGTCGAGCCATTGCAGGTCTAAAAGCGTGTACGCGCCGAAGGACGAGGCCCACGAAATTACCTGGTCGAGCGCCTGCTGATACTCCTCACCGGAGCGGCCGGTGCGTCCACGCAAGACGAAATCCTGGTTAAAGGGCAGGCGCAGAATGTTTGCGCGCCATGTGCGCGTAATCACTTCAATCTCGGATCGGGACAGGGACGCGCCGGATAAAAAGCCCTGCTCGTCTGGCCCGGCGTATTCAAGGCCTGACCGGTTGACGCCGCGTAAGAACACTGCCTCTCCGGTAGCGAGACTGACAATGCGATTGCCCGATGTGCCCAGGCCGGGAAGGCCATTTGATAGCGCGCCATGCATGGGTTAGCCCCGACGTTCCTGACGATCTTACTTGAAGGGACGGATGTCCTTTGTTTGCGTATGAGCCCGTGACCGGGATCACTCGCGATTCCAGAGTTGCAGAAAATGAGTGATTTAACACACATGTGATGGGCAACACAGCCGATCGTGTTTGCAAATCCTTACTGTGCGTTCATTCGTCCGGATTTCAGGTGGAACCGTGCAGACAAAACTGAGCACGCCTGGAAATCCCGGCACCCGCGCAAGCGAACGAGGTGGGCATGGGGCAATCCATTTGGCAATCGATGGAGAAGAAGGGCTATAGCCGCAGAGACTTTTTGCAGTTCTGCGCTGCGGCCGCAACGGCAGCTGGGCTGGGACAAACAGGCGTAGCCGAGGTTGTGTCGGCGTTTGAGAAAAAAGAAAAGCCGGCTGTGATCTGGATGCACTTTCAAGAGTGCACCTGCTGCAGCGAGTCGTTCATCCGAGCATCGCACCCCATCGTGGTGGACGCGCTGCTGGATGTAATGGATCTGAACTACACCGAGACGCTGATGGCGGCCTCCGGTTTCCAGGCTGAAAAGAGCCTGAGCGACACCATTGCCAACAACAAGGGCAAATATATTGTGCTCGTTGAGGGCGCGGTGCCGACCAAAGACGGCGGCGTCTACTGCATGATTGGCGGCAAGACGGCCGAGTCGATATTGCAGACGGTCGCGGCCGATGCGGCGGCAGTGATCGCGTGGGGTAGCTGCGCTTCAAACGGCTGCGTGCAGGCAGCGAAGCCGAACCCGACCGGCGCGACGCCGATTCACAAGCTGGTGAATAAGCCGGTGATCAACGTGCCCGGCTGTCCGCCGATCGCCGACGTGATGATGGCGGTGGTTACACACCTGCTGGTGCTGGGCAAGATGCCCGCGCTCGATAGCCAGGGCAGGCCCAAGGAATTTTACGGACGGCGCGTTCACGACACCTGCTATCGCCGGCCGAACTACGATGCCGGACTGTTTGTCGAGTCGTTTGACGACGAGAACGCGCGCAAGGGTTATTGCCTTTACAAGATGGGTTGCCGTGGGCCAGTCACCTACAACGCGTGTTCAGTGGTGAAGTGGAACGAGGGCACGAGTTATCCGATTCAATCAGGGCACGGATGTATCGGCTGCAGCGAAGAGGGTTTCTGGGATAACGGACCTTTTTATCAGCACCTCGCGTCCTTCCCCGGTTTCGGCATTGAGAGCACTGCCGACACAGTGGGAACAGTCGTAGGCGTTACAACGCTGGCCGGAGTAGCGGCACATGCGGTGGTCACAAATATCCGCAAGCAAAAAGTCATCGCAGAAGTTCACGCCGATGATCAAGAGGAGTTATAAGCGCCTATGACACGCGTTGTTGTCGATCCAGTAACCCGCATTGAAGGTCATCTGCGCATTGAAGCGGTGATAGAAAACGGCGTCATCACAGACGCGTTCAGCGCCGGCACCATGATCCGCGGCCTTGAAAAGATTCTCATCGGCCGCGATCCGCGCGACGCGTGGGCCATCACTGAACGTGTCTGCGGCGTATGCACCACGGTGCACGCGCTGGCCAGTGTGCGCGCGGTTGAGGACGCACTGGGTGTTGCGGTTCCACCGACAGCCGAGCTCATCCGCAACATCATGATGGCAACCCTCTACGTGCAGGATCACGTGGTGCACTTCTACCATCTGCATGCGCTGGACTGGGTTGATATTGTCAATGCGCTCAAGGCAGATCCGAAGAAGGCTGCGGAATTGGCGTCGTCCTATTCAAAATGGGACAAGAACACGGCGTCGTATTTCTCAGCAGTGCAGGACAAGATCAAGGCGTTCGCTGCAAGCGGATTGGGAATTTTTGCCAACGGCTACTGGGGCCATTCAGCCTACAAGCTGCCGCCCGAAGTGAACCTGATCGCAGTCGCGCATTATCTCGATGCGCTCGAGTGGCAAAAGGAAATCGTCAAGATTCATACGGTGTTCGGAGGAAAGAATCCGCATCCGAATTATTTGGTGGGCGGAGTTCCCTGCTCTATCAATGCGGATGAAGTGGCGGCGATCAATACGGAGCGCCTGAATCTCGTTTCGAGGCTGATCAGCCAGGCTGATGAATTTGTAAACGAGGTTTACATTCCCGATTTGCTGACGGTTGCGTCGTTCTATAAAGACTGGGCGAAGTGGGGCGGTGGCCTTAGCAATTATCTGAGCTATGGCGAGTATCCGACCAAGGGCTATGGACAGACTGATTCATTCAAGTATGCGCGGGGTGCGGTTCTCAACCGCGACTTGAGCACTGTGCACCCGGTCAATCCGCGCGACTCACAGGAGATCAAGGAATACATCGCGCACTCCTGGTACAGCTACGAGGGCGGAGATTCCGCAGGCGTTCACCCTTGGAGCGGTGAAACGAAGATCAACTACACCGGACCCAAGCCGCCATTTGAAACGCTGGCCGGTTACGAGAAATATTCGTTTTTGAAAACGCCGCGTTGGAAAGAAAATGCGATGGAAGTGGGACCGCTGGCGCGCCTGATTGTTTCGTATGCAGCAGGTCACAACGACGTGAAGGAACTGGTCGGTCAGACGCTGGGCAAACTCGGCGTGCCCGTGGGCGCATTGTTTAGTACGCTTGGCCGAACGGCGGCCCG
>ODAK010006874.1_pt1 | contig 11429 bp, 15 predicted proteins | sample 1539591 | NCBI WGS metagenome assembly ODAK01 (sample SAMEA3539303, study PRJEB22396) | soil metagenome | biome: tundra; feature: field; material: soil | place: USA | collected 2010-05 | depth 0.15 m | reverse complement strand
GGAAGACCAACCAGCGGCAACGGGATTTGCCCGCACACGTGGTCGTGTATTACGTTAATGTAACTGGCGTCTTAGTGAGTGGTGGAAACCTTGGCGGGCTGAACGCCTGCCCCACCTACACGCTCTACTTCGCGCATGACACGCAAAGTGTTGCCGCCCAGAATCTTCAGAATATCTTCATCCGAATACCCGCGCTCCATCAGGCCGCGCACCAGGTTGGGGATCTTCGAAATATCCTCCATGCCTTCCGGGAACTGATCGTCGGCTCCGTCGAAATCCGAACCCAGGCCCACGTGATCCACGCCCGCCACCTTCACAGCGTGATCGAAGTGATCGAGCAGGCGGCTCAGCGGCAGGCGTCCCAGCTTGGCGATGCGCTGCTGGTTGATGGCGTGCACGGCCGGACCCAGTTGGCTGCGGTCGCCGAATTTGGGCGCCTCGGCTTCGCGCGCGTCCTGCTGCGTTTGCTCGTCTTTCAGTGCGCCCAACCGGTCCGTGAAGCCGCGGTCCAGGAAGCCTTCGAAATAATTGATGTGGACCACGCCGCCGTTCTTGGCCAGGGCACGCAGCATGTCGTCGGTCATGTTGCGCGGCACATCGGCCAGGGCGCGGCAGGAGGAGTGCGAGACGATCACCGGCGCGGCCGACGTTTCCACCGCGTCGTAGAACGTTTTGTCCGAAACGTGCGAGATATCCACCATCATACCCAGCCGGCCGGTTGCTCGCGAGAGCAATCTGGGAGGTTCGGACACGCCGTCTCTTGGGAGTCGTAGCGCCCCTCAATCCAGTGAGGTAGCCGGCCGCGATGGCTGATGTGGAAATGGGGCATGGAGGTTTGGGGGAAGCCTGCGGCTGGTTTGTTTTGATATTATATTACAATGGCCGAGAGGAAAATGCCATGAGAGTTTCCACATTGTTCCCGATGGCGGACACGCTCGGCGTGGTAATTTTGGTGGCCCTAATCGCACTCTTCGCTGATGTGATCGCGCAGCATGTGGGCCCACATGATGGCCGGTCGCGAGTCCGTCTGGGCGTTCTAGACAAGGTCATTGGCTTTCTCGTGCTCCTGCCGGTCGGACTCGCATTGGAAGCATCAGGAAATTTCACCGACCATCTCTGGCCGTGGCCCAAGCGATTCTTCGGAGACCACCAGCTTTGAGCCTTGAGATTGGCGGCGCTTTATTTGTTGTGGCCGTGGGCTACGGTGCGCACTCTTTCAAACAGAAAAGCAAGAAATGGTACGGCAGAATCGAGATTCTTTTCGCAACCCTGTATGCTTCCTACAACATCGCTAAAGTAGAAGATCCCGTCAAGCCGACTCCGAGAGATTTGGCCGTTTTCTGGATGGCTATTTTCGGGTCTGCCTACATCGTCGCTAGAGGTCTCGGCAATATAGGCGAAGCAAAATCAAAGACAAAGTACAACTGCTCCGGGGCCGACCCTTCAAGTGGGGGCCCCACTTCGTCTCCTGCTCCTTCTGGCTCACCGCCGGGCCAAACTTGATGGCGTAGCGGTCGATCACAAAAGCGTGGTTTATTTTAGAGTATATGCCGGTTGGAATCTGCAAGCTTTGCTTGATGTCCAAACCTCTTCGGGACAGCCACTTCATGCCACGCGGCATGTACAAGCGCATCCGTGATCCATCGAAACGCAATGCAAGTCCGGTGGTCGTCACGCGAGAGAGGACGACGAAGACCTTTAGGCAGACGAAGGCATATGTTCTCTGTGCTGATTGCGAGCAGCGGTTTAATCTTTACGGCGAGGACTGGATGCTCAAAAAATTGGGCGCGGGTAAACGATTCCCTCTTCGCGAGCGACTCGACGTGGCTATCCCCATGTCCACCGGTCCAGAGGTGAAAAAGTACTCTTGTGTGAAGGCGGGCATCGATTCTGAAAAACTTGGCTACTTCGCTCTCAGCATGCTTTGGCGCGGAGCGATTCATGAGTGGCAAGATCCGCTCGGCAGTCCAATCCCAAAGTTAGACCTCGGCGACATGGAAGAGCCTATGCGGCGCTATCTTTTGGGCGATGGTCCGTTTCCAGATGGAATCGTAGTCATCGTACGTGTTTGTGATGACAGTATGTCCCGGGAAACTTTGATAAACCCAATTCCTGCTGGCGGCGTAGGTCATTATGAGATGTTGACCCTTGGCGTGCAGTTCGAAATGTTCGTCGGAGCGGCTATTGATCCGCAGTGCCGCGAGCTGTGCTGTGTGAGTTCCACCGACAAATGGATATTTCGGAGAAATTGCCGCAAAAGGACGCTGGGACATTATGTTGCTCTTGAGAGGACGAGCCAGCGTTCCAAACAAGTTATCGCTGAGTGGCCGCACTAGGCCGGTACACCCTTTGCCCGACGGATTTTACCTCCAGCTTCATCAGAATAATCCACACGCGCGTGGTGGTCAAGAAAAAGTTTGTTAATGTAACTGGCGTCTTAGTGAGTGGTGGAAACCTTGGCGGGCTGAACGCCTGCCCCACCTACACGCTCTACTTCGCGCATGACACGCAAAGTGTTGCCGCCCAGAATCTTCAGAATATCTTCATCCGAATAGCCGCGCTCCATCAGGCCGCGCACCAGGTTGGGGATCTTCGAGATATCCTCCATGCCTTCCGGAAACAGATCGTCGGCTCCGTCGAAGTCCGACCCCAGGCCCACGTGATCCACGCCCGCCACCTTCACGGCGCGATCGAAATGATCGAGCAGGCGGCTCAGCGGCATGCGCCCCAGCTTGGCGATGCGCTGCGCGTTGATGGCGCGCACCGCAGGGCCCAGTTGGCTGCGGTCGCCGAACTTGGGCGCCTCGGCCTCGCGTGCGTCCTGCTGCGTTTGCTCGTCTTTCAGGGCGCCGAGCCGGTCCATGAAGCCGCGGTCCAGGAAGCCTTCGAAATAGTTGATGTGGACCACGCCGCCGTTCTTGGCCAGGGCGCGCAGCATGTCGTCGGTCATGTTGCGCGGCACATCGGCCAGCGCGCGGCAGGAGGAATGCGAGGCGATCACCGGCGCGGCGGAAGTCTCCACGGCGTCGTAGAACGTCTTATCCGAAACGTGCGAAATATCCACCATCATTCCCAGGCGGTTCATCTCGCGCACCACCTGCCGTCCAAAATTGGTAAGACCGTTGTGGGCGGGCGGCTGGCTGGAAGTATCGGCCCAGGGCGTGTGCTCGGTGTGGGTAAGGGTCAGATAGCGGACGCCTAACTCAAAATAAGTCCGCAGCACGGCCAGATCGGAATCGATCATGTGCCCGCCTTCCACGCCCATCAGGATGGCGATCTGCCCGCGCTTCCTGGCCGCCATCGCTTGATCGGCGGTAGTGGCCAGCGCAAGCTCGGCCGGATGCTGCGCGACTTCGCGCCGCACGGCGTCGATTTGCTCCAGCGCGCGGCGGATGGACTCGGGCGGCGTGTAGCGCACCGCGTCGGTCCAGATCGATAGAAACACGCCCGCGACGTGGCCTTGCCGCATGCGGGGCACATCCACCTGGCCATAGTCATGCCGCTGGGTAAGGTCGTAGCCCTCATCGACGATCATCTGGGTGGTGTCGTCGTGCAAGTCCAGCACCACCGCCCGCTGCAGAAGACGCTCCACGCGCGCGGGATCGGCTTTGACAATCGCTCCCTTATGGTCGCGGCTCGGATTCTGCGCAGCGGCGCAGCACGCCACAAGCAGGAACGGAGCCAGCCGGGTTACGCCTCGCACTCACGCCTCTTTCTTCCGCACGAACGCGCCCACCAAGTCCTTGCCGCGCTCATACGCCACCTGGTAAGCGTCGCGCCTCTGCCGCCGCGTGTAGCCGTAGCCCACTCCGTGGAAATGCTCAAGCCCCTTGCCCAGAACATAGGTGGCCGCATACGCGATGGCGCCTTTGGGGATCAGCCCGCCGCCCAACGGGATAAATCCCACAAGCTCGCGCGCCAGCGCGCGCCAGCCGAAGGCCCCTGCCGCAATCGATAACAACTCGGCCAACTGCTTGTCGTATCCCACCTGCTTGTCGCTGGCCGCCGCCACCAGAAAGGCCATGCGCACCTGATTCATGGTGATGAAAACCGTGTCCGAAGCGAACTCCCCGAGGGCCCACGGCAGTTCCAACACACTCGGCACCACGTTGGGCAGCGCGCTGGCCACCGCAAAAATGGCGTTCTCGCGCGCCACGGAAGTAATGATTCGGTCCACCACCGGCTTGCGGAACGGATAGAAATTACGCGCCAACGCCAGCCACAGATCGTCGCGCGCCTTCGCAATCTCCTCCACCGTGCGCCCCGGATCGTCGCGGAAAAAGGTGAACGCGGTAGCCGGGCACGGCAGACCCTGCTCATACAGCACCAGGTCGTACTTCTCCGGAATGCCCGGATCGCAGGCCCGATGCACCGACTGCATCACCTGCACGCGCTGGTCGTGCGAGACCGCCGCCGGCGTCAGAAAGTCCTCCATATCGGCGTAAGCGGCGCTTTCCGCGGCGACCAGCCCCACCACCAGAGGACGTTCCGCGCGCTGCCGCACTTCATCCGGACTGAGCAACGAAAGGGCGGACTTGGCTTGCTTGAGGTATCGGAGAATCATTGATGTCCCACACCACGCGCCTACGCTCGTGGTTCGGTGCAGGGGCGTTCGGCTCCGCTCAGGCGGAACATCACTTGCAACCCCTTACGCCATTCTACTCCGACTCCCACGCGCTCCACATCGATGGCCGGTGAGAAAAAGCTCAGAACGGTTTCCGTGGTGGGATGAAATTCGAGCGCAGGCGATACCAGAAACAGGCGGGGCGGATCCGGCCGCAGTTGGATACCAGGGAAATAACCATTAGGCGTGAACTCGCCGCGATCCAGGTGCCACTTGACACGCAGCCAGTAATCCAGCGCCTGCATGGGAAGCTGCAGATCGGCGGTGGCCTTCAATTCCAGCACCGCCAGCCGTCCCGACCGCTCCACGGCCAGCAGATCCAGCACGCCCCGGTCGCCGCCCGCAAACGCAGGCACCTGGTCGTAGACCGGCGCGGGCGAGAGCGGCGCGTACACCCGCTCGATCTGCGCACGGACCTGCGATTCGAGCCACGCTTCCGGATTTCGCCGGTAAAGGGGATGCTCGCGATCCTCCGCCGCGGGAGAGCGCCGCTCCGCCAGATCCCGCGCCAACCGCTCCATCTCCGGCAAGTGGTGCGCGCGCGCGACGGTCCGCTGGGCGAGGCCGAAGCGCGCGCCGCTCTCCGCCACCTGCGCGAATTCCACGCCGCGCACCCGCAGACTGACCGCGCCATCGTGCAGGGCGACGCGCTCCACTTCCGGCGATTCGAGCAGGCGCTCGAAAGCCCCCAGCGGCGCGGGCCGCCGGCAGACTTCGACGCGCGTATCCACGTTGCCGAAATCGCGCGGATCGATGTGGGCGGCGAAGTCGTGCCCGTCGTAGGCGAACAACTCATAGCGCGCGACTTCTTCGTTCAGCCACGGGAGGCGCAGGCTGGTGTTGCGCTCCTGGCCGCGCGGCACATAAAGCGCGAGACCCTCCACGGCCAGGCGCTTCTCCCGGCGGCGCAAATAATCCAGCCAGATCAGCCCGAAAGTGAGCAGGCCCGCGGGATCGCTTTCCGGCGGCGCGCCGATGGCCGCCCAGCCGTTTTGCCCGCGGCGCAGAAACGCGCGCGGATAGCTGGGCGAGAGACTGGCTTCCAGGTTCGGCTCGGCGCTGATTTCGGCCAGGGTCCAATCCGCGAACTGGCGCGTGAGGAACTGCCGGAATCGCTCGCGAAAAACCAGGCGCTCGCTGCGGCGCTCGAAATCCAAGCTGGACGGCCGCGCCAGGTCCACCAGGAACAGGCGGCCCTCTTTGCGGGCGAATTGCTCGACTACCAACTCCAGCCGGCCGCGCGCTTCGTGGGCCACACCGGTTATGCGCCGCACCAGGTTGCGGGTCTGGTCCCACACCTGAAGCGTCAGCCGCGAGCTGCGCAGTTGGAGCGTGTAGTTGTCCGCCGCCAGAAGCAGTAGCGGCTCGCCGGGTTCGAGCAGGGCGGGGCGGCGCGAGGATTTCAGAAAGCGCTCGATCGCGTTTTGCGCCTCTGTGGGGATTGCAGCCAGGGCCACAAGGAGCAGTGGCTTTGGCGGCCTGGACTTCTCGGGGGAAGTGGGGCAGGCTCCCAGCCTGCGGCGGCCTCTCAGGCCGCCCGGACTGACTTTCAACAACTTACGGCAGGTTTTCGACTGTGCGCGGGTCCTCCAGGACCGCTTCCGCCTCCGGCCAGGCGGCGTGAGACGCCGCCGCAGCAGGGAGTTTAGCGTACAATCTCAGATATGAGCACGACTGCGGCGCCGATGACGGTCGACGAGTTCCTCAAGCTTCCCGAGGCCGAGGGCGAAAAGGTGGAGCTGATCCACGGAGAGGTGGTTTCGATGGCGTATGCCGGTTTCGTGCACCAGCGCGTCAAATCCAACCTGATTCGGGCCTCAGTCGGCATTGGCTGAACTCTTAGTGTAATCCTTCTATAGTGTCCAACAAGGATCTTGACAGCTTATCTCCGCGTTCCTTGGGGAATCCAGCAACCAGGGTCCTGGGCCTACGGGGACCGTGCCCAAAACTCGCTCGATCTGCGAGTAAAGAAATCGGCGTTCATCGGCGTTTATCGGCGGCCAATATTTGAACCCCGTGATTGCCGTACAGCCCTCAGAGCCTCACGTACTATTGGCCGCCGATAAACGCCGATGAACGCCGATTTTTGGCGGTCTCGCCGCCGGGGAGGTCCTGAGCGCCATCCGAGAAGGCCGCCGATGCTACGCGTTCGTCGCGGACGCGGAGGGCACGGCCTTGCCCGCACCAGCCCGCCCGTGCGATTCTAAAAGCAAAGGAGATCGAGCGCGATGCCAATTCGTGGAAAAAAGGGCAGCGGCGCCCCGGCTACCGCCTCTGACCTGGAATCCCTGGCCATCAAGGGCCGGGTTCGAGCGGAAGGCGTGGACCTTAGCCCGGCGGAAGGAAAGATCCTGCAAGATCCGGACTGGATCACCGAGGACGAGGCCGACGCGATCATGGCCGAACGGATCTACCGGAGAGAAGCGGACCGCGCCAAGCCCCTGCGGGAGTATCTGAGAGAACGTGGCATCACAGTGGACGGTTGAGATCACACCGGCCGCCGGCGCCGGTCTGGAGCAACTCCTGGAAGAGTATCTTGCCGCGCCGAGCTCGCTGTGCGATGCTGAAACAAGGGAGGTCAAGCGCAATGCCCGTCCGCAGGAATGTCGAAACGCACAGCCTCGGCCCGGCCCTCGCGCGCCGGCCGGCCTCCGAGTTCGAATTGAGCGCCGCGGAAAAAAAGCTCCTCAAAGATCGCGACTGGATCGATGAGGAAGAAGCCGATTTGATTCTCGCCATACGGGAAGAGAAGGAGCACGGCTTGAGAGGTGAAAATATCCGCGACTTCGCCCGGCGTCACGGCCGCGACGTGAAGGACTGAGCGTGGCGGTGACAGGGCGCTGGCAAGTAGAATTGCTGCCCGGCGCCAGAGCGGGCCTGATGGAAATCCTCCAGGATCACGGCGACGATGCCTTCGATCAGGCGCTCAACGACATCCTGGCTCTCGAAGACGACCCCACGCCGGAAGACGCGGAACACCTTCGGAAGACCAGAGACCATTACCGCATCTACATCTGCCGTTCACTTTACCGTGCCGTATACCGCGTGCTTTTCGGGAAGCGAATCGTGCTCGTCGAGCGCATCGGGCCGAGAGGTTCAGTGTATTTGAAAGGCGGCTACGTGCGCTGGTAGATCTGGCAAAGAATCTACCGCGGATATGAAAAATGGTGATCGCTTTTCCTTAAGAGGCGCTCACACGTGGTGACCGCATAGTGGCAGCCCCTCTTATGTGCCGCCCGCGGCTGTAGCGGCGGCGATTTCGATCTGCCCGGTGACAGCGACGGCGATAAGGGCGGCGCGGCGTTCGCGGAGGAGGGTGATCGTGCGTTGGGTGGCGTCGCGCAGCGCGTCCAGCTTCGAGGTCTCCGAAGAAACGTGCGCCATGATCGCGCGTTGCTCATCGAGCGGGGGCACGGGAAGGACCACTTCGAAGAAGCCCTCGGGATAGAGCCGCAATCTCGATGACCACACGCCTTTCGAATAGCGAGTGACCTCCTGCGCGAAAATTGCCAGTCGCACCATGACATCGACGTAGGCTGGGACGATCTCGCGCACGGGCGCATATACGTTGTAGGCCGGGCTCACAATCCCGTCTACGGGAGCTATGCCCATCGCCCCCATCCAGGCCCAAAGCGTGTTGATAACGAGGTCGCTTGCGATGCAGATTTTGTATCCCTCGGTCGTTTCTGCCTCGAACATGTTCACGTCCTTCTGCGACCGCGGTGTGACCCCAGTGATGTGCGAGACGGTTAGCATCTCTTCTTCCCCCGTCACGGACCGCCGGTCTCGTTCTCTGAACAGGGTAATTATTTACTTGACACACAAGTGTGGATCGGCGATAATGGATTGATGAGCAACCTTCCAGCCGATTTCCCGACCACCCTTCAGGAGGCGATTGTATATTTCGGGGACCCCGATAAGGCGTTTGCCGCTGCTGTCGCCCTTCGCTGGCCCAACGGCGTCGCCTGCCCGCGCTGCGCATCGAAGGAACACTCCTTCATATCCACTCGGAAGATTTGGTTTTGCAAGGGCTGCAAAAAGCAATTCACCATCAAGGTGAACAGCATCTTTGAGGACAGCCCCCTCGGGATGGACAAGTGGATGTTCGCCACATGGCTGGTTTCAAACTGCAAAAACGGCGTCAGCAGTTGCGAGATTGCGCGCCACTTGGGAATCACCCAGAAATCGGCATGGTTTATGGATCACCGAATCCGCCACGCGATGCACTCCGGCTCCTTCGACAACAAGCTCTCCGGCCAAATCGAAGCGGACGAAACATTCATCGGTGGCAAGGCGCGGAACATGCACAAGGACAAGCGGGCCGAAAAGATTACGGGCACGGGCGGTAAGGACAAAGCAGCCGTCATGGGAATCCTGGAGCGGGGCGGTAAGGCTGCTGGGAGCACGGTTCGAGTGAAGGTCGTAGACAACACGAAGAAAAAGACATTGCAATCCGAGTTTCGGGACCACGTTCTAGCCGGGTCCGCGATCTTCACCGATGCGCTGCAATCGTACAACGGCCTTGATGAATTTCAGCACGAACTGGTTGACCACGCCGTCGAGTACGTCCGGGGTGAAGTCCACACGAACGGCCTGGAAAACTTCTGGTCTTTGCTGAAGCGCGGCCTAAAGGGAACCTACGTGAGCGTAGAGCCATTCCATCTCTTCCGGTACCTGGATGAACAGGCTTATCGCTACAACAATCGGAAAGGCCTGGATGACAAGGATCGTTTCGTAGATGTCATGCGGAACACCAGCGGGTGGCGCCTCACCTGGAAGCAGTTGACAGGGAAAACCGACGAACTTTCAACAGCACTGGCGTAAAGAGGAAACGGCAGGGACGTGGGAGACGAAAACGGTCCCGCAATGGAGTAGAATAAACGGCTGGTACAAAAACGTGGAAATGAAAAAGCCGTGACTGCGAATCACGGCCTTTTCCTAAAACTTTCGGTGATGAAACCGGCTGCCACCTCCGGCGCTGCCAACACCGTGCGCGGTCTTCGCGCTTGTGGTGTGCTCCCACAAAGGAGTATACCACGTGGCTGAAATACGCATCCCAATAATTCTCAACAAGGGTCGCAAGGGCATCCCGTTGCAGAAGCTTGCGCGGATTTCCTATGAGCTTCAGCAATTCCTTGGGCTACTGGGCGCGGACCTTCATATTGACATCGGTTCGGGTTGGCTCGGAACCGGCTTCTATGATGGCTCCTTTGGCTGCACCGTAGAAAAAGTCGATCCGGTGGAAGAGCGAAAAGCCACGGCCTTCAAGCAAGCGTTTAGGAATGTCGCCAAGCGGCGGCCAGATGCTAGGGTCCGTCCTTCCACGATTCGACAGTACACCAGAATTGCCGATCCGCTAGACCTTGGGGAGTTGGTGGAATTTAGCCTTCCACGGTCGGAGGCCGATGAGCACAATTTGGAATGGTGCGAATTGACCAAACAGGAGGCAATACTGATTGCCTCCGAAGTCCAGGGCATCGCCCGTTCTCATGGTGGCGTTCAAGGGGTGATCCATTCCGTTTTCTTCGGAGCGTCACCACCGCATTTTCAACTAAGGGAGCTGTCTACTGGTGAGCTTGTGAAATGCATCTATAGCAACCGAAGACAGTACGATGAACTTGCCGCCGTTCTCAAGCAGAAAGATGCCGTTGTCCACGTGTATGGCATCATAAGTACCGACCTCGTGAACCGCCGCATTGATGAGCTTCGCATGGACAAGATCGAACTTGCGGATGACTTCTCCAAAGAGGACTTTGCCCGCTTCATCGGGTGCGCGCCAGGTATGCTCGGAGATCAAGGACTACAGGACTTCATCGACTATGTGAGGGAGCGTGCCGGATAAACCAAAGGTCTACATGGATTCGTGCTGTTTCATCGAGCTTGCGCTGCAAGCCATCGGCACGCACGATCCGAACCGCGAAAACGACCTTTGGTTTTTGACAGAGCTTCTTAATGCTGCGCTTGATGCAGAGATAGAAGACTTAACCTCCACGCTTTCTATCGCAGAATGCGCGCACGCTAAGGGAGATGTCAGTGACGACGTGAAGTCGCTGTTTAAGCGTTTCCTTACATCTGGCCGGTATATCCTGCTAATCCAGGACACCGTACTTGTAGCAGAAAAGGCCAGAAACTTACGCTGGGCGCATGGCTTGTGTTTTAGCGGGGCAGATTCTATTCACATCGCATCCGCAATGGAGCTAAAGTGTCTGGAATTTCTGACATGGGACAAGCAGCCGCACGCCCATGCCACGGCCCTGAACGATCTCGCGCTCCGCGTTTGCTTCCCCCGCGATACTCACTGTCTTCCAGACAAGTACCGTCAACAGAAGCTCGATACGGAGGCTGCCGAATGAAATCCAAAAATCCGGTACAGCAGATTCTTACGGGAGGTGGAAGGACTTGTGAAACGCAAAGCCGAATATACGGAAGGCCCTGAGGCATCAGCGAACTTCGAGCGCGCGATGCGCGGCCTATTTCAGATTCCCAGCAGCGAGACGCCCGAAAGGCCAAAGCGGGCTAAGAAGCGCAAAGCGGGGTAGCGGAAAGCAGGCGCACTAGCGCCTTCGGTCCGTCACGCCATTACAACGCCAGCCCCGCCTGGATCGCTGCCGATCATATCGAGGCGCACTAGCGCCTTCGGTCCGTCACGCCATTACAACCGTAGCAGTTTTGGCCTTGTGCGTCAAGTAAGTATTTACCCTAATAAGGACCCTTCGTTGGAACACAACGGCGCAAGCGAGGGGGGGCCACTTCGGCGCGCCGTCCACCAACGCTTGCGGCGACTCGCGTCGTGACGGCCCAACTC
>ODAK010006873.1_pt1 | contig 11430 bp, 4 predicted proteins | sample 1539591 | NCBI WGS metagenome assembly ODAK01 (sample SAMEA3539303, study PRJEB22396) | soil metagenome | biome: tundra; feature: field; material: soil | place: USA | collected 2010-05 | depth 0.15 m | reverse complement strand
GCTCTAGCGCCTGCTTCCTGCTTCGTAACTTTGCTTGCGCGGGGGTGCAGACGCTGCCATTCCGTGGGGAAAGCTCGGGAGTCATCTTCAAAGCCATTCTGGACGCGGCTCCCACGCCTGCCGTGCGGCTGAATCCTGACGTGCCAGCCGAACTGGAACGGATCATCAACAAGGCACTGGAGAAAGACCGGAACTTACGCTATCAGCACGCCTCGGAAATTCGCACCGACCTGCAACGGCTGAAGCGGGACTCCGAGAGCGGACGCAGTTCTGCAGCAAGCTCGGGCACAGTGGCCGTTGACAAAGCTCCTTTGGCTCGTGTTGCGAAGCTCTGGAAAATTGCGGTTCCCGTCCTGCTTGTCGCCTTGTTGATCGCAGGCGGGCTTTACTATCGTTCGCATCGAAGCAAGCCACTGACAGACAAAGACACAAAGATCTTATCGGACTAATCTCGCCACTACTTCTGAGGCTTCAGATAGCGGTCGAACCACGCGATGAACCTCAACATGCGGTCGTGAATGTAGCTGGGACGGCTGAATAGGTGGCTTTGTCCCGGGTAGATGACCAGTTGCGTGGGAATTCCGAGGGTGCGAAGTGCCTGATACATCTGCTCGCTGCCGGCGATGGGGACATTGAAGTCGCTTTGGCCGCCCATGAAGAGCGTAGGCGTGCGGATGCGATTGGCATGGAAGAACGGATAAGAGATCTTGAGCCATGTATCGAGGGACTTCCAGGGCGGCCCGATTTCGTTGTCGTACTGAAGCACGTACTGATCGCTGCCGTACATGGAAATCTCGTTGCCGATTCCAGCGCCGCTGATAGCAGCCTTAAAGCGGGTGTCGGAGGCGATGACGTAGTCGGTGAGGATGCCTCCGTAGCTCCAGCCACCGATGCCGAGCCGATCCGGGTCCGCAATACCCCTGGCAACAGCGTAATCCACCCCAGCGAGCAGGTCGGCGGCTTCCTTGTGACCCCAGTCGGCGAAGATGCTGCGAGTGTACTTGGCGCCACGTCCGGCGCTACCGCGATAGTTGATGGCCAGGACCACGTACCCTTGCGCTGCAAAAATCTGCCGTTCCAACTGCAGAGGATAGGTGTTGAATTGCAGGCCATGGTCGTCCTGCATGTTCGGCCCGCCGTGAATCCATAGAAGCGTCGGGTACTGTCGGGAAGAATCGTACGCCGGCGGCTTGATCATCATTCCGTGAACTTCAGTGCCGTCCTCGCTGTTGAATGTAATGTCCTCCACCGCCCCAAGTTGCAACTCGGAGAGCAGCGCATCATTGTGAGAGGTCAGCTTGCGGAGCTTGCCCGCTTCGAGAGCGTAGATCTCCGGCGCGACGGTGTCTGCCGCTGCGACCACAGCGGTGTGACCTCTGGCGCTGGCCAATTGGTAGACAACGAGTTCCTGGCCTGACAACCGCTGCACCTCGCCACCGGAAACTGCAACTCTCGCGACATACGCGCGGCGGTCATCTCTGACCAGGAATACAACCGACGTGCCGTCCGGCGTGAAGTCAGGCGAGGAAACTCCACGATCGAGGTTCCCGGCAAGCATGCGTGGCGTGCCGCCGACCACGGGAACCACCACAAGCCGGTTCTGACTGTAGGCGTTGTATTTCGTCTCCGAGCCTTCTAGGTAGCCTAGGAGCGCTCCGTCGGGGCTAAACATCAGTCGCTGCCCGCTCGCAGAGAACGCGGTCACCAACTTGCGCGGAGCGGCGCCAGGATGCGCATCGATGATGAAGATGTCGTTCGTGCCGGTTCGGTCCGGCTCCTTTTCATGATTGCTGACGAACGCGATGCGCGTGCCGTCAGGCGACCACGTGGGATCGCTGTCATCGTATCTCCTGTCGGTGGTGAGAGGCTCCAGCTTCCTGTTCTCAAGATCGAACAGGTAGAGCTGGCTCCGGGAGGTCTCTGCAAGATAGCCGTCGTTGTCATGTTTGAAATGATAACTGTCGATGACGATAGGCTTTGGCGCCTTCGCTGACTTGCCGGCGAGCTTTGCCGCTTCGGTGTCATTATCGTCACCGGAGCTCATCTCGAGCACGATCAACTTTCCGTTTGGGGACCATTCAAAATCGCCGATGTCCCCCTTCACGTCCGTTAGCTGACGGGCCTCTCCGCCATGGCGGTCGAGCAGCCAGAGCTGGGTCTTGGCGTCGGCGGGGCGCGCGGAGAGAAATGCGAGAAACTTCCCGTCAGGACTCCATCGGGGCGAACTCTCCGAGCTTGGCCCGTTGGTAAGTCGCAGATTCTGCGTGCCTTCCCAATTCACCATCCAGATGGAGGTATGGCGCGCGTCAGCTTCTCGATCGATAGCCGTTACTGTGTATACGATCCAAGCGCCGTCAGGCGAGCACCGAGGATTGCCCACCTGCTGCATCCGGTACATATCGTCAACCGCAATCGGGCGCCTGACAGGGGCCTGTGCAACGAATGATGGGGTAGGGCAAAGAAACAGGGCACAGGCTAACGATGTGATCCGCATTCGCGAGTTCTTTCTGGAATTGGACATAGCATCAAGCTTGATTGATCCGTCTGCCCTACTTTTACTATTCCTGTCCCACCGCCTTCTCCAGATCATCCGCGGCTTTGCCGATCGCGACCGCAACGTTTTCCAGTACTTGGCCAACGATGGGAACCTGGGTATCGGCCTCCTGCCATTTTTCCTGGTCCATGTATTCACGCACTGCCGCAATCGGCTTGGCCCCGTAACCGGTGTAGGCGCCGGGAGCATAGACCTGATGCTTGAACCACGGGCGCTCCGGTAAGCCTTTCTCGGTTAGAAACGTTCTCTGAATCTGCATCAGCTCCGCGTTCAGAGCTGTAGTGGTCTGGACCGGCAAATCGGTTCCACTAGCCTCCCATTTGGCAAACGCCGACTGATAACGCTCGGCACTCTTCTTGATCGCCTCAACCCCATTCTTTAGCGGGGCAAAGTTCATAAACGGTGGAACCAGCTTGGCTGGAGGGGGAACAGAGGTTTTACGCGGGTCGGCAATCGCCGAGAATACGCCCTCCTTGAGTTCCAGATTGCGTTCGGTGATTTCGTCCTGCTTGTCTTTGAGCAGTTTCTCGAGTTCTTTTACATAACGTTCGATAGTCTGGGCTTCTGCGTTGTACTCGTAGGGAATCACAGCAGCATCCGCAAGTCGCATGACCGCCGTTCCCCCAGTCTGTGCCAATGCGCGACCGTAAGAGAAATCCGTATCCACGAACTTGGTGTACCAGTAGAAATCGTCGTAGATTGAGTGATACGCATCAGCATCATTCTCGCCGCCGTAACCGATGTTGAGGGTTGAGATGCCTGCATGGTCTATAAATGGCGCGTAGTCCGAACCGTCTCCCAGCGCGCCGATTCGCACATCGCTGCTTTTTCTGATCTCGGCACGCTCCTCGGCATTGGGTGCCCGGGCAATTCGCTGTAGACGCGCTCGTTGTTGCACTGAAATGTGTTTTTCCGGGTCTTGAATGTCGAGAGTTACATCGTTAATGAGGCGTTGCAAATCGTGTGAGCCACCGGCACGGAAAAACCCTCTGCCATTGCTATCGGAGTTGATGTAAGCGACGGCATGCTTCTGCAGTTCATCGCGATGGGTTTCGACCCACTCGGTCGAGCCCAGCAGCCCGGGCTCTTCGCCATCCCAGGCGCAGAGGATGATGGTCCGCTTCGGATTCCATCCTTGTTTATGGAGATCGCCGAGCATGCGAGCTTCTTCTAAAACCGTGACCATTCCGGAGATTGGATCATCGGCACCATTGACCCAGGCATCATAGTGATTGCCACGGATCACCCACTGTTCGGGCGCATCCGATCCACGCATGGTGGCGATGACGTCGTTGACCGGCTTCAAGTCCCAGTTCGACGCTACCTTCAGATGAACTTTCGCCGGACCGGGGCCGACATGATAGGTGATGGGCAAGGCTCCTCTCCATGCTTCGGGCGCAACCTGTCCCTGCAAGGCGGTAAGCAATGGCAGGGCATCGCCCCAGGAAATCGGGAGCACGGGAATCCTGGTGATGGTCTTCGCGTCCTTGATGTCGAGCCGCTTTGCGTCGGCAGTGGCGCCCACTCCGGGGGTTAGAGGGTCACCGGGATAGTCCGTGTCCATAACGCTGCCACGTTGCACGCCTTCGCGCGGCCGCCATCCACCCTTGGGATAGTCGTCGCCGTTGAAGAACCCATCGTCCTTGGGATCGGAATAAATGATGCAACCGATCGCCTCGTGCTCGGCTGCAACCTTAGGCTTGATGCCGCGCCAGCCTTCGCCGTAGCGCGCGATGACGATTGCGCCTTTGACGGAGATCCCCAGACGGTCGAGTTGCTCGTAGTCTTCACGGTTGCCGTAGTTCACATATACCAGCGGGGCGGTCACGTCTCCGTCGATGGAGTAGGCATTATAGGTCGGCAGCTGCTCGGCGATTTGATTAGAGGTCGGATCGCCCAGGACAGCAGGTTCCTGCAGCTTGGCACGGAACTTGGTGGGCTCGATCATTTCGACGATACGCTCTTTGGGCGTCGGGAAGAGTACCTGGAAGGTCTCAATGTGGGCGTCAAATCCCCATTCTTTGAACTTGGAGAGGATCCAGTCCGCATTGTCTTTGTCGGAGTGAGACCCCACGTGGTGCGGACGCGCACTCAAGCGCTGCATATTCTGACGCAAATTCTCCGGGATGATACCGGCCTGAAGTCTTTTCTCCCAATCGCGCTCTGTCTGCGAGGATTGCGACGAGTAGCCAGCTAGACGGGAAGTGTCGGCAGGCGGAGTCTGTGCCGATTGCGCAAAAGCGAGATGAGTGGCCCTGGTCATGATTATTATCATTGTGACCAATGCGACGCAGGCGACAAAAGAACGTCGTGAAGTCATGAAAACCCCCTCAGGCAGTCACTTTCTTGCCGGGATTGATCGCGGTGAATCGCTGAACTAGCAACCGAATAGCCTGACTTCTATTTCAGGTAGTGGCTCCGCAGCGTGGTGCGCAGCATCGCAGGCGCGCCTCGCGGGTCACGCCTGCGACTATCGGATTTCGGCTCTCAAGTCCTTACCAGATAATTTTTGCTCCCAATTGAATGTGGCGCGGGCCGCCGGAACCAACAACCGGGTTGGCCGCAGCGACATCCGGGGTCGTAGTGGCAAGACCAAGGCCGCTCGGAGTTGAAAGGTCACCGCTAAGGGAAGCAAAATTTGCGTGGTTCGCAGCGTTGAACATCTCGCCCCGGACTTGCAACCGGACTTTCTCGCCGAAGCGCCAGATCTTGCTGATCGAAGCATCCCAATTCACAAAACCAGGTCCCCGGAATATGTTTCGCCCCATATTGCCGAAGGTTCCCACCGCCATGGGATAGAGAACCGTTCCATTCTGTGCAAAGCAGCCGCCGGCAATGTCCAGCGAGGCCAGCAACTGAGGAGTATTAGAGACAGACGTGCAGATCGGGTTTCGCGCAATGACGTTTCCATCTTCGTCCAGCGTGTTTGCCAGGAACGGGATTGGCGCCTTTGCCGACCATTTCAGATTCGAAGGATCACCTTTAATGTTCCAGCGTTCATTGCTGGCATTGCTGCCTTCTCCGGTCAGCGAGAAATCGTTGTAATCGTCGTAGAGCAATCTAGGGGTTCCCGTTTGCCACTGCAGGATGCTCGTTACCTGCCAACCCTCTAACATTTGTCCCCACCCCTTGCGTGACGGCAAATCATACGTCGCCGAGAGCGTGAACCGGTGCCGGATGTCATAATCTCCGTTCCCCTTCTCCGCGTGATAGTCCAAGCTGTTCTGGGGGATGTAGCTGGCGGCTATGTTGTTCGTGGTTCCGGCGACATCAATCGCGTGCCCCCATGTGTATCCGCCGAGCAAGTACAACCCCTTGCTGTAACGGTGCGTCAGCGTGACCTGCAGACTCTCGTAAGCGGACGTCGACTTGTTGCCCAAGAAGTCCAGGTACGCGATGTACGGATAACAGGGAGACCCTGCGCCGACGGTGCAATTTGTCAAGGGCCGCGCAGCCGCTTCGCAAGTGGAGATGTCGCCCCCGCCAGCAACGCACTGCGCTGAAAGGGCTTGATTGGGCTGGTTAAGATCAATCGTGCTGTAGAGGTTTTCGCCCTGGTTCGCCACGTACGCCATCTGCAGCAATGTCCCCGGCCAGATCTCCTGTTGCAGGTTCACGTTCCAGTTGAGTACATACGGAGTCTTCAGCTTCTGATCGACGCCAAAGAAGTTACAGGGGCTGTCCCCCGTGCACGACGCCAGCGTCGGATTATTGACCGGGAAGATGCTCCCCTGCGCCGGATCCGTACTCCAATCGATCAAGTCGGTCTGATTGCCAGTGCCGGGATTGACCAGGAACGACGTCATGGTCCCAGTTCCGCCCGGAATCAGCGCACTCGGATTCAAGTTCAGCCCGCCGCCGTTAAACGCAAATGTGCGTATAGAGGGTTGGACATAGATCATGCCAAATCCGGCACGCAGGATGGTTTTCCCAGTTCCAAAAACATCGAACGCCGCACCCAAGCGGGGAGAGAAGTTCGTCCAGTTGGTCTTGTACGGCTCGCTGATGCCGTAACCAACCTGCTCCACTCCCTGTGATGGGACGTAGTTCGCCAGTTGGTTGTGGGAATCCTTGATGGGACGGGTGACGTCATAGCGGAGACCGAGGTTTAGCGTCACACGGCGGGTAGCGCGAAAATCATCCTGCACAAAAAGCCCGAAGGATTTCTGGCTTAGGTCACGCGCAGGATTGCCAAGCAGAAGACGCCAGGCCCGGACATTGCCGGTAAGAAAATCATCCAGGTAGTGGAAGTCAATGCGGCCTCGCCCATATCCCGCCCGGTAGTAGTCCACGCCCCCATTGCTGAAGTCACCGCCAAACCGGAGCGCATGCTTCCCGACGGAATAGGAAACCGTGTCAGAGTAGTTCTCCGTGTGGCTCGGTGAGGTCTGGAGGGGCCAGCTCGAGTTCCCGCCCAAATAATCGAAGTAGGAAGTGCTCGGGTTAATGCGCGGGAATCCGAACAGACGCGGATCGGTGATCCCTGTATTCAAGCCATACTGGGTTGGGTTGACATTCGCGTCGGCCGACGCAATGGTTTCGTTGAACCGGTTATAGCTGAAACGGGCCACATTCACCAGCCTCGAGTTCGGCGTCCACGTCCAGTCCACTCCGAAAACCTGCGTGGTCGGAGCAGTATGCGATAGCCATTGCTCACGAAGTGGAGCCGCGTCTTCTTCGGTCTGGGTCGCATTCGCATAGATAAACCGGCCGGTAAGAACCTGGTGCTCGTTCACATGGTAGTCACTTTTGAAGACCAAATTGTCGGAGTGATTCAGGTTGTTGAAATTGAAGTTGATGATCGTCGGATCGTCTTGGCTCGCCGTGTAACCCGGATTGTTCGGAAAATATTTGATCAGGTTTAAACTCAGTTGGCTGCATCCAGGGGGCAAAGGAACCTGGCCGCAACCGGTGCCGCCATTGGAAATTGGCCCGAGGGCATCAACGATGCTGGAATTTGGATCGCCGCCCGGGTTGCCGGGAGTCGCCAAGGATACCGTAACGGGAGCAAAAACATCATACGGATTTCCAACCTTCGAGCGAACCCCCTCGTAGTTGGCGAAGTAAAACCACTTTCTCTTCAAGATCGGTCCACCGATGGAAGCCCCAAACTGGTGAAGGATAAGAGCCGCGACCGGTTGCGGACTGGGATCGAAGTAGTTGCGTGCATCGATGGCGGCATTCCGACCAAAGTAATATGCAGTGCCGTGAATTTGATCAGTACCCGACTTGATACCGATGTTCACCACCACTCCGGGCTTTTCTCCGAAATCAGCCTGCGGTTGCACCTGCGTATTAAATTCTTGAATCGCGTCGAGCGGCAATGAACTGGCAGGCGTACCCGAGATCCCCGCATCGTTCACCACCGTCTCACCGTAGTAGGCGTCATTGTCGGTGGCTCCGTCGATGACAAAGTTGTTGTCGTCGGGGCGCAGACCATTCGAGGTCACCGAGTGGAACCCCCCCCCAGGTTCACGCTGCACGCCGGGGTGGAGCGCCAGCAGGTTCTGGAAGTCTCGCCCCTGAAGCGGAAGCTCATTGATTGCCTTATTCGATAAGACGCCATTCATTGTGCTGGTGGTGGCGTCCAGCAGCGGCGCCTCCTCCTTTACTTCCAGTACTTCGGTGACGGCGCCGGGAGGCAACTGAAAATCTATCTTGAGATCGGTGGCGACTTCGACCTGTACCCGCTCGCGCACTACCTTGCGAAAGTTGGGGGCCTCGACGGAGATCGAATAAGTTCCCGGTTCGATGCCCGGGGCAACATAGTCTCCCGAGCTATTCGTATCGAGAGATCTTTTTACCTGCGTTCCGCGATTCTCGATGGTTACTTTGGCGCCGACGATGACTGCTCCGCTGGAATCGGTAACCCGGCCCGTGATGCGCCCTTGCGTCTGGGCCATCAGGGACAGGTCGAGGACAAAAAATACAAAAATAATGACGAGGGTGGCTGCACGAATAACCTTCATTAAGAGCTCCTTAAAGCTTCGATGGGCGCATGTTAGACCGGGGACGTAAAAAGTGTCAGTGACGAACCTCACAGGGGGAAGCTCAGAGGCCAGCGTCGAGTTGGCCGGCTTCGAAGAGAGAAACGCGACTGTTCCAAGAGTCACATGACGTACCGCAGGCTGAGAGTTTTCGCAGCGGAGCTTTGAAAGGAATGGCGACGACGTCAAACGGCAGAGCGGAAGTGCCTGTTTCTATAGTGCTTAACGGTTAGTCATGCAAAGGTCCATCAATAGACGTCGTGGCCGGCCTGCGTGCTGTCAATCTTCCCTTTCTCAACCGAGAGAGAATAAGCCGTTCCGCCGTCGCCTGTCCACGAAGTGAGGTCAAAGTGCCCGCCCGCCGGAACTCTATAAACGCTGATTTTTTGAAAAGTGAGCGGCTCACCCTTTTTGCAAGTCTCGGACTGGTGCGTGGGGCGAAGAAAGTACGCGCCTTTTCCGCTTCCCAATACGGTTCCTTTACCATCGGACTCAACCAGCACCGCCGACTTTTCGTCAATCGCAACTTCGCGCGGAGACTTCGACCATCCATCTTGCATAATGCGGGCGAGGAAGCCGAGAGTTCGGCCCATGCGGTCGCGCTTGGCGAAGTGGGAATCGGTCAGCAGGTTCTCCAGATGCGGAACCTTGAGAAATCCGCGAATCAGGGTTACGCGCTCGGTGTAGGGATTGGGCAGAACATCGGCGGAAACGAGGGCATTGCCGTCAGGCGGGTCTCCGAGAGCGCCGTAGACAAATTCGCCCAGCACGGCGAGACCCGCGCTGGTACCACCGATCGGCTTGCCCTCGGCGAGATCGGCATTGATCGCGTCCTGAACCGGTGTGTCTTTCCAAGCGCGGATGTAGTGAGCCTGATCGCCGCCTGCAATAAATATGACCTCTGCCTGGCGAATGATTTCGGCCACGGCTGGATCCTGTGCGGCCTGACGATCGGGAAGAATGAGCGTTGCCACCGAGTTCAGCTTGCACAATCCGTTGATGTAGGAGTTGTAGGCGTCGCTCCCGCTTGCACGCAGGATGAGGAAGTCACCGCCGTTGCCCTTCTGACAAAGCCAGCGAAACGCCTCGTCCAGATCGCTGCCGCCGCCCATCATGGCAATGCCGGGAGCGGGCCTGGTCTGGATGTCGTTCTTGTTTCCGATGCGCAAGTATTGATAGGAACCGGCATGAGCGAGACTGGCCGTCAGCAATAAGGTGAGTACGAGAAAAGATCGTTGAAAGCTGTCCATCGCCCGACAACTATATCGCAAGCTCGTTTCCAGCAGCAATACACTGGGTTCTCCCCGTTTTGGTGCTTTAGCGCTAGGATCGTCCTGGTCAGCAAGGAAGCTGTGCGGTTGTGTTCGCAAAATCACTTTCATGCTAACCACCCGTTCGCCAGAGCCTATTATTGCTGAGCGACCCACGCTGCGGGAGTAAGGTCTGGAAGGTACCGGATCGGGAGATCGGCAAGCCTGGGGAGAATCGTGGAAAAGTAATCGCGCACCGAGACTTGCAGCCGACGGCAGCTTTCCACGACCGAGAAAATCGCTGCAACCTTCGGTCCTGCCAGTGGGCTGCCGATGTGCAACCAATTTTTTCGACCAAGAGCCACCGGACGCATGGAATTCTCCGCAAGGTTATTGCTCAGCTCAAGTTCCGGATATTCCAGAAATCGTGTAAGTTTCCTCCAAAGCGTGAGCGCGTACTGGCAAGCCTTGCTGAGTGCGCTGGAGGGCAATGCAAAGGACTGCGCTGCCTCGATCTTGCGGCGAATATCGTCGAGAAGAGGCTTGGCTGTTTCCTGACGTCGGATATGGCGCGCCGCAGTAGTCAGTGTTTTGCGGCGAGCTTCCGCATCGACGGAAAACAAATCGTCCATCCGGGCGACGATTGGAGTCGCCACCGGGTCTCGGGGATTTAGCTGCAACGCCTCGAAAAACTGTCTTCTTGCATGAGCCCAACATGCGGCGTGTACCATTCTTGTCCCGCCAATCTGGTCATAAGCCGCGTATCCATCCGTTTGGAGAATGCCTTCGAACTGTCCCAGGAACCGCTTCGGTCCATCCCGTCCGCGACCCAAGCGGAAGTCGAACACCACGGTTCCTCCGGGGCGACTGTATTGCCAGAGGTACGCTCGGCGATTTTGTCCCCGGCCCTCGCGTGTCTGGACATCGACTGGGGTTTCATCCGCCTGAATGTAACTTCCGCTGATCAACTCTTGCCTCATAGCAGCAACCATAGGGATCAGCAACTCGCCGACTTTGAGCACCCAGCCGTCCAGCGTTGCTCGACTGATTTCCAAGCCGAGTTCTCTTTCGAGGATCATGCTCTGCCGATGCAGTGGTGTGTGATTGCAATATTTGCTGATGATCGTGTCGATGACGATGCGGTCACTCGCCAGGCCCTTCTCGATGATCCTTGGCGGCAGTGGTGCCGAGACGACACCGAGTTCCTCACACGACCGGCAGGCCCGCTTCTCTCGTTTCGTGACCAGCACGAAGTACTTCGCGGGCTCTACGTCTGACTGGGAACTATCCTCGTAGCCGATCACCACAGTTTCTTTGCCGCAGCGTTTGCACACGCGCTGATCCGGCGTGCAAGGCAGGATTCGCTCGACGCGAGGAAGATTCGCAGGCAACTCCTGGCGGCCCGGATGCTTGGCCGACTTCTTCGTCGAGCGGTGCGATGGCGCTTGCTCACTCTCCGCCTGCTCGGTCATTTCACTGACGACAGGATCCAGCTCGAACAATTGCATTTGTGCGTGGGAGAGCTTTTCGCCGGCCGTTCCATACTTCTCGATCCGCATCAACCGCAACCGCTCCTCCAGCACACGAATCCGCAGCTCCGCGTACTGTAGCTTGCTCTTCAGTTGTGCGATGAGTTCCA
>ODAK010006871.1_pt1 | contig 11435 bp, 13 predicted proteins | sample 1539591 | NCBI WGS metagenome assembly ODAK01 (sample SAMEA3539303, study PRJEB22396) | soil metagenome | biome: tundra; feature: field; material: soil | place: USA | collected 2010-05 | depth 0.15 m | reverse complement strand
TACTGCTTGGCCAGCGCCGCAAAGACATTCCGCACCGGAGCGATGCCTTCCGGGCCAAGCAGGGCCTGACTCTCGGCGATCGTGCTGCAAAACATGACCACATACACAAAGCCGACCGCGCGCAGGATGATCCAGCGCGGCCAGAGAAAGGTGGCGTCGCCGCCGAGCGCGCAGAATTCCCGGAATTCCCGCCACGCGCCCCCCAGCGCACGCTGCATGATCCCGCGGGGTGGCAATGTCATCGGGCGCCTGCATAGGAACGGGACACCTGTCTGGCAATATATTCCCTCGGGGAACGGCGCCGACGACGTACCCGCCAAATCCTGCATTTTCCCGACACCGGGATCAGGGAATTCTTGGCCGGTCCGCCGCCAGCGGAAGGAACCCGCGCGCCGCCCACCGCACGATGTCATCTCCATCATCCCGCCCTTCCCAAAGCGCGCCGCATCTTACCACCCTCCTTGTCGCGCGGGACGTCTGCCCTGCCCTGCACAGGCTCGAACCCATCGATTGAAACGGAATATCATGAAATCGTCTCACTTGCGGAAATTTCTGACCGTGCTGGCGCTGGGAGCGCTCGTGCTCGGTCTCTCCAGCCCTGTCCGCGCCGGACAGGATGGCTTCCGGCAAATCAATCTCGTGTCCGACCAACCGGGCGTCGCGCTCCATCTCGACCCGAATCTCGTAAATCCATGGGGCATCGCCTCGAGTGGATCGAGTCCGTTTTGGATTTCCGACAACGGCCCCGGCCTGTCAACCCTGTACAACACGCCGGGCGTCCCGCAAGCGCTGGTCGTTTCGATCCCCGGGCCGACCGGTGCCCCAGCGGCGCCCACGGGCGTCGTCTTCAACAGCACGACGAGTTTTAATCGCGATAACTTCATCTTTGCCACGGAGGACGGGACCATTTCGGGCTGGCGCGGCGCGCTTGGCACCGTGGCGGAGATCCTGATTGATAATTCCGGGTCGGGCGCAGCCTACAAGAGCCTCGCCCTTGGCTCGGTTGGCGGAAACAACAACATCTACGCGACCAATTTCGCGCAGGGCCGCATCGACGCCTATTCGAGCCCGACGACACTGGCGACGCTTACCGGCACCTTCACCGATCCCACGCTGCCGGCGAACTATGCGCCCTTCGGCATCCAGAATATCGGCGGCAGTCTCTTTGTGACCTATGCCGTGGTCGGACCCACCGGCGATGACGTGCCCGGTGCAGGCAATGGCATCGTGGATAAATACGACCTGAACGGCAATCTGCTGATGCGCTTCGCGTCGGCGGGCGCGCTGAATTCGCCCTGGGGCCTTGCGCAGGCGCCAGGAACGTTCGGCGCGTTCGCCAACGATCTGTTGGTCGGCAACTTTGGCGACGGCGATATCAACGCCTATGATTTCACCAGCGGCGCCTTCGTCGGCACGTTGAAGGACGAGTCCGGCAATCCCCTCTCGATCGACGGCCTGTGGGGCCTGCGGTTTGGGAATGGCGGCAATGGCGGCAATCCCGGCACGCTCTACGTGACCGCCGGTCCTGACGAAGAGCAGCACGGGCTGTTCGCGGCGATCGTGCCGGTGCCGGAGCCCGGCACGTATGGGTTAGCCGCCAGCCTGGCACTGGCCGGCGTCAGCGCCCTCGTCCGGTTTCGCCGCCACCGCGGCAGCAAACTCATTCACGCCTAAGACTCACGACTCACGCTAAATCCCGGATAAACCTGGCAGCTGTCGGAAACTGTCAGACCGGGATAGCGAAGCGGCCGAGCACGGACTTAAAACTCCGGCTCGGCCGCTGTATTTGGTCACGCGCCACCGTGGGTTTGCCGCCATCCTCGTCGCCCTGCTGGGCGGCGCGTTCGGGCGGAACGACCCGGCCGCTCGGGCGCCGGCGGTCTTTCACCGGAAAGACGGCCACCGCGCGCGGTCCGGCTAACCCTTTCTGCATCATGAAATTTTCCCAAAACACGGCCGGGTTCGCCCTTGGCTTCCTAGTGCTCGCGCGTACATTCGCGGCCGACGCTACTCCCGCGGTCTCGCCCGCAGCAGCCGACCTCCAGGCGCTGGAGGCGCAGGTCAACGCCAAGGACAAGGCCGGCAAGGATCAGCTCTCCGATTTTGCCGAGGAATTCGCCGCCTACGATGCCTTGCTGGCCGCCTAGCTATCTTTCGGCCTATCGAGCTCGTCAGTTTCAAACGGAAACCGGTGCGCTACGCACAGACGTAGCGCACCGGATCCACCTCGCTGGAATTAGGCGGTCAGACCTTGGCGGCGTGACTGCCGGCGCCGCCAGGTTGCGATCAGGCCCAGCCCGAGCGTCGCGACCAAACCGTAGGTCGAAGGCTCAGGAACGGGTGTCGGATTAAATCCGACTAAGTCTTGGACCAGCGTGAGGTTCCCATTGATCGTGGTCGTACCATCGATCAGAAAACTCAGCTCCCCCACATCGCCGTGACCGTGAACGGAAGCCAAACTGAGGCTATTCAGCATGAGTTGGGCTTCGCTGACGTAAGCTGCGTTGTTGTAGGCGGTGAATTGCCCGGTCGCGAGATCGTAGCTGTTTCCATCGAACTCATTCGCAATTTCCCAGATGGCGATCTGCAGCCCGGCGCCAACCAGTGGATTGTTGAAGCTCGCCCAATACTCGCTAAGCAGGTCCGCGATATCCTGGACGCGTGACGGAGTCAGGCCGGGCGCCAGCGGGGTCCATTTGTCGAAATCAGAGGGATTGAAGCTGGCGTAGTGGATCAGGGTCCCCGCCGGCAGGCCGCTGGCGTTGTAATAAATGCGTTGGAGCGGATCCATGCAGAACCAGGCCACGCTCCTGCTCTCAAGGCCGCTGAGGAGAAACGGTGTCGGCAGAACATTTTCCACATTCCCACCGGGGTTGATGGTCACGGCTCCAATGCCGGGATATTCCAGTGACACGGAGGAAACGGGGACATCGAGCTGCGCGTAGGCCGACGTGCCGAACAACAGTGGGGCAACAATGCACAGGATCTTGGTGGTTTTCATGGTCGAAGCGGGAATGTAAATACTTTATGAATTTGGACGAGTCCATGGGGACAACACCCCGACGCCTCCGCAATGACTTTGCGATACGCGTTTCCTTCAACCGCGCATAGGGAATTTCCTTACGGGTTGAACGGGGAGTCTTAAGCCGATTGCAAATCCCTCTATCCACCATCTAGTTCCTTCGCCATGAAACTCTCGACTCTCTCAGCGGCCCTGACGCTCAGCGTTTTTTTAGTTGCGCGCGGCTTCACGCAAGAGGCCACGGCTATTGTCCCTCCCGCGGTCGCCGAACTCAAGTCGCTCGAGGCGAAGGTCGACGCGAAGGAGAAGGCCGGCAAAGAGCAGCTCGGTGATTTCACCGAGGAGTTTGCCGCGTACGATGCCTTGCTCGCAAAGTACCAAGGCCAAAAAACCGAGGAGGTCGCCGAGATCGCGCTGTCGCGCGCCGTGCTTTACTGGGACCTCGGCAGCGCCGCGGACGTCGTCGACCGGAACTTCCTCGCCGTCACGCAGGGGTATCCCGGCACCAAGGCCGCCGCGACCGCCGCGCGGATGCTGAAAAACAACGCCACCCTCGCCGCCCTCGTTGGCAAGCCCGCCCCCGAGCTGCACTTCAAGTGGTCGTCGCCCGCGGGCCTCACGACACTGTCCGCGCTCAAGGGCCAGATCGTGGTCATCGATTTCTGGGCGACGTGGTGCGGGCCGTGTCTCCGCGCCTTTCCGCAGGTGCGCGAGCATGTGGCGCATTTCCAGGGCGCGCCGGTGATGTTCCTCGGCGTGACGAGCATCCAGGGCCGGGTGTCCAACCTGGAACCGAAGCGGATCGACACGAAAGGCGACCCCGCGCGAGAGATGGCGCTGATGCCGCGGTTCATGCGGGCCAAGAATATGACCTGGCCCGTCGCCTTCAGCGAAGAGGACGTGTTTAACCCCGACTACGGCGTCAGCGGCATCCCCTTCGTGGCGATCATCGCCCCGGATGGCGTCGTGCGCTTCGCCGGCCTGAATCCCGGCGACAAGCACGCCGACATCGGCGACAAGGTCGAAGCCCTCCTGAAGGAATTCCATCTGTCCGTGCCGCCCGCCAAGAGCTAAGAGGCGGTCGACTACCGGAATTTCGGTAGATTACTCTGTTGTTCTCCCGCCAGTTCCTGCCCAGAGTGACCGGACGCTGATACACTGGGGAGAATCCCGACTGCGGTTGTGGGCGATGGCGCCAAATATCCGAGCATCCTGAGGTGACAGCGTGCTGGAGTACTACGGCGCATCATCTTCAACCAACCCCGAACGCCATGCCCCAGGACGGATTCATTCGAAAGGATTCCGCCGGCGCGGCGGATCGGCCCAGCGAAGTGACTGCCGTCGCGCCCAATCCGGACGGCGCCAAGTCCGGCGGAGCCTTGGAAGGCACGCGCGAAGGAATGATCCAAACGTCGCCCGAAGGACAAATTCTCACCGCGAATGCGGCGCTGGCGCAAATCTTGGGCTACGAGCCGGCCGATGAACTCATTCGCGCCGTGCCGAATATCCGGAACCTTTATGTGGAGGGCACGAAACGCGCCGAACTGGAGAGGCAGCTGCTGGACCACGGCGCGGTCGTGAATTGCGAGGTCCAATTTCGCCGCAAGAATGGCAGCCTGGTCTGGACTGCCTCGGATATCCATGTCGTGCGCACTGCGCAGGGTGTGACGTGCTACGAGGGGAAGATGCTCGACATCACTGACCGCAAGCGCGCCGAGGAGGCGGTACGGGAAGTTGCGGGGCGCGCGGGGCGCCAGCGGCGGGTCACGGTCACGGTGGAACTCGCGATTCTCGGCGGATTGACCGTGCTGGTCTACGGGTTGTCGGCGCATTTCGACTGGTTTGAAGCCGCCACCAATTGGTTCCTGGCCCATAGCGGTGCCCAACAGCTGAATGATTTCGTGGTCGCTGTTATCTTCTTCGTCGCCGGACTTTCGGTGTTCGCGTTTCGGCGGTGGCGCGAGTCGGAGTCCAAGGTCGTGTCCAGCCAGGTGGCACAGGAGGCGGCGCGACTGCTGCATGCCGAGTTGGACATCCGGGTCGCACAGCGCACCGCCGAGCTGAGCACGGCCAACGAGGCGCTGCGGGTCAGCGAGCGAATGTTCCAGGCAGTGTTCGAGCAGGCCTCGGTGGGCGTGTTGATTGCGGAAGGCCCCCGGGGCCGATATGTAAGCGTCAACCGCCGGTTTTGCGAGATGGTGGGCTATACCGCCGAGGAGTTGCGGCAGCTGACCTCCGAGGACATCACCCACCCGGACGACGTTTCCGCGGACGCGGCCAAATTGGAGCAAATCAACGCCGGGACCATCCGGGAATTTAACCGGGAGAAGCGTTACCGGAAAAAGGATGGCGCAATTGTGTGGGTCAGGGCCAGGGCTTTCATGGCGCCGCTCGATCCGACCGAGGCCCGGCCCACGTTGCGGATTGGGATCATCGAGGACATCACCGAGCGCAAGCGGGCCGAGGAGTCCATGCGGCAAAGCGAGGAGCGCTACCGGCTGCTCTTCGAGAACAACCCGCTGCCGATGTGGCTCTATGACCTCGAAACCCTCCGGTTTCTGGCGGTCAACGAGGCGGCGGTGCACCACTACGGCTACACGCGCGAGGAGTTTCTGGGCATGACGATCAAGGACATCCGCCCGGCGGAAGACATTCCAGCGCTGGTCAGATCGGCGGAGCAGGGACGGACGGAGGGCGCGAGTTCCAGCGAGTGGAATCATCGGCGAAAGGATGGGACCATCATTCGAGTTGAGGTCATCTCCCGTCCGCTGGAGTTTGCCGGCCGCGCGGCCCGGCTCGTACTCGCGTCCGACATCACGGAGAAAAAATTACTGGAGGAAAAATTCCTCCACGCGCAGCGGTTGGAGAGCCTCGGCATGCTCGCGGCGGGCATCGCGCACGATCTCAACAACGTGTTCGCCCCGATTGTGTTTATCGCCCCGTTGCTGCGCCGGCAGCTGTCCGACCCGCGCGACTTGAAAATCCTCGACACCCTCGAACAGAGCGCGGGCCGCGGGGCGGGCCTGGTGAAACAGATCCTCGGGTTTGCACACACCAGCGCCGGCGAACTCCAACCCACGCAGATCAAGCATCTCGTCCGCGACATTCTCGGCGTCATCGAGGAAACCTTTCCCAAGTCCATCGAGCTCGAACAGCAAATCCCGCCCGACCTCTGGCTGGTGCAGGGTAACCCGACCCAGATTCACCAGGTGGTCCTCAATCTCTGCGTGAATGCCCGCGACGCCATGCCGCAAGGCGGCCGGCTGCGGATCGCCGCGGCCAAACGCCGGCTCGATGCGGGGGAGGCCCGCGCAATACCCGGCGCCCGGCCCGGCGCCTGGGTTGTGCTCGAAATCACGGATACGGGCACGGGCATTCCTCCCGAGGTGTTGGCCCACATCTGGGAACCCTTCTTCACCACCAAGAGTGCGGACAAGGGCACGGGACTGGGTCTGTCCACGGTGCGCGGCATCGTTCTCAGCCACCATGGCTTTATCGAGCTGCACACGGAAACCGGTCGCGGCACCACCTTCCGGGTGTTTCTACCGGCCCTCGAAAGCGCGTTGGACCGCCAGAAATCCGCCGCGCCTTTTGCCCTGCCCCAGGGCCGGGGCGAACTCATCCTCGTCGTGGACGACGAAGCCGTCTTTAGCGAACTCGTCACGACCATCCTCGAGACCAACGGCTACCGCGTCGTGAGCTGCCGTGATGGCGTTGAGGCGATTTCCTTGTTTGCCCCGCGTCATGCCGAATTTTCCCTCGTGATCACCGACGTCGACATGCCCCGCCTCGGAGGGGTGGCGCTGGCGCGCGCCCTGCTGCGGATCTTCCCCGACGTCCGGATCATCGCCATGAGCGGGTTGTCCCGCACGGAATCCGACGCCTCGGACGTCCCGGAGATGCAAAAGCTGGCGCACGCGTTTCTCCTAAAGCCCTTCAAAGCCGAGGCCCTGCTCGGCGCCGTGCAGCAACTGCTGCATCCGGCCGGGAAGCCCTGAATTTGCTGCGAGGAACGCGAAGGACGCGAAGCTCAGTCCAAAGGAATTTATTCCTCTGTGTCCTCGGTGCCTCCGTGGTTAAAAAAACGGCCTTTGTGCGGACAAATCTGGGGTCAGTTCTTCGGCAGTGACTGCGGCCGCCGTGCGCACTCATGCAGTGTTTGCGGCTGCAACGCTTTTGCTGCAGTCTGGCCGTGTCACCTAGCCGGGTTGGAACAGGTCATTATTTTCAACGCGGAGATCGCGAAGGACGCAGAGTAACTAACAGCTTCGGATCGAACTCCGCGTTCTTCGCGTCCTCCGCGTTTAAAATCGGGCGTCTGGAATCGAACACCACCGCCTAAATTCCTGCAGCGATTGGCTGGCACCAAGCCGGGTTCCGGCTAACGATGCCGCCGATGAAATGCTGGCGGCGTGTGCTTCGCGTATGCTTGAGCCTGTTGCTGGGCTTGCTACTGAGCGCGTCCGTCCACGCGAGCGGCGAGCAACCCAAGAAGAAGAGCCCAGCCGGAGCGCCGGCCGCCGTCTCTGTCGGGTTGCCACCGCCGCCGCCGGGGAGCGAGGGAGATTTTCCTCGGCCGGTGACGTCCTGGCTCGAGGCGCAGATCGCGCTCGCGCGGGAGGGCATCTCCAGCGGTTCGATTGACGGGATTCCGGGCGCGCAGTCCGTCGCGGCGCTGCAGGCCTGGCAGGAACGCGAGGCCCTGCCCTCTTCCGGCGCACTGGATGACGAGACGCGCGAAAACCTCGTGCTGACGTCGCCGCCGCTGGTCTGGTATGTGCTGACCGCGGAGGATATCGCGCGGCTACAGCCGTTGAGCCCGACCTGGCTCGGAAAATCAGAGCAGATAGCGCTCGACTACGAAACCGCACTCGAGCTCGTCGCGGAGCGCGCGCACGCGGCGCCCGCGCTCATCCGGCGGCTCAATCCCAAGGTGGATTGGACGCAGGTGCACGCCGGCACCGTCCTGACCGTGCCCTCGGTCGCGCTGAACGCCCCGCTGGGCAAGCCGGCGCTGGTCCACATCAGCCTGAGCAAGCATACGCTGGAGGTGCGGGACGCCGACGGGCGCCTCGTGGCGCATTTCCCGGTGAGCATCGCGCACATGGCGGAGAAGCGTCCGGAGGGAGAACTGCACGTGACCGTGGTGATTCCGGACCCGAACTACACCTTCGATCCCGAGGTATTTCCCGAGTCGCCGGAAGCCCATCATCTGGGCCGGAAACTCGTGATTCCGCCCGGGCCGAACAACCCGGTGGGCGTGGCGTGGATCGGGCTGGATCGGACCGGCTACGGCATCCACGGGACGCCGCTGCCGGAGTTCGTCGGCCGCACCGAGTCGCACGGCTGTTTCCGTTTGGCGAACTGGGACGCCCAGCTCATGCTCGACCTCGCCTGGGTCGGCCTGCGCGTCGTGGTGGATCCGTGAGATGGCTTGAGGTTGAGGGCGTACCCGTGGCACGGGTTTCCCGACCTGTGTTGACCGCAGCGATTTCAACTCACGGGTCGGGAGACCCGTGCCACGCCGGGCAGCCCGCTTGCAGGGCGGGGTCGCTGAACGCGCCTTTTCCGTGGGTGGAGCGCGTTGCCCTCAACGCGCTGATTCGGTCGCCCAATTTCAAACCAGCGTCTTGGGGGCAAGCCGCTCCACCTTTCGCAGGCCGAGTCGGGGTCAGCTTGTCGCGCCAAAGCTTCAGCGGAGGCGGGCGACCCCGCCCTACAATTGGACCATGGGCCAGGTAGGGGCCACTTTTGGTTGGACCGGCGGGGAATCGTCGTGGTCCATGATGGCGGAGGATTCAAATCATGCGCCTGTTTGTAGCCCTGCAACCCACCGACCCGGCCCGGGACGCGCTCGCCGCCCTGGCGGATGACGTGAGTGGCGTGCGCTGGGTCCCCGCCGCGCAGCTTCATCTCACGCTGCGCTTCATCGGCGAGGTCTCGGAGGGCGACGCCGAAAGATCGCCGAGGCGCTCATCCGGGTGCGCGTCCAACCGTTTTTTCTCGAGCTGACCGGCACGGGCGGCTTTCCGCCGCGCGGCTCGCCGGGCATCCTGTGGGCGGGCGTGGGCCCGGGCCATCCGTTGCTCCATCAACTGCGGCAGCAGGTGGACGACCGGTTGCTTGCGACCGGCGTTCCCTTCGAATTGCGGCCCTTCGTCCCGCATTTCACCGTGAGTAGGTGCCGTGACGCCGCGCCCGTCGCCGTCGCGCACTGGCTGAAACGCCATCGCGACTTTGTCGGGCCCACGTGGCCGGTGCGGCAGTTTCACTTGATGGCCAGCAACCCGGTCAACCGTAGCGAGACCTATCGAACCCTGCACACCTTCCTGCTCGGCGGTCCCCTGATCGCCCGTGATCCCGGTCAACCCGGCTCAGACTACAAGAGTTAGGGAGCGCGGCCGGAGCTGAGTTTCACGTGGCGCATGAACTTGCCACTGCCTTCCAACAGGCCCTCCGGATCGGCAAGCTCCGCCCCGCGAAAGAATCCGACATTCACGTGAGCCTTGAAGGCGTTGACGTAGCCGAAGGCCGCGTCGCCGATACACACCGTGGGATGACCATCCTGCAATAATGCCCGCACGTCGTCCCCACACGTGCGCATGACTTCAAACCACTGCGGGGCGATGACGCGCAATTCACCCGGCTGCGACTTCATCCAGGTCTCGATGGCTGGGTCTCGCCTGACTGCACCGGAAAAACGCAGGAGTTGGGTCGATTTCATCTTCGCTTCCTGCCCTAACGACCGGTGCGTCGCTCGGGTGCGGAAAGCGCACTGATCGTGACGTAGTAGCCGTCCGGATCGCGCAAGGAAAACTCCTTGGTGTGGGTGTTGGGATTCACGTGCGGCTCGTCGTCGAGGTGCACTCCCAGCCGGCGCGCCCGCCGCAGCGCCCTCTCGTAGTCGTCGACGCGGAAGAACAAAAGGAGGCCGTTGCCGGGAATCGCGGCGTCGGGGCTGAACAAAGACGGATGGTGCTCGACGCCCCACTGGTGCAGGCAGAGCAACACCGTTCCATCCGAGTCGACGAGCTGGCCAAAATGGGGATGGGCCGGACGTGTAGGCGGCTGGCCGAACAGCGATTGGTACCACTTGAAGCTCCGCGGCACGTTGCTCACCCCGATGATCGTCCACGTGCGTTTCACGGCATTCCGTCGGTTGGCCTAAAGTCAGGGGTGAGCCGCGTCGTTAGCATCACGAGCTCGGAAGAAGAGTTCGACGACGATGAAGGCGGCGGCGGCCGCAAAGAAGAACTCTTGAGAGTGCGGGCCTCCCAGACCGGAAGTGATCGTCACCGGATAGGAATCTCCGCCAAACCTGGAACCGCGGATGTTATGAAAGAGGATCGGCACGGCGAGAACCCCGAAGTAAATCGCTCCAAAGTCACGCCGGCGCAGCTTCGAAAAGAGCCGACGAAAGACGAGGGCTCCCCCAACTAAGACGACGATGCCAAGCGCGATAGTGATGCCAATCGTCTGGTCGTAGAGATGCTCCGAATAGATGACCGTACCATTGTTGTAGGTGTCGACCTGCTGGAAATGATTGAAAAACGGCAGCACCGCCGCCGCGAGGAGATAGGCAAAGAAGCGTTTCATATATTCTCAGTGGCAATCGTTTCAGTGAACCGCGCGTGGCGTCGGTTCGTGGGATTAGTTAGCCAATTTTTGTCTCCGGGAAAAAGTATGTCCTCTTCTTGTACCAAAGGTAGCTCCAATAGCCGCCTACAATCGCCAAACCCAGTCCAGCGAGCCCAGCATAGCCCATAGTTTCGCCAGTTGGCTGGTTGGGATATTCCCTGGAAAATTCAAAAAACATATCGACAAGGCTTAAAACCCAAAAGACTCCGAAGAGATAGAATACACTGCGCCAAATCCATCTGTGACGCCGAAATATTGCCCAAGCAAAAATGAAAAAAACCGTTCCTTCGGCACCAGAAAACAAACGGGACAACAGATTGGGGTGCATCGCTATTGTTGTGCCACGCCCCATCTCGGCCGTAAATTGGGAGATTCCGGAGATGGCCGAAGCCATACTCAGGAATCCCATGAACAAAAAGAATGCGATCCAGCCTTTCATGTCTAGTGCCGAAGTGTGTTCATGCCGACTAGCGGATCCAAAATGCCGCCAGCGTCTGTGGGCGCAAGATTCTAGGGGCCGACCATCTCGGCCGTCGTGGTGGATCCGTGACCGAAGACCGCGCCGGGGCGGTCTATTTGGCTACATGAGTTAGGGGCCGAAGTTGCCCTTCGGCTCGGTCTCCTGCACCCTTGCCAAAATCAGCCCGGCGTCCATCTTCGCCGCCAATGCCAGCCGACCCGCTCGTCCCTGCGTCGGAACCGCCCCCACCCGATTCGCGCAACGCCCGCGGCGAGTGGCGCCCGCCCTACCCCGTCCGTTACGCGCCGGTGTTTG
>ODAK010006870.1_pt1 | contig 11435 bp, 11 predicted proteins | sample 1539591 | NCBI WGS metagenome assembly ODAK01 (sample SAMEA3539303, study PRJEB22396) | soil metagenome | biome: tundra; feature: field; material: soil | place: USA | collected 2010-05 | depth 0.15 m | reverse complement strand
GCTGGCCGCGGCCTGGTCGCGGCGGCGCCCGGAGCGCTCAGAGCGCGGTAAAGGGGCGGTAAAACACTCGCGGGCAGACCGGCTGGACGAGATGCCTGACTTTGTGCAAACGTTCACAAGGGCGTAGCGTGACAGCGGAAACCGGCATGCGGGCACCCCCTGGCCTGCGTGTCCGCCGTGTCGATCCCCCAGGAGTGCCGGCGCATGACCCGCCGTCCCGCCTCAGCCAACGGAATCCAGGGCATCCCGGAGGCGACTGTCGCCCGTCTGCCTGTCTACCTCCGGGCGCTGTACGCGCTGGCCGACCGTGAGATCGCCACCGTGTCGAGCGAGGAACTCGCCGCCGCGGCGGGGGTGAACTCTGCCAAGCTCCGTAAGGACTTGTCGCAGCTGGGCTCCTACGGCACCCGGGGCGTGGGTTACGACGTTGAGTACCTGGTGTACCAGGTCTCCAGGGAACTCGGCCTGACCCAGGACTGGCCGGTCGTCATCGTCGGCGCCGGCAATCTGGGTCGTGCCCTGGCCAATTACGGCGGGTTCGCCTCACGCGGGTTCCGGATCGCGGCACTGTTTGACTCCGATCCCGACGTCGTGGGCAGCAAGATCGCGCGGCATGTGGTGCGGCCTGCAGATGAGATTGAGTCGGTAGTCGTCCGAGACTCCGTGGCAATTGGCGTGATCGCCACCCCGGCCGGCGCGGCGCAGGCGGTCTGCGAACGCCTGGTATCTGCGGGCGTGACCAGCATCCTCAATTTCGCGCCCGTCGTGCTAGACGTGCCATCGGGAGTAGATGTGCGTAAGGTCGACCTGTCGATCGAGTTGCAGATCCTCGCGTTTCACGCCCAGCGGCGGGCCGTGGTTCAGATAGCCCGTGGCGGGAAGTGGCAGGAGCGGCATGCTCGGCGGCGTGGCGGGCATGAGCCAGGCGGCACCGGCGAGTTGCCGTCAGTGAACGGTGAGTCTGGGGCGGAGGCGCAGGCGGTAGCGAGATGAGCGTCCTCGTTGTAGGCCTCAGTCACAAGAGCGCGCCGGTGGCCACGCTAGAGCGGACCGTACTGACCGGCGACGCCCGCTCCAAGCTGCTGCGCGACGTCTTCAGCGCTTCCGACGTGGCCGGATCGCTCGTGGTCAGCACCTGCAACCGCGTGGAGGTCTACGCGGAAGTGGACAAGTTCCACGGCGGCGTAGCGGCGATCTGCGAGCTGCTGGCCAGGCATGCAGGGATCTCGCTGGCCGAGCTCACCCCGCACCTGTACGTGCACTACGAGGACCGCGCCATCCAGCACCTGCTGTCGGTCGCCTGCGGGCTCGATTCGATGGTGGTCGGCGAGAGCCAGATCCTTGGCCAGGTCCGGCAGGCGCTCAAGCTGGCCAGGGAGCACGGCACGCTTGGCCGCGTCCTGGCCGACCTGGGCTCGGTCGCGCTGCGCGCAGCCAAGCGCGCGCACGCGGAGACCGGAATCGACCGGGCCGGCGTTAGCCTGGTAAGCGTCGGGTTCGCCACGGCGGCAGAACTGCTCGGCGGTGGCAGCGAAGCTGGCACCGGGCAAGCCGGCACCGCCGGCCAGGCGGGGATCCTGGCGGGCATGTCCGTCCTGGTTGTGGGGGCCGGCTCGATGAGTTCGCTGGCCGCGACCACCGCAGCGCGGATGCGAGCGGCTGGTGTCGTGATCGTGAACCGGACCCGTGGACCTGCCGAACGGCTCGCCGTAGCTGTTCGCGGCACCGCCGCGGAGCTATCCCGGCTGGCGGCCGAGATGGCGGCCGCCGACTTGGTCGTCTCCTGCACCGGCGCGGCAGGCCATGTAATTGGCCCGGACACCGTCGCCGCCGCGCTCGAAGCCCGGCCGCGTGGCAGGCAGCCGCTGGTCTTGCTCGACCTGGCCCTGCCGCGCGACGTCGACCCGGCAGTCACCAGTTTGCCCGGGGTCAGCGTGATCGACCTGGAGTCGCTGGGGGACGCGGGCGCGCACGGCCTGGCCGGAACGGCTGCCAGCGCGGACGATGTGGCAGCCGCCTGGCAGATCATCGCCGAGGAATTCGCCGCGCAGGCCTCAGCGGACCGCGCAGCCAGGGTGGCGCCGACAGTGGTGGCGCTGCGGGCCAAGGCCGCGGAGGTGGTCGACGCCGAGCTGGCGAGGCTGGATGGCCGGATGACCGGGCTGGACTCGCGGGCGCGCGGCGAGATCGCCCAGTCCATGCGCAGGATCGCCGACAAGCTGTTGCATGCGCCGACCGTACGGGTCAAGGAACTGGCAGGATCACCGGATGGTGACTCGTACGAGAACGCGCTGCGGGTTCTGTTCGACCTTGACCAGGACGCCGTGCAGGCGGTGATCCGGGCCGACGCCGGGCTGGTGCCCGGGCCGGCCAGGAAGAGCTCGCAATGACCGCGGCCCCGCTGCGGCTCGGCACCCGCAAGAGCCCGATGGCCATGGCCCAGTCGCTCCAGGTGGCACGTCTGGTCACCGAGCAGACCGGCCGCGAGGTCGAGCTGACAGGAATTACCACATTCGGCGACGTCAGCCGCGCGCAGCTGGCGCAGATCGGCGGTACTGGCGTCTTCGTCAGCGGATTGCGGATGAGCCTGCTGGCGGGCGACATCGACTTCGCCGTGCACTCGCTGAAGGACCTGCCAGCCGGGCCGGCCGACGGCATTCAGCTGGCCGCGGTCGTCGCCAGGGATGATCCGCGAGATGCCCTGATCGCGCGGGATGGCGCCAAGCTGGCCGACCTTCCGTCCGGTGCCCGGATCGGCACCGGGTCGCCGCGCCGCGCGGCCCAGCTACTGCTGCTGCGGCCAGATCTGCGCACGGTCCCGGTCCGCGGGAACGCGGGGACCCGGCTGTCGAAGGTCTCCTCGGGTGAGGTCGATGCAGTCGTCCTCGCCTATGCCGGCCTGGTCAGGATCGGCCGTCTCGACGCGGTCACCCAGGTTTTCGAGCCCGACGAGATGATGCCCGCGCCGGGCCAGGGAGCGCTCGCGGTGGAGTGCCGGGCCGGGCGGGATGATCTTGCTGCCCTGCTGGCCAGCGCGGACGATCCGGCGAGCCGGGCGGCCACCACGGCGGAACGCGGCGTCCTCGCCGCGCTTCAGGCAGGCTGCAGCGCGCCGATCGGAGCGTATGCTGCCGGCACGGAGGAATTGCGGTTGCGCGCGGTAGTCGCCGCAGCCGACGGGGGGATGGCGCTGCGAGCGAGCGCCGGCGGGCCAGCGTCCGAGGCCGAGCGCCTGGGCCGTGAGGTCGCAGCCGAGCTGCTCCGCAGTGGCGCGGGAAGGTATATGGCGATGTCCGCTGGACACCTCAGCACTGGGGACGATGACGCATGAATCCCAGGCCCGTGACGGAGAAATCTGAAGGCAAGACAGATAAGGGGACGGCTAACGGCCTGGTCGCTTTCGTCGGCGCAGGACCGGGAGACGACGGACTGCTGACGGTGCGCGCCGCCGAGCTGCTGGCCCATGCTGACCTGGTGGTGGCAGGGCCGGAGCTGGCCGACCGGATGGAGCGCCTGGTGCCTGCGCAGACGCCGGTGACCGAGGCCGATGCGCTCGCACAGGACCCGAAGCTCCTGGTCAAGGCGGCCAGGGCAGGCCAGCTGGTGGTCCGGCTGCTGCCCGGGGACCCGCTGCTATTCGGTCACGCGGCTGCGGAGGCGTCGGTGTGCGCCAAGGCGGGCGTGGTATTCGAAATCGTGCCGGGGATTCCTACCGCGACGGCGGTGCCTGCCTACGCGGGCATACCGCTGGCCTCCGATTCCACCGGCGAGGTCCGGGTGGTCCACGCCTCCGAGGTGAGCCGGATCTCGGCAGGCCCGGGCAGCCTGGTGATCCTTGGCGCTGAGGCCGGGCCTGCTGACCTGGCCAAGATGCTGATGGCGGCGGGATGGCCGGACAACGCCCAGTTCGCCATCACCTGGAATGGCACGACTACCGATCAGCACACTGTCGCCTGCTCACTCGGCTCGGTGTCGGCAGACCTGAAGGCGGCCGGCGTCAGCTTGCTGACTGCCCATGGTCCCGCGGTCGCCGTTGTCGGTGACGGCGTGGCCGCGCAGCGCACGCTGTCCTGGTTCGAGACAAAGCCGCTGTTCGGCTGGCGGGTGCTGGTGCCGCGGACGAAGGAGCAGGCCGAGCAGGTGTGCGACCGGCTGCGCGCCCGCGGCGCGGTGCCCGAGCAGGTACCGACCATCGCGGTCGAGCCGCCGCGGACACCGCAGCAGATGGAACGCGCTGTCAAGGGCCTGGTCACCGGCCGGTATCAGTGGATCGCCTTCACCTCGGCGAATGCGGTCCGCGCGGTGCGGGAGAAGCTCGAGGAGTACGGCCTGGACGCCCGGGCGTTCGCCGGCGTCAAGGTGGCCGCGGTCGGGGAGCAGACCGCGGCCGCGCTCGGCGAATTCGGCATCACGCCTGACCTGATCCCGGACGGCGAGCAGTCGGCTGAAGGACTGGCCGACGCCTGGCCGTCCTACGATGACGTGCTCGACCCGATCAACCGGGTGCTGCTGCCCCGGGCCGATATCGCCACGGAGACCCTCGTCGCGAGGCTCACCGACCTCGGCTGGGAGGCCGAGGACGTCACGGCCTACCGGACTGTGCGCGCCGCGCCGCCGCCGGCGCCGATCCGTGAGGCGATCAAGGGCGGCGGTTTCGACGCGGTGCTGTTCACCTCGTCCTCGACCGTGCGGAACCTGATCGGGATAGCCGGGAAGCCGCACGCGGTCACGGTGATCGCGGTGATCGGCCCGCAGACGGCCAGGACTGCAGCCGAGTTCGGTCTCCGGGTGGACGTGATGGCGCCCAAGGCCTCGGTCACCGCGCTGGTCGACGCCCTGGCTGAGTACGGCGCCGGAGTCCGCGACGCTGCCGTCAAGGCAGGAGAGCCGGTGCGCAAGCCGAGCGAGCGCCGCCGCGGGGCCCGGCGGCGGATCAGGTAAGCGCTGGTCAGCAAGGATCAGGCCGTCCGGCCGGTCCGGCGGATCAGACGGCCGGCCCCAGGAAGGAGCCTGCGATGACCGCTGGATTCCCGGTCGCCCGGCCGCGCAGGCTCCGGCGGAGCGCGGCGCTGCGCCGCCTCGTCACGCCGGCCCGGGTCCATCCGGCCGACCTGGTGCTCCCGTTGTTCGTCAAAGAAGGAATCGGCGAGCCGCAGCCCGTCGTATCGATGCCGGGCGTGCTGCAGCACACCAGGGACAGCCTCCGCAAGGCCGTCGCCGATGCGGTGGACGCTGGAGTGGGCGGCGTGATTCTCTTCGGGATCCCGGCGGCCAAGGACCCGCGCGGGTCAGCGGCCGATGACCCCGACGGCATCGTGCAGCTGGCGTTGCGCGATCTGGCCGCCGAGGTGGGCGACGACACCGTGCTGATGGCTGACCTGTGCCTGGACGAGTACACCGACCACGGCCACTGCGGGCTGCTCACCCCCGCCGGCCAGGTGGACAATGACGCGACCCTGGAGCGGTACGCATCGATCGCGGTCGCCCAGGCCGCCGCGGGCGCCCACGTCGTAGCGCCGAGCGGGATGATGGACGGCCAGGTGGGCGTGATCAGATCAGCCCTGGACGCGGCCGGCTTCGGTGCGGTCGCGATCTGCGCTTACTCGGCCAAGTACGCCTCGGCGTTCTACGGCCCGTTCCGGGACGCCGCTGAGTGCGCGCCGCGGTTCGGCGACCGCGCTGCCTACCAGCAGGATCCGGCCGGCTCGGACGAGGCGCTGCGCGAAGTGCTGCTGGACGTGGCTGAGGGCGCTGACATCGTGATGGTCAAGCCCGCGCTTGCCTACCTCGATGTGATCAGCCGGGTGGCCGGCGCCGTGCAGCTGCCGGTCGCGGCTTACCAGGTCAGCGGCGAGTACGCGATGGTGGAGGCGGCGGCAGCCAACGGCTGGCTGGACCGGGACCGGGTGATCATGGAGACGCTGACCGCGATCCGCCGGGCTGGTGCGGACATCATCCTCACCTACTGGGCGGCCGAGGCCGCCCGCCGCTTGACTGTGGCCTGACGCGGCCCGCCCGTAAACCCCTCGCCCGGCGAATGCCTGCCGTCGCCTGCATGTTCCGTGCCACCTGCAAAGGGGCCAGCTGTGCTCTCGTCCGGCTGCCGGCTGGGGGCGCATGGTGCGAGAATCAGCGTGCAGCCCCCGTTCTGCAATGCCGCTGTCTCGGCAGGGGGTCCTGGGCTGGCCAGCGGGCCGCCAGTGCATTATCTGAGGTAGAGCAGCGGGCAGGGAGTGGGCCAATGGTCGAGGCTGTGCTGCGCTCGCGGCGCCGCAGGGCTGTTGAGCGGATGGCGGTGGCGGCCGCTGGGTATGCGGCCATGGGCTGGCCAGTCTGCGCCGGGGCCTATCCGCCTGGCCGTTCGCAGCACGCGGGTGAGACCAGCCGCGGCTGCTCGTGCGACCGGATCGGGTGCCCCGCTCCTGGCGCGCATCCGATGTCACCCACCTGGCAGATGCAGGCGACCGCGGATCCTGCCCTGGCGGCGCGATGGTGGGCGGCCCGGCCCGAGGCCAACGTCATTCTTGTCACCGGCCGGACCTTCGACGCACTCGATGTCCCCGCTGAGGTAGGTCACGCCGCACTGAACCGGATGGAGCAGTCCGGAGTTGAGCCTGGCCCGGTCGCGCTGAGCGCGGGGAACCGGGCCCTTTTCTTTGTCGCCACTCGGGGTAACCCCGACCACGAGGACGAATGGTGGTCCTGCCACCTGGACTGCGAGCCCGAAAGGGTGGCACAGGTGACCGGGCTGCGCTGGCACTGCAGGGACAGCTACGTGCTCGGCCCGCCGTCCCGTTACGGGAACGGGCTGACCGCGCAGTGGCTGCGCCCCCCGCAGGGCCGCCCGCTGCCCGACGGGCTGCGGCTGCTGGAGTTCCTGGCCGACGCCTGCGGCGGAGCAGCCTGATGGGCGAGCGCGGCCGCTCGGCCGAATGGTTCGCGCGTGCCACCGCCGTGCTCCCTGGCGGGGTCAACTCGCCGGTGCGAGCGTTCGGTGCCGTTGGCGGAGTGCCGGTCTTCATGGCGTCGGGGCATGGTCCTTACCTCACCGACGTGGACGGCCGCGAATACGTGGACCTGGTGTGTTCCTGGGGGCCGATGATCCTCGGGCATACCCACCCCGCGGTGACCAGCGCGCTATATGCGGCGGTCAGTAACGGAACTTCATTTGGAACCGTAACGGCATCCGAGGTTGAGCTCGCCGAGGAACTGACATCGCGCGCTCCGGTACAGAAAGTCCGGCTGGTCAGCTCCGGAACCGAGGCGACGATGTCGGCGCTGCGGCTGGCCCGCGGGTTCACCGGGCGGCGGCTGGTGGCCAAGTTCGCCGGCTGCTACCACGGGCACGTCGACGCCCTGCTGGCCGCCGCCGGATCCGGAGTCGCCGCCTTCGGGCTGCCGGACTCGCCCGGAGTGACGGGGGCGATCGCGGCCGACACGCTGGTGCTGCCGTACAACGACGCGGCGGCGGTCCGGCAGGCATTTGCCGAGCACGGCGAGCAGATTGCCTGCGTGATCACCGAGGCGTGCCCGGCGAACATGGGCGTGGTGCCGCCGGCGGCCGGATTCAATGAGCTGCTCGCCGGGCTCTGCCAGGAATACGGGGCGCTGCTGATCATGGATGAGGTGCTGACCGGATTCCGGGTGACCCGGTCGGGCTGGTTCGGGCGCGAGGGCATCGCGGCGGACCTGATGACCTTCGGCAAGGTGATGGGCGGCGGCCTGCCTGCCGCGGCGTTCGGCGGCCGGGCGGACATCATGGACAAGCTGGCTCCGGCCGGGCCCGTCTACCAGGCCGGCACGCTGTCGGGCAACCCGCTGGCTACCGCCGCGGGCCTGGCGACGTTGCGGGAGTGCACGCAGGAGGTATACGCGCGGGTGGACGAGACGGCCGCGGCCGTCGCCGAGCTGGCCGCAGGCGCACTGACGGAGGCCGGGGTACCGTTCCGGCTGCAGGAGGCGGGCAGCCTGTTTTCCGTCTTCCTCGGCGTGACCGGTCCGGTCCGTGACTTCGGCGAGGCCAAGGGCCAGTCGGGCGAGGCGTATGCCGCGTTCTTTCACGCCATGCTGGATCAGGGCATCTACCTGCCGCCGTCTGGCTATGAGGCCTGGTTCCTGTCCGCCGCGCACGACGACGCCGCGATTGACCGCGTCGGGGCGGCGCTCCCAGCCGCTGCGCGGGCCGCGGCCGCCGCGTGCCGCTAGCTGGCGGCGCCGGCCTGACGGGGCCGCCCAGCTGCGCTGACGTGGACGTGGACGCTGCGCTGGCGGGGCTGACCGCGGTCGCGATCTGGACGTGTCACATTACGCGGCAGCCCTGGAAATACGTGCGCATTCTGCAAGGATGTGCTTGACCACCGGGCGGCGGGCCCGGCGTGCCGAGCGCCTGGTCCGCGCGATCGAGGACGCTTCGGGCGCCGTACGCGGCCTGCCGGTGCTCAACCAGGACAAGGTCTGGAACCGGGTACGCCACGTCGGATTGCTGGAACTCCTGCAGTTCGACTGGACCCTGGTCGGGGAGTCCGACGCGCTCTGCACCGAGGTGGGTGCCGTGTTCGCGCTCGATGAGCTGGATATCCCCGCCTACGAGGCCAGGCTGCGGAAGATCCGCGAAACGTGCGGGGACCGGAAGAAATACCTGGAGATCCTGGCCTGAGGCCTGGCGCAGAGCCCGGTCCCGCTGGCTGGCGGGACCGGGCTACCGTCGCCCCGTTATGTGCTGGCCTGGAACTTGGCCGCAGCCGGGGACCCGCCCTTGGTGAGCCCGGCGTCCCCGTCATCGGCCGACCGCGACGGCGACAATGCCGGCCACGATCGCCGCGGCACCCGACAGCCGGCGCGCCAGGCTGCCTTCGCCGAGCAGTCGCCTGCCGAGCAGGACGCCGAACAGGACGCTCACCTCGCGGGCCGGCGCGACCGCGCTCACCGCCGTGAAGCTCAGCGCGATCAGCACCAGGATGTAGGCAAGCGGCGCCAGCACCGCCGCGCCAAGGAGCTGCGGCCGGTAAGCGCGCCACACGCTGGCGACTCGCGGCCGGTCCCGTAGCGCGAGCGGCGCCAGACCGGCGGCCATGATCGGGAAGGCCGCGTATCCCTGCAACAGCGGCGGGGTGTGCAGCACCGACACCGCGTGCTTGTCCCAGAGCGTGTAGGTGGCGATGAACACCCCCGTCACGGCGGCGAAGATGAGCGCTGTCGCAGCGGGGCGCGGGGCCGCAGCTAGCCGGTCACGGGCGGGACTGCTCAGTACCAGCACGCCGGCGATGATCAGTGCGATTCCCGCGATGCCCGCCGGGCCGGGCCGCTCGCCCAGCAGGACGATGCCTGCCAGCGCCGCCAGCAGCGCGCCGGTGCCGCGCCCGATCGGGTAGATCAGCGACAGGTCCCCGATGCGGTATCCGTTTTGCAGGAACAGGAAGTACCCGGCCTGCAGGACGCCGGTCCCGGCCATGAACGCCCAGTTCAGCGTGGTCAAGTGCGGGCGTTCCACGATCAGGACGGCGGCCGCGAGCGGCCCGTACCCGACGGTGGCCGCTACGGACAACAGCCAGATGAAGCCCGCAGCCCCCGTCGTGGCAGCCTGCTTGCTGAACAGGTTCCAGCTGGCATGCGCGACGGCGGCGACAAGGATGAGGGCGATGGCGGTAAGACTCAACTGACGGCTCCTGCCTCTTAGCCCGTCCGGGCATGGCTAACAGAGCCCTCGAGGTTTCTATCCCGTCAGGTGTACGTCCGGCGCGGCTACCGGGCGATACGAGCTCCCGGTAGCGCGACAGGCTCTTGGCGCCGCTCGGTCCAGGCCGGCCCGCCCTGATTGTGGTGTCCGGAGGCGGACGGGGCGCGGAACCCTAGGCGCAGCCACATGCTGGATCCAGCATAACGCGGCAATGATGCCTGCCCCCTGCGCCCGCGGGCCGTCCGGGTAAGCTGTGCGCGCTATGAATGATCTCCAGCCGCCGGCCGGCACGACGATCGTCCACCTGGTCCGGCACGGCGAGGTGGAGAACCCGCGGGGCATCCTCTACGGTCGCATCCCCGGCTATCACCTGTCGCAGGACGGCCGCGTGATGGCCAAGGCGGCCGCCGATTTCCTGGCCGGACGGGACGTGACGGTGCTGCGGTCATCGCCGCTGGACCGGGCGCTGGAGACGGCTGAGCCGCTGGCCGCGCAGGCCGGCCTGCAGCCCGTCGTCGATGAGCGCCTGATCGAGCCGTGGAATCACTTCGAGGGGAAGAGCTTCGGCGTCGGCGACGGCTCGCTCTTCCAGCCTGCGCACTGGTACTACCTCCGCAACCCGTTCCGTCCGTCCTGGGGCGAGCCGTACCGGGAGGTGCTGGCGAGGATGCTGGCCGCAGTGTCCGACGTGGCAGCGCAGGCACGCGGTCACGAAGGGGTGTGCGTGAGCCACCAGCTGCCGATCTGGATCACCCGCCGGGCGGCCGGCGGCCGGCCGCTCTGGCACGACCCGCGCCGCCGTCAGTGTGCGCTGGGCAGCGTCACGAGCTTCGCCTACCGGTCAGGCCGGCTCGTCGGGGTCAGTTACTTCGAACCGTCCGACCATGGGCAGCGGCAGGTGGCTGGCGCCTGACCGGACCGCGGCCGGCCGGCCCCAGATCCAGCATGCGCGGCTGGGTCCGGCACAATGGACGCGGTACTACTGCCTGTAGGAGACCGTGTGTTCCGCTTGCCGTGCTCCCGGCGTCCTGCTGCCCGCGCAGTTGGCGCCATCCGGGCATGCGCGGCGCGCCGGCCAGGCCGGGCTGTCGCTGGCGCTGCGGGTGCCGCCGCGATCACGCTGAGTCTGGCTGCCTGCGCGGGCGGGGCGATCGCGCAGTCCACTCCGGTCAGCAACGGAACCAGTTTCGTGTCGGGCGGCCCGGGCGCCGCGCTGTTCAAGGCCGGGTCCCGGCAGGTGGCGCCGAGCGTCACCGGCGCGACGCTGACCGGCCAGAAACTGACCCTCGCCAGCTATCGTGGCGCCGTCGTGGTGCTGAACTTCTGGGGATCGTGGTGCGAGCCATGCCGGGCCGAAGCCCCGGCGCTCGCGGCGCTCGCGGCCCACTTCCAGGCGGCGGGCGTGCGCTTCCTCGGGGTGGACATCCTGGACAGCCCGGCCAGCGCCGAGGCGTTCCTGCGCAACTTCCGGATCAGCTACCCGAGCCTGAACGATCCCGGCGACGAAATCGCGCTCGCGTTCCGGGGCACCGTGCCGCCGCAGGGAATCCCGACCACCCTGGTGATCGACCGCGGCGGGCGGATCGCCGCGCGTATCGTCGGCGGGGTGTCCTATGACGGCCTGAAGGCCCTGATCGCGCAGATCGCGGCAGGTCCTTCGTGAGGTGGCATGACCGGGTGATGACCCGATGACCGGGCTGCGCGTGCCGCCCGGCGCGCAACGCCGGCCCGGCCCCGCTGCCCAGGGCCCCGGCCGCCC
>ODAK010006868.1_pt1 | contig 11438 bp, 7 predicted proteins | sample 1539591 | NCBI WGS metagenome assembly ODAK01 (sample SAMEA3539303, study PRJEB22396) | soil metagenome | biome: tundra; feature: field; material: soil | place: USA | collected 2010-05 | depth 0.15 m | reverse complement strand
TCCACTAGTTCCATTGCCAGCAGTAACCCCATCCCGCGCACGTCGCCGATCAGCTGATGTTTATCCTTCAGATCGATGAGCCGGCCTTTGAAGTAAGCGCCCGTCTCTTCGGTATTGCGCAGGATGTTCTGTTCTTCAATGTAATCGAGCACCGCGCCCGCCGCCGTGGTGGACACCGGGTTGCCGCCGAACGTGGAGATGGTCGCACCCTTCATCGCATCCGCAATTTCCGGCCGCGCGATGGTGATGCCGATCGGGAAACCGTTACCGAGCCCTTTCGCGCTGGTGATGATATCGGGCACCACGTCCCAGTGCTCGATGCCGAACCACTTGCTGCCGGTCCTTCCCCACGCCGTCTGCACTTCATCCGCAATGAAAATGCCGCCGGCTTTGCGCACAATGTCGGTGACGATTTTGAAGTATTCTTTGGGCGGCGTGATGAAGCCGCCGACGCCCTGAATCGGTTCGGCGATGAAAGCCGCCACATGCCCCGACGTCGTGGTGCGGATCACCTGCTCCATATCCTGCGCGCACTTCACTTCGCAAGACGGATATTCCAGCCCGAACGGGCAGCGGTAGCAATACGCATTCACCGCGTGAACCACGCCCGGCTGCGGCGGTCCCAGTTTCCATGCTCCCTGGCCGGTGGCCGTCATCATGCCCGCCGAACGCCCGTGATAAGAATGCCGCAGCGCAATGATCTCGGTGGACCCCGTATAGCAGCGTGCCGCCACGATAGCGGTCTCGTTGGCTTCCGTGCCGCTGTTGGTGAAGAAGGATTTGCGCAGCGATCCGCCCCCAGGAGTAAGCGACGCCACTTTCTTCGCCAGCGCCACCTGCGGTTCATTAGCGAATACGGTAGATACGTGCTGCAGCTTATCGATCTGCGCATGCACGCGCCGGTTTACTTCTTCGTTCTGATGCCCCACGCTGACCGTGACAATGCCGCCGAAGAAATCCAGATACTGGTTGCCGTCGATATCCCAGACGTATTGATCCTTCGCGTGAGAGATCACCAGCGGCTCTTTGAAGTAATGGAAAACCGCCGGGAAGAGGAACTCTTTTTGCGCGAGCAGAATTTCCTGTTTCGTCATGTCCTTTTTATTATCATCGCTGCGCGGCCCTGTGTACGATGGAGTTCATGTCTACTCCGCGGCTGATGAAAGCGCTGGTCAAGAGCAGGCCCGAGCCCGGCCTCTGGCTGGAAGAAGTCCCGGTGCCGGAAATCGGCATTAACGACGTCCTGGTGCGGGTGAAGAAGGCCTCCATTTGCGGCACCGACATCCATATTCTGAAGTGGGACGACTGGGCGAAGCGCACCATTCCGGTCCCGATGGTAATCGGCCATGAGTTCGTCGGCGAGATTGTGGCGGTGGGTTCGAACGTGATGGATTTCTTCCCCGGCCAGCTGGTCAGCGGGGAAGGCCACGTGGTCTGCGGACGCTGCCGGAACTGCCTCGCCGGGCGCCGCCACCTGTGCGCGCGAACCAGCGGCGTAGGCGTGAACCGCCCCGGCGCGTTTGCCGAATACATCGCCCTGCCCATGACCAATATCTGGGTCCACAAGCATGCGGTGGACGTGGAAGTGGCGGGCATCTTCGATCCTTTCGGTAACGCGGTGCATACGGCGCTGGCGTTCCCGGTGCTGGGTGAGGATGTGCTGGTGACCGGCGCCGGGCCCATCGGCATCATGGCGGCGGCGGTGGCGAAACACGCGGGGGCGCGCCACGTCGTCATCACCGATCCGAATCCCTACCGGCTGGATTTGGCGCGCAAAGTGGGTGTTTCCATGGCCGTGAACACGCGCGAAAAGAGCTTGGGCGAGGTGCAGAAAGAGCTCGACATGACCGAGGGCTTCGACGTCGGCCTCGAAATGTCGGGCAACGCGGCGGCCTTCCGCGAGATGCTGGCCAACATGTCGCACGGTGGAAAAATCGCCATGCTGGGCATCCCGCCCAACGAGATTTCCATCGACTGGAACGTGGTGATTTTCAACATGCTAACCATCCGCGGCATCTACGGACGCGAGATGTACGAGACCTGGTACAAGATGACGGTGATGTTGGAAACAGGGCTCGACATCCGCGCCGTGATCACGCACCGCTTCCCTTACCAGCGGTTTCAGGAAGCATTCGAGCTGATGCAGTCCGGCAATTCCGGCAAGATCATCCTGGACTGGGAAAGCGCCGGCTAGGGCGCTGATGCCGCCTTCAGGCTCACGTCCGACCGGAACCGGAGGCTGCTGCTCCGCGGGCGGTGAGAACAAGCTGGCCGAGAGGCTCCCCGGCGAACCGGCCACGCTGCGGCTGATCGAGATCGAGCCCAACGTGCGCAACCGGACCCTGCTGCGCCTTCTGTACGCCTGAGGGCCGCGACGGCGACGCCGCGGGCCAGATATCACTCTTCGGGAAGGGCGCCAAAGACGCGTATTGTGTTTCCGCCGGCCTCGGTGTTCAGTGAACGTCTCGTTGCCTGCGGCTTAATTTGCTGAAATCATCGGATCGGCCAGATGCTGAAAGCCTCCGCCGAAAATGCAACTGGCGCCGCGAAAAGCGCGTGAAGGCCCGCGACGAACCTGGCCCGGAACGCGCGACTGAGGACTGTCGCCCTGAGCCATTCGACAAACCGCTGGCGGGAATCCCGCAGCGCACGTGGGATGATGGATGATGTTGTTTCTGGGTTATCACATGGGTTTCGGGTGCAACTGTCCGTTGGCACGGGTGTAGGATTTCCGATGGATCTTGCGTGGAGAGGACGTCCGGTGCGACAATCGGGCTAAAGTATCAATTTATTCCATTGATTCGCAGTTACCGCCCCGGATGGGATATCCTACAATAATTCGCATAACGTAATAGTGCGATTGTATTTTGGGGCATCGTTTTGTTTAATCTCCCTGTCGTAGGTTCGCTTCGCCGCGAAGATCTTTTTCAGCCGTAACCATAAAGCAGAACCGCGCGAGTGCCGGTCTTCCGGCATGGCGGAGCTTTTTTTCAGGAGAAAGGGACCAGGGAAATGGCAAAAATAACGGGTTTAATATGTCTGAGTCTTTGTGTGGCATCGGCGATGTTCGGCCAGGGGCTGACATCGCTGACCGGAACGGTGAACGACCCGACCGGTGCGGTGATTCCTGCAGCCCGGCTCGCAATCGTCAACAGCGACACAGCGGCGCAACGTACCGCGGTCTCTGACGCGCAGGGGCGCTACACGTTTTCGCAGGTCCAGCCGGGCACCTACAAGCTGACCATCAGCGCCTCGGGATTCAACGACGAAACGATGAACGGCGTGCGGTTGCTGGTGAACACGCCCGCCACTGTCGACGTTGCGATGAAGGTTGGGCCCGGTGTGGCCACTACGGTGGCGGTATCGGCCGAAGCTGCCCAGGTGAACACGGAAGACGCGACCATCGGCAATGCCATTGGCGGCCAGATCATAACGCAGTTGCCGTTTGAGTCGCGTAACGTGGTGGGCTTGCTGGCCATTCAGCCCGGCGTTGTCTATCTGGGCGAGACTCTTCCAGGCACCCTGAACGACCCGCGAAGCGGTTCGGTCGACGGAGGCAAGACCGATCAGGGGAATGTCACACTGGATGGCGTCGACGTCAACGATCAGCAGAATCGCGCTTCTTTCACCAGCGTGCTTCGCGTGACCCTCGACTCGGTTCAGGAGTTCCGCACCACCACCACCAACGCCGGCGCCGAATACGGCCACAGTTCCGGCGCTCAGGTCAGCATGATCACGCGCAGCGGCACCAATACTTTGCACGGCTCGGCGTACGAATATCTGCGCAATACCGACACCAGCGCCAATAGTTTTTTCAACAACGCTGCCGGCGTCCCGCGCGCGCAACTGAATCGCAACGTGTACGGCGGGGCAGTCGGCGGGCCCATCAAGAAGGACAAGCTTTTTTTCTTCGCCAACTACGAAGGCCGCAAGGACGCCAGCGCTCAGTCTGTCCTGCGCACGGTGCCGACGGACAATTTCCGTCAGGGCACGGTCCTGTATGGCACCACCTCAGGGGGTATTGGAACCATGACCCCGGCGCAGATCGCCCAGGTCTCGCCGGGCGTGGATCCAGCGGTTCTGACCTACCTGCAGCAGTTCCCGCACCCCAACGATTTCACGACGGGCGACGGCCTGAATACCGCGGGCTACCGTTTCAACGCCAGCGCGCCGCTGCGTTTCAATACGTACATCGCCAAATTCGATTATCAGCTCAATACGAAGAATACGATCTTCGCGCGCGGGAATCTGCAGAACGACAACTTCGCCAATGGCGCCCCTCAGTTTCCAGGAGGACCCGCGACCGGCGTATATCTGAACAACAGCAAGGGCATCGCCACCGGTCTTACAACGGTTCTCTCGCCTTCGCTGGTCAGCACCTTCCGGTATGGCTTCACCCGCGCCGGCGTCCAGACGACGGGCGTCCTGGCTGGTTCCTGGTCGGATCCGAGCTACGGATCGCTGAGCCCGCTCTACGGCACCACAACCGGCCAGGTGAATCTCATTCCCACCCACGACATTCATGAAGACCTTGTCTGGACGAAGGGCGCGCACACATTAAGCTTCGGTGGCGAGGCGCTGCTGATTCACAATCAGTACAACACCAACGCGAATTCCTTCAGCACCGCCGCCGCCGATGGCCTCTATCTGGCGGGCGATGGCGACAGCCTTCTGCTGCCCGATGCCAAGATCAGCAACACAACCATTCAGGACATTGCGACGCTGACTGGCCTGCTGACCAAAAACACACTGAAAGTGAATTACGATCTGCAGGGCAACGTGCTTCCGCTCGGCGCTACCGTCAACCGTCTTTTCGGCGAAAAGCACTTCGATATGTACGCTCAGGATGCCTGGAAGGTGCGGCGCGGCCTGACTGTCTCGGCCGGTGTCCGGCTGAGCCTGAACCCGGCGGTGAAGGAACTGAACGGATACAACGTCGATTCCACCCAACCCATCGCCAGTTGGTTGGCCGCGCGCGCGGCGCTGGCGGCTTCGGGACAGTCGGCAGCCGGTGCCGGCCTCATCACGTCCGATCTTTCCAGCAAGACCGGCCGCGGCTTGTATCCGTTTATGACGGACTGGGCGCCGCGTGCCTCTATCGCCTGGTCGCCGCAGTCGACCTCCGGGCTGGCTAAGCTCCTCACCGGCGGTCCGGATCAGATGTCGATTCGGGTGGGCTGGGGCATTTACTATGACGCATTTGGTCAGGGACTGGAAAAGAGCTTCAGCGGCGCGGTCGGTTTCGCCACTTCAGTCGCATCCGGTCCGGGCGCGCCGATCGACACTTCAACGCCGCGCTTCACCGGCTTCTACAATCTGCCGCCTCTGAGCGCCTTCCCGACTCCCCCGCCGGGCGGCTTCCCGCAGACTATCTCGGCGGGATCTCTCCTCCAGGCAACGTCGCTCGATGACACGCTCCGCGCGCCGTACACCGAAAACTTCAACTTCAGCATCCAGCGCCAGCTCAAGGGCAACTTCATGCTTCAGGTGGCCTATGTAAATCGCGAATCGCATCGCTCGCTGATCGGCGAAGACATGGCGACGCCGGTCAATCTGGTGGATCCGAAGTCGGGCATGAGTTACTACCAGGCGGTAGCCGCACTTGCGCCCTACGTTTATTCCAAAGCGGCGGCCAGTTCAGTGCCCGCTGTGGCGTTCTGGGAAGACATGTATCCGGCGGCAGCCGGCAACGGTCTGACGGCGACGCAGAATGTCTATAACAACGCATACAAAACGCACCCGGGCGACTGGACCACGTCCCTGCTGGCGATCGATAAACCGATCACGGCAGCAGCGGCGGCAGCGGCTCCGTTTACCGGCTGCAACGCTGCTGGTATCCTCACATCCACCCAGTTGCCGTGCGGCCGGCTGGGAGCATTCTCCATGTACGCGCCACAGTTCATCTCGCTGATCGGCTTCCGCTCCGTCGGTGCGGGCAACTACAACGGCATGCATGTGACGCTGCGCAAAGCCTACAGCAAGGGTTACCAGTTCGATTTCAACTACACGTGGTCGAAGTGTGAAGACCTTGGGTCTGCCCCGGAAACGACTCTCAACAGCAGTGGTCAGGCCGTCAGCGGAGCCGGTTCGGGCTTCATCCTCCAGCCCTACAACCAGAGCATTATGAAGGCGGTCTGCAACTACGATGCGACGCAGGTCGTCAGCGGCCTCGGAGTGCTGGATATGCCGTTCGGCGAGGGAAAAGCCTTCCTGAACACTTCCAACAAGTTTGTCAACGCCGTCCTCGGCGGCTGGCAGCTGACCAGCGTAGTGACTGCCTCCACCGGCTTCCCGGTCAGCGTGAGCAATGGCGGCGTTTACCCCACCGAGTGGAACTCCTCCGGCTATGCCACGCAGACCGGCATTGTTCCATCGCCCAGCACGAATGAGAATGCACCGTCCGCAGCCCCGAACCAGAAGGGCGGCGCGAATGTCTTCTCCAATCCGGCGCTGGCATATGCGGCGTACTCTCAAACCGCGGCTGGACAGATTGGTCAGCGCAACGGGATTCGCGGACAAGGTCCGTTCAGCATCGATATGGGACTCGGCAAGAGCTTCCAGGTGTTCACCTATCACGACCAGCCTCACACGCTGCGGTTGCGCGCCGAAGCTTTCAACGTCACCAACAGCGTACGCTTCGATGCCGGCAGCGCGAATTTCAACATCGGCAATCAGGCCAAGTTCGGCCAGTATACGCAGACGTTCGGCTCGCCCCGTGTTTTCCAGTTCTCAGGCCGCTATGAGTTCTGAGCCGGGCGTCCTGACAACGGTGTGGTGAAATAATGCTGAGGCGCCTCCGCCGGTCACCGTTCTCAGGAGTGGCCGGCGGGGGTGACCGCTTGCGGAACACCCAATGATGAAATCCGCGCTGTTCATTGCGCTCGCAGTTTTCGCGGCTGGCTTCATCATTGTCTGGGCGAGAGAAGCGGCGCGCGCGCCAGGCAAACTCGAATGGCCCGGCCCGGTGGATTATGCCATTGGGGTTTTTGTCAACTTCCTCGATACGCTCGGCATCGGCTCATTTGCCACCATGAGCTTTTTCTTCAAGACTTTTGGCCTGGTGCGCGATGAGCAAATGCCAGGCACCCTGAACACGGCCGCAACGATTCCGGGCATCACCGAAGCGGCAATTTACATGGCGATCGTGGATGTGGACGTCAAAACACTGATGCTTTTGGTGGGCGCGTCGGTAGTGGGCGCATGGCTGGGCGCAGGAGTAGTTTCCCGCTGGCCGCGCCGCAAAATTCAGATCGGGATGGGTTGCGCTCTGCTGGCCACTGCGGCGTTCGGTCTGGCCCGGCAACTGCACATCTTCCCCGGCGGCGGAGAACTGTTGGGGCTCACCGGCACCAAACTTCTTGTCGCCATCGTGGCGCAGGCATTTCTGGGCGCACTGATGACACTTGGGATCGGTTTTTTTGCGCCCTGCATGATGGTGATCTTTCTGCTGGGAATGAACGAGAAGACTGCGTTTCCCATCATGATGGGATCGGTAGCGTTCCTCGGGCCGGTCGCCAGCATTCCTTTCATCCGCCGCGGCACCTACAACTTCAAAGTATCTCTGGGACTGTCGCTCGGCGGCATCCCGGGAGTGTTAATTGCCGCCTATCTGGTCCGGTCATTGCCTCTCGATGCGGTGCGCTGGCTGGTTGTCGGGGTGGTGCTGTATACGGCCGCGAGAATGTTGCGCTCAGCCGCCACCGAGAGTGCGAGGAGCAAAGCGGCAACGGTTCCCGTATGACCGGCCCTTCTACGGGCCACGGAGCTTTTTCAATGAATAATCTGACGCGCACGATGGTTTTTACAGCCTTCACGGCTTTGACCGCACTGGCTCAGGCCCCGGCCAACCGACCGCCGCAGGGCCAGGGTCAACAACCGCGCCGCCCGCGCGTCGATATGACCACCATGGTGCGGCCAATCGAAATGCATGATTCGGTCTGGATCGAGGACCTGACCGTGCTGGAAATCCGTGATCTTCTCAAGGCGGGGAAAACCACCGCGCTGATCCCCGTGGGAGGCATGGAAGATAACGGCCCCTACATTACCGTCAGCCAGCACAACAGCATCATGCGGGCGCTGGCCGAACCGGTGGCACGGCAGTTGGGAAATGCGCTTTGTGCCCCGGTTGTGACCATGGCGCCGGCCACTCCCGAGCGCGCTTCCAGTCCCGGCAGCGTCAGCCTGACCGCCGAAACATATAAGAGCATCCTGACGGATATGGCGACCAGCCTGCGCGCCCAGGGTTTCAAAAACATCATGATCATGGTCGATCATGGTTCCGATCAGCCCCCCGCCATCGAAGTGACAAAGGCGCTGAACGAGAAGTGGAAGAACGAGGGCGCCACGGTTGGCTACGTTTCGGACTTTTACGACTACAACGCCGTCGAGAAATATTCCACCGATGTGCTGGGGAACCACGAGAAGACCGACGGCTACCACGACGATTACTATGTTGCGGCGATTTCCGCCGTGGTGGACCCGGTAAGCGCGCGCATGCCGGAACGGCTCAAAGCAGGCAAGACCACCATCAACGGCATCGACCTCGCCGCTCCCAAGGCAATCGAGGATGGAAAGAAAATTATCGACATGCGAGTCACCGCGGCGGTCAAACAGATCCGCAGTCTGACCGGTGAGACGAAGTAAGCCCCGCGCTCAAGTCTTCAGCTCGATCGAAACGGCCAGGAGGATGGAGTCGGGCATGGCAGGCGCCAGCCGGGTTCCCACCGCGGGCGCTGGTATTCGGAGCATAAATCCCTCCGTCAACTGAATAGCGCCCACCTCGTAACATCCCCGCGAGCAGTAGAAAACCACTTCTCCTGCTCCCCGCGGCAGTTGGCCGGAAGCCGTCCAGGTTTCCACTACAGCTTTCGCTCGTCCGCGACGCACCATCACATTGAAGTCCGATGTTGGCCCATCCACAAGACTTGCGTCGATCGACGCCTCTCCGGCAAATGCGTGCGGAACAAACGGCGCCGTGAGAGAAAAAGCGCTGCCATCGGCGCCACACAGCACCATGCCGTTTCCTTCCAGCAACACGATGCTCCGGTCTACGCCGGGAAAACGGGAAAACGGACCCGATTCACGAACCTCGGCAATGCTGATCCGGCAGAGAAAATCGTCAAAGCCGGAGCGCTCCGGCACCACGAGGAGATTGCGAGTAGTGCCGCTGCCATTCTTCCACGGGATTGACGGCAGCCCCCGTGTGTCTATGGGCTGCGGAACGCCTGTCATGCGTTGTGCAGCAGAGGCAGCTTCAGGTGGTTTCGGCGGGCTGTTTCTTCGGCGAGTTCGTAACCTGCGTCCGCATGGCGCATCACGCCGGTCGCCGGATCGTTGAAGAGCACGCGTTCGATCCGCTTCGCCGCCGCCTCGGTTCCGTCGCACACAATCACTAAGCCCGCATGCTGCGAATACCCCATACCCACGCCGCCCCCATGATGGAAGCTCACCCAGGTGGCGCCACCGGCGGTGCTCAGGAGCGCATTGAGAAGGGCCCAGTCCGAGACCGCGTCCGAACCGTCGCGCATGCCCTCCGTCTCGCGGTTCGGACTCGCCACGGATCCCGTATCGAGGTGGTCTCGCCCGATCACGATCGGAGCCTTGAGTTCGCCTGTCCGCACCATCTCGTTGAAGGCAAGCCCGGCCACATGCCGCTCGCCCAGACCGAGCCAGCAGATGCGCGCCGGCAGCCCCTGAAATGCGATCCGCTCGCGCGCCATCTCCAGCCACCGGTGCACTTTGTGGTTGTCCGGAAAGAGCTCCTTGATCTTCGCGTCGGTCTTGTAGATGTCTTCGGGATCGCCGGAGAGCGCCACCCAGCGGAACGGCCCTTTGCCTTCGCAGAACAGTGGCCGTATATATGCCGGCACGAACCCCGGGAAGGCGAACGCGTTTTTGACGCCCTGCTGCAGCGCTACCTGCCGGATATTGTTTCCGTAGTCCACCACCGGCACGCCCATCTCATGGAAGTCGAGCATCGCCTGGACGTGGATGGCGCAGGATTTCGCTGCCGCGTCGCGCAGTTCGGCGTGCTGCGCGGGGTCCGTCGCAGCGGCCTTCCACCGCTCCACCGTCCACCCGGCCGGCAGATAGCCGTTGATCAGATCGTGCGCCGAAGTCTGATCCGTCACCAGATCGGGTTTGAGCCCGCCGGCTTTCGCGCGGCGCGCCAGTTCCGGCACGATCTCTGCCGCATTGCCCAGCAGCCCGATCGAAATCGCTTCTTTGCGCCCGCAGTGGTAACGCACCAGATCCAGCGCGTCGTCGATGTCCTTCGCCTGCTTGTCGAGATATTTTGTCCGCAGCCGGAAATCGATGCGCGACTGCTGGCATTCGATCACCAGCGAGACGGCGCCGGCGAAGGTGGCCGCCAGGGGCTGAGCGCCGCCCATCCCGCCCAGACCCGCGGTAAGAATCCAGCGGCCCGCGAGATCGCCGCCAAAATGCTTGCGGCCGGCCTCCGCAAACGTTTCATAAGTGCCCTGAACGATGCCCTGCGAGCCGATATAAATCCAGCTCCCCGCAGTCATTTGCCCGTACATCATGAGGCCCTTGCGGTCCAGTTCGTGAAAATGCTCCCAGGTAGCCCACGCCGGCACCAGATTGGAATTGGCGATCAGCACGCGGGGCGCGTCCGGGTGGGTTCGAAACACGCCCACCGGCTTGCCCGATTGCACCAGCAGGGTCTCGTCGGCTTCCAGCTTTCGCAACTGCGCGAGAATTTCGTCGAAGCACTCCCAGTTGCGCGCGGCCCGCCCGATCCCGCCATAAACTACGAGACTCTCCGGCCGCTCAGCGACCTCCGGATCCAGATTGTTCTGGATCATCCGGTATGCAGCCTCGATAAGCCAGTTCCTGCAGCTCAGGGTTGTGCCGCGCGGCGCGCGAATCTGCCGGGTCGGGTCGGTGCGCCGCGATTCTATCGTGTCGCCTTTGTACATCAAACTCTCCTTTCGCTGGCCAGTGCCCGCAGGAACTGGTCGTTCGCGGCCGGCGAACCGGCCGAGACACGAATGTGATCGGCATAGCCCGGCTCTCGCCACGGCTTCACAATCACGCCGTGCGGGAGCAGACGCGCGGCCAGTTCCGATGAGTCTTCGCGCGCATTAAAGAAAAGAAAATTGGCGATCGACGGCGCGCATGTATAGCCGAGCCTTCCCAGTCCGCTCCGCAGGCGCTCGCGCTCCGCGACAGTGCGCGCCACGCACTGGCTCACATATTCCGCTTCCTTAAGAGCAGCCAGCGCCGCCACCTGGGACAGCCGATTGACGTTGAACGGCGTACGCGCGCGATCGATCACGTCAATCAGCGCCGCATCGGAGGCGATCCCATAGCCAACGCGCAACCCCGCAAGACCGTATGCCTTCGAGAACGTCCGCAGATGAACCCACGGCGTTCGTGCTGTTTTCAGGATCGCCGCGAAATCGGGATAGCCTTCG
>ODAK010006867.1_pt1 | contig 11438 bp, 6 predicted proteins | sample 1539591 | NCBI WGS metagenome assembly ODAK01 (sample SAMEA3539303, study PRJEB22396) | soil metagenome | biome: tundra; feature: field; material: soil | place: USA | collected 2010-05 | depth 0.15 m | reverse complement strand
ATAGATAAGTCTGTTCGTTTGGGTTCCCCTGGATCGCTCCGTAGCGCTCGAACTCCGGCGGCATCGCCGGATCGCCGATGGCGAGGCGCGCGATCTTCGTTGCGGCGGAAACGTACCGGTCCAGCAGCGCTGGCTGCATGGAGAGTGCATCCGCATTTGTGTCGAAGCCGTAAGCTTGCTCATCGGGCGGCAAAATCGCGGCAGCATCCACATCAATCCCGATCAGGTCGCGCACTACGTTGGCGTATTCAGTGCGATTTAGCCGATGGAGACCGGCCGAACGCCCCGGATTCACGCGGGCCGACGCGGCGCGATCAATTTCCGTCTCCAGCCACTCTGCCACCGTATCGTACGCAGCATTATCCGGCCGCCGGATGCCCGAAGGCGGCATAGAGCGGCTCCGCAGTTTCAAGATGACCTTTTCCCAGGTCTCCGCTGCATTGGACACATGCTCAGCGTCAATTTCATCCAATGCGAGATTCCCGGTCTTCAGCTTCTGGTTGTGGCACGCGACGCAATATCTGGAAACCAGTTCGCCAGCGGGACTCGTGCCTCCCGCTGGCCGGAATTGGGTCCGAGCGGGAGCCTGGAATCCTGAGGCCGTCACACAGATCGCGCCTGTTATTGCGCATATCCAGGCCGCGCGAAAGCCAGTAATCCGTCGTCTCCTGCCCATCGCTGTTTTGCTCACGACGTCACTCGGCGCGGCACTTGTTCTGGGCCTGGCAGGGGTGACCGAGCCTGGGATCTGCGCCGTGCCTGAGCAGCAGGTCCGCCCCTTCCTTGTTGTATAAGACGCCGCCGAGCCGGTCGCCCTGTCCGGACGCCGCAAGCCATGGTGTGACGCCCGCTTTGCTGACTGCATTCACATCCACGCCCCGATCGATCAGCTGTGCAAGCAGCGTGTTCCATCCGCGATACGCCGGACCAAATAAAGCGTTTTCGCCGAAGGTCGTCGCTCCCTTCGGATCCACACCGGCATCCAGAAGAAATTTGACTGCTGCGGTGGCCTGCGCTTCCGTGACCGGACTGTCACCCACTAAGTGGTTAAGGCCTGTCGCTGCCATAATTGCTGTCGCATTCGTTGCCGTGGGCAGGCTCGGATCGGCTCCCGCAGCCAGCAGCATCCGCATCATCTCAACATCATCCGCAGCGCTGGCAAGTAAGAAGGGAGTCGCGCCCACCGCGTCCGCGTAGCCACCGGCGAACGCCGGTTGTACTTTTGTCATGTGTGCGTTCGGATCGGCGCCGTGTGCCAGGAGAGCGTTCACCAATTTCAGCTTGGCCTGGCGATTCGGAATACCGGCCATAACGTCTTCAATCCCATACACCGGGTTCGCGGTGCCGTTTTCCCACTCGGCCGATGCCCAGTGCAGCGGCGTAAAGCCAGCATCGCCCACGTTAGGGTCCGCACCCTGGTCCAGCAGGAACAGCGCCAGTGCAACCTGGCCTCTAACCGTTGCCACCAGCAGCGGAGTGTAGCCGTTGGTCGAGACGCTCCTCAGGCCCGCTCCGCGATTAACGGCCGTGACGTCGATGTCTCTCGATCCTTTCGCCGCCTCTGATTGCGTCCGGATATCCACGTTCGTGCCGGCGGCGAGCAACAGCCTGGCGCTCTCGAGGTCTCCTTCCCGCGCAGCAAAGTGCAGGGCGGTGAATCCTTGCCTGGTGTGCGCCTGCAGTTCGGCATGCGCCTCGATCAGCGTTTTCACCACGTCCGGGTGATGCTCAGCCGCCGCCCACATCAATGCCGTCTGGTTCGCATCAGGCTCCTTTGCATTTACAGCGGCATCACGCGCGATCAGGATTCTCACAGCCTCCACGCTGCCGCTCCTTGCGCAGGTCATCAGCGGCGTCTCGCCAGTGCCGATAGGCGTATTTGGATTGGCGCCTGCTTTTAGCAGCAACTCTACGAATGCGGCGTTCCCGTTCGTGCACGCCTGCGACAACGGTGTCATGCGAAACTCGTTCGCGACGTTCGCGTCCGCGCCGGCGCGGAGTAGTGCCTGCGCGGTTTCGACGTCATCCCAATGCGCCGCCCAGAGGAGCGCTGTAGAGCCATCGTCCGCCTTGCCGTTAACGTCAGTGTGCTGGCTCAGCAGCGAACGAACCGCGGAAAAATCCTGGTTTCGGGCCGCCTCGACCAGTCGAAAATCGTCCGTTGCAGCCGCGGCGCCAGCCGCCATCACCAAAGTCATCAGCACTGTCCCCGCAATGCCGGACTGCTTGCCCCGGTTGCGCATGCTGCCCTCTCTTTCTGAACCTGCCCGGAACCGCATCATGTTTAGCCGGCACGGCTTTGGTGTCGACCGTGCGAAAAATGCGAAAATCGATGAGCCGCCGGAATTCCGCAAGCCTGCGGCGATTATACGAAATAACGGCTTCCTGTGCTCAGCCCCTGTTCGTCATTCTATTTGCCAAGCGAAATTGGAACGCCTCCGCGCAGCGGGTTACGCGGAAAATCGGGCCGGGCGGGGTTTGCATGCCACGCGCGGCGCCCTCTGGCGGGCCCCCAGCACTTGGTACGCCGCGTGCGAGTGCGCGAGAAAGGTGCAGTGGTTGGAATCGGGTCCGACGACGCCAGGTGGGATGTGTAGGTTGCTCGTCGAGTTCCCGCAGGGGATGATCTCAGTTTCGAAAACCAGCCGCTGCGTCAGACGACCACGATTAAAAAAGTCGCCAGTGCCCACCATTTTCGGCAGAACCAAATCGGCTCCGGAACGTTAATCCGTGCCGTAGGTGATGCGCCAGATTCGCCCCTTCTGCGAATCTGCAATATAGAGAGCACCGTCCGGCGCCACTGCTGCGCCTACCGGTCGGTATTTCGGCGGAGCAGAAATTTTTTGAGATGGATCGAGATTTGCGAATCCGTCGGCAAAAACCTTCGGAGCTCCTGCAACACCGGAGCGATTAAACGGCACGAAGACGACATTGTAACCGTTTTTATTGTTAGTGCCGTGAAGAACGATGAAGGCACCGCCCTGATACTCCGCGGGAAATCTCTTTCCGGAATAGAAAACCAGATCGACCGGCGCCGGGCGGCGTGATTGAAAAGTCAGCACCGGGTTGGAGTAGGCACCAGGCGGCGCCAGTTTCTTCCCGTCACCACCATATTCCGGCGCAATCAGACGAATTTTGCGCACACCATCGTAGTAGGTGTAGGGCCATCCAAAATCGGTGCCTTTGTTGACGCGATGCATTTCATCGGCAATATCGTTGTCATCCTCCGTGCTGATCAGGTTCGGAAAAAACCTGCTCGCGTTGTCCCTCCCATGCATGATGCCGTAGAGATTGCCATCGGCAGGGGACCATTCAAGCGAGGTAATGTCGCGGATGCCGGTGGCCAGTTGCTCACCGTCAGCAGGAAACTTCTGGCCGATTTTTTTCGCATTGAATCGCCAAATACCAGCTCGGCCGCTTAAATCCGGACACGGCCTGAGCCCCACCGGAGGTGCGCCCTGGGCTGTTTTTGGATCGGCGCAAATATTGGCCGAGGCAGCGAGCGCGACGACAAGATTGCCCTGGCCATCAAACGCGAGAATGCGATTCGTGCGCGGCAAGCTGTGGTTCACCGGCATGCCGTCCACAATCAGTTCCGGTTCACCCGAAGGAACCAGTTCCTGACCGCGGAAGGTGAACCGATAGACACTCGACGAAGAGGCAGCATAGAGGCCACCGTCCTGAAACCGAATGCCGGTGCCGCCATCGATCGAGCTGAAACGTTCGACTTTATCGGCATGGTGATGCGCATCCAAATGAAGAGCGAAGATTCCACCTGGCCCACCCTTAGGGTCCTGGGGAGTGGAAACGAAAATGTTTCCGTTTTCGCGAACAGCCAGGTGCCGTATGTTCCCGAGGCCCTCAGACACAACGGTGGCATGGAAACCCGCAGGAAGGATTAATCCATCTGGCTCTTCAGCAATAGCCAGCCCCGAGATCGAACTCATGCCAACAACGAAAGCAAGAGTGATGCGCGCGCCAGTTCCTTCCCGCCGGGTCTTTTGGGCAGATACGGGTGGCATCGCGGTCATCGCCGCTGCCGGGGCCCCGGGTGCCTGTACGTTGCGTATTGTCGGATCATGCATATTCGCGGCCTCCCCGAAATGACTCCACTCAGTTTACCGAGCTCGAACCTCCCGCGCGTTAACGCTAATTCCGCCCACTATTCACGCCGCAGCAAACGCTCTGGGGAGGCTCGGGGGACGCACGGGGCCAGATTGATCTGAAAAAACTCCGCGGTTTATGCACGGTCCGCCTTTGGGTGGATGACAGGTTGCTCACGTGAAAACAATCGTATTGATAAACTTCAACTCTCTGACTAAAGCGCCGCCCCACTAACACAGGGACGATAGATGGATCCATCCGCTCGCCTCGCCCAACTTGTCAGCGAATTCAAGTCGCTGGATCGCAACCACGACCAGCCTCGCCTGCGCGAGATCTTTTCAGAGGCGGCCACTCTGATAGATCCGGCGGAAAAACCGAAAAAGTGGGCGGCATTCCGCGTCATGTACGCGCAGATGTGCGACAACTCAGATCCGGACCAGGCGCTCCACGGCTATCGCGACGCCCTGACGGTCTTCACTCCAGCCGAAGACCGAGATGCCTGGGTAAACTGCACCATGAATGTCGGCATGATTCTGGCGCTGCGCTCCCAGCACGGAACGCCGGAATCCGAAGAGGCGCTGGCCTGTCTGGAGGTCGCTGTAGGCGACTACCCGTGGGTGGCCGCCACGCTCGCGCTTCTATATCGCTTTCGTGCCGACGGCGATCTGGCGGCAAACTGGATAAAGCGCGTCCAATACCAAAAACTGGCGCTGTCTCAGATTGTGGCGGATGAAGATCCCCCGGGATGGGCCGATCAACAAAATGAACTGGGACTCTCCGCCACGGAAGAGCCAGGCTGTAATTTTGCCGAGGCGATGCCGCAAAGAATCGGGATGCACAATGAAGCTTTGGCGTTGCTCGATCGTCACGGACTGGGCGACTTGCCCGCTGGAGGCAATCGCAACCCCGCTGGAGGCAATCCCCACAATGTGTGGATCGAAACCTGCATTCACCTGTGCGAATGTTATCTCTTTGCCTTAGGAGATTTGAGTCAGAATCGGGCGGAAGCCGAGCGGTTCGGCCGCAGAGCTGTGGCGGCGTGCGGGCACACAACGCCGGATATCCGGCGCCGGTCGCGCATGTCTCTGGGCCGCGTGTTGGCTGCCAGTCGCGGACCAGGAGCCACCGCGAAACTGCATGAGTCAATCCAGTGGTTCGAACTCGCGACGGACGATTGTGAGCAGGCCAAACCCGAATTGCTGGCCAACATTCGCGCTCTCGAAGCCAGCGCGTATCTGGATTTGATGCGCCTCGGCGAGACGGCCAGAATCACGGACCTGGCGCGCTGCTCCGGCGAGGCCATCGACGGCTATATCGGGCGCGCCTTCAGCGGGAGACGCCGCAGCGCCTGTCAGGTGGAGGCAAGTGGCTGGATAGAAGCAGAAAATTTCGCAGAGGCGTCCCGTTGCCTGCAAGCTGCACTTCGCGAAGGGGAAGCCATGCTGGCCGAGACGGTGGCCGATGCCAGCCGCATTGAACGAGTCTTTCAGCTCCACGATTCGAGCGCACTCCTTTGCTACTGCCGGCTTAAACTGGGCGATACACAAGGCGCTTTGGAGGCGCTCGACCGGGGCAAAGCCCGCTTCTGGGGTGGACCCGAGCCGGCAGCGATATGGGGATCGCTCGCCGAAGTGATTCCAGCCGGCGGGGCGCTTCTCTTTGCCGTTTTCGCCGCTAAACCGGGCGCAGTAATCGTTGTCACGGCTGGTTCGGGAGCGGAGGGTCCGCATGCTGAGCCGGTATGGCTGGAGAATTTCGGAAAGGAAGAGATGCTTGCCCTGCAGCGCGGCGCTTCGGACTCGGGCCAACTGGGCGGCTGGCTGCGAGCCTACAGCTTCCATCGCTCCGAGCTGCTCAATTGGGTTCGCGAGATTGAACGGGTTGGCGGTGTGCTGTTCGAATCGATTTGGAAACCGGTGATCCAAACACTTACGGAGTTAGGCGTGGCAACCGGAAAGGAATTGGTCTGGTTTCCGCAAGGCGGTTCGGGCGTGTTTCCGGTCCATGCGGCCTGGACAGAAACAGGCGCCGGGCGCGAGTGGTTGATTGACCAATATGCCATCCGCTTCGCCCCTTCGGCTACCGCACTGCTTCGTGGCAGCGCTCCGGTGCGGCCGGGTACTGCGCTGATGGTATCCAATCCTGGCGGCGACCTGAAGTTCAGCGATCTGGAATGTGCCTGGGCCAAACGCCATGCCCCGGTGCCGGAGTGGCAGGTTTTCGAAGGTGCGGAAGCTTCCGCAGATGCGATACTCGGCGCACTCCCGAACGTGGACTGGGCTCATTTCTGCACTCATGCGCGATTCGATCTGGTGAATCCGCTGGCCTCCAGCCTGAAGGCCGGCGCTGGCCAGCACATCACGCTCGAACGGCTTCTCCCCCTCCTTGCCGGGCGAGCCCCGGGCTTGGTGGTTCTTTCCGCCTGCGAGACCGCGATGTCTCGCGTCACCACCATGCCCGACGAATTCATAGGCTTCCCGGGCGCACTGCTCACTCACGGTGTGGCTACCGTGATCGCCACCCTGTGGCCGGTGGATGACGCGGCTGCCGCCGTTTTGATGGGCCGTTTCTATAAAGAATTCGAAGCCGGAGGATGCTCCGCCGCCGAAGCTCTTCGTCGCGCGCAGAGCTGGCTCCGGACGGCCACTGTGGCGCAACTTCGCCTCATGCTGGGCGAGCTTCGCAACGAACCCGGACCTGTGGGCCAACTGGCGGCGGAACTCCGCATGAAGCTTTTTATGCAGCAGCAGGACGGGCAGCCATTCGCGGAACCCTATTATTGGGCGGCATTTACAATTTCAGGAAAAGGATAAAAATGGACCCGGTGTTGCAGCAATGGATCTGGATGGATGCGCTACGATCCAACTGGCGCGCGATTCAGCTGCGCCTGACGCCGGCGAGCCCGGCCCTTCTGCGGGATCTTGCGGTGATCTCCGAACGTCTCAAAGCCGCCGGCCGACCCGATGAATTCGGCGTCATTCTTGACGAACTCGTCGATCTGATCGGCGAGACGGAAGCGGCTGACTTCGTGCGCGGTTTACTGGCGCGCAATACGCTGCCGGAAGGGCCGGCCCCTTCCATGGTCAGGGAGGACGTGCGACCGCTGCCCATCCCGGGTGCACCGCCGGTTTCCATTGCTCTTCCTGATGAAGCTGCCGAGGTATCCGAAGCCGCCATTGCGGCAACCGGCAACGCGTTCGGCGACAGCCTTATTGACCCCGTCGGCTTCGTCGCAGTACAAGTATTCTTCGCGACCAATCGGGGGACCACGGGTTCTCACAAGCCTGGCGAGGAGTTCGGGTACGGCTTCTCCCCGCGTGCGGCTTTCGGCAAGGTGTCCGTCTCCATTCCGTTAATGCACAAGAAGGGCAACCTGGAAAAGCCCGGTTTTTTTGAAAACCAGAATCTCAACGACCATTTTGTAATCGGCGGCGATTTGGAGACACTTGAGATTGGCCTTTTCCAGACAGAGTTGGCCCGACAGATTGGCGCTGGCTCGGGCCATGACCTGTTGGTATTTGTTCACGGTTTCAACGTCACCTTCGAAGACGCTCTGTTGCGAACTGCGCAGCTCAAATACGATCTCAATTTCCCTGGAGAGATTGTGCTCTTTTCGTGGCCTTCAAGGGGGAGCATATTCTCTTACACGGCAGATCTTGACAGCGCACAGACTTCCGGATCCCCACTGGCTGCATTTCTGGGTTCCCTCGCCGATGGTCCCTGGCGGCGGGTTCACGTGCTGGCACACAGTATGGGCGGCCGCGTTCTGCTTGGAGGCCTCGTTGACGCCGCGACGCCGAAAAAAGGAATCGGACAAATCGTGCTGGTTGCCGCCGACGTGCGCACCGATCTTTTCGCCCAGCAATTTCCCAAATTCGCGGAACTGGGGGACGGCAAGACTTCGTATGTCGCCTCGAAGGATCTTGCCCTGTGGGCTTCCAGTAAGATTGTCAACCTGAGTGATCGGGTTGGCTTTCTCGAAAAAGAGCCATTCGTAATCGACGGCATGAATACAGTCGACGCGAGCATGATCGACCGCGGTCTTCTGGCGCATAGCTATTTCAGCGACATTCGCGCAGTGCTGGACGATCTGGGCTACTTGTTAGGCAACAGCTTGCCGGTGTCCCAACATGTGAATCTTCGCGAAAAGCAACTCGGGACCCGAACATATTGGCAGTTTCCGCAATAGGTTTAGTTGAACTGCAACGGTGCGGACAGTGCGACAACCTGATTCCACGAGCCTTTCGGCAAGCGAGACGATTACCTGGACTTATGCATGCCATTTGGTCCTGTACGTGCAGCCGAAATCCTAACGTGTAGATATTGAGAACAAGCGCGTTCGAGGAAGAAAATGACAAACAGCACACGGCAACAGATTGAAGGCGATCTTCACGATGCAAAAGGAACGGCTAAAGAGGCTGAGGGCAAGCTGACTAACGATCCTGACCTTGAAGCTGAAGGCCGAATTGAAAAAGTGGCTGGTATCGTCCAAAAAAAGCTGGGGAAACTTGAAAAAATGATCGGCAAGTAAGCGACCCGTCCAGACCATGGACCACCGGCAAACCACTGGTTAGCTCAAGCCGAGCCACTTCCCAAAAGTCGGCCGGCCGCTCGTCCGCCACTGCAATTGGTCGGCGAGCCCGGTCGATCAGGTTCGGGCCAAAACTCGAACCGGGGCGCACTGTGCCCGACGATAAGGGCAGGGCGAAGTTATTCCTGTGACTTCCGGCGTGTGATATTCTTCCAGATAGTTCAACTCATTAGGAGGCATTGGCGATGAAGAAATTATTTCTGGGTTTGGTCCTTTCCGTTCTTCTGGGCTTACCGATTTGGGCGGCGCTCAAGACGGGCGATAAGGCACCCGATTTTTCGGCACGGGCTTCATTGGCCGGAAAAGAATTTAACTTTTCACTGCAAGATGCGCTGAAAAAAGGCCCTGCCGTTGTCTATTTTTATCCCTCCGCTTATACGAAGGGCTGCGATCTGGAAGCTCATACCTTTGCGCAGGAGAAAGACAAGTTCGATGCCGCCGGCGCCGCCATCATTGGGGTATCAGCAGACAGCATCGCGCGACTGGATCAGTTCTCGGCAGACCCGGATTATTGCGCCGGGAAGTTTCCGGTTGCCTCTGACGAGGATAGTAAAATCGCCACGTCTTACAATTTGACGGCAACCAGTGCAAAAGCCGGCGCCAAGGACGTGCGTGGTGTCGAAATCGGTCATGATTTTATTGAACGCGTAACTTTCGTCATCGGTAAGGACCACAAGGTCATCGCCACACTTTCATCCGCTGATGACAAACTTACACCGGATCAGCATGTGGCAAAAGCGTTGGAGATCGTGCAGAGGCTCGCCTCCAAATAGCGCGTTTGGGAGCCTTGTGCTCCGTATATATTCAGATCCAGCGCTGGCACGTCGAACAACTGAACCCGCGGGCAAATTATCCGAGGACTTATAGGGCTGCGTAGCTTGCCGTAATGTGGGAGTGGTGGGTTAGACAAACCCCGACTTTGGTCGTGCTGCCGACGATATCAGCGGCGGGTCGGCCGAAGCGGCGGGTGTTGTGTTAAACCTCACGTCGTCCGGGTAAACAGCCGACTCCCCGCGTTTTCCAACTGCGGTCCGCGGACCGGCCTCCGGGGTTTCTCGGGCGGGCAAACGCCCATGGTTTTCCGGATTTCCAGAACAGATTACATGCATTGGCATTGGGCACCATGATAGGCGGGCGCCTACTGGTATCAGCCGGTAAATGGGCTGACCTGTCGACGTGCGCCGGTACACCTGCGTCGGGAATGCGTCCGGCGGACCAGCGGATTCCGGCAGGTATGTCAGCCCGGCGTGGCGATCGGTTTAGCGGTCGGTGTTTGCTCCGCCGTTTGCAATATAATACCCGCAGGATTCTTCCGAGGGACGGCGACATGAACATCCGCAAACTGCTCGATTGGCGCAAGCTCGCTATTTATTCGCATCGATGGCTTGGCATCGGGATCATTATAATGTTCCTGGTCTGGACCCTCTCCGGCGTAATCCTGATGTATTACGGCCACCCGCAACTCACTACGGGAGAGCGCCTGCTGCGGCTGGAGGCCATCAACTTTTCAACGGCAACGGTGACGCCGGCTGATGCGGCGAAGAAAGTCGGCTTCGAACCCTCGCGCGTGCGCTTGTCGATGTATAACGGCCGGCCCGTCTACCGGTTCAACAAGAGCGGCATAGGCAACTGGCCAGCGGTGTATGCGGACACCGGTGAAGTCCTTCCTGACATGGGCCCCGAGCAGGCGCTGAAGTGGATGAAGCAATTCGTTCCCGAATCCGCTTCCACCATGACCTATGACGCTTATCTCGCCAGCCCCGACGAATTTACCAGAATTCCCACCCTCGCCGGGTACGTTCCCATGCATCGCATTGCGCTGAACGATCCGGCCGGCACCGAGTACTACGTCGCCGCAAAAACCAACGACATCGTTCACAAAACCGACCGGAGAACCCGTATTCTCGCCTTTTCCGGCTACATTCTTCACAACCTGTTCTTCTTCCGGCAGCGCACCTGGTGGGAACCGTTATGCGATTTCGTCGCCTGGACCGCCATGCTCATGGTGTTGACCGGCGCCGTGGTCGGAATCTGGCGCGTGGCGCTCAAGCCACGATTCCGTCATAAAGGAACTTTGTCCTATACACCCTACTCCAGCTGGATGAAATGGCATCATTATGCCGGCCTGATCTTTGGCTTGTTTTCGATCTCCTGGATCCTGAGCGGAATGATCCCCATCAGCACGTTCCCGGTCAAAGGGTGGGCGGACGTGTCAAAGCGCGTCGAAAGCAATGGCCAGGGCTTCATTATGGGAACGCCTGTCGTTAGTCGCAAAGGGTCGATGAAGGATATGGCAAAAGCCATGATGGGCGGTCCCTTGAACCTGAAAAGGCTCCAGATTGAAAGCATGCAGAATTCCCTCGGGGAGATCCAGAAGCGGTTCGTTCCGAAGGAAGTGGAAATCCTGCAGTTTCGAGGCGAGCCCTATTTCATCGCTTACCAGCCGCCCACTACCAAAGAGGAAGCCGGACGCTGGACCACGAACAACGCGATCAACCAGGTAAATCTCCCGCAGGATAACCCGCACCTGTTCGTCTCAATCAGCCATCCGGAGAAAGGCGTGATGACGTCGTTCAGCCGGGAAGTGATGGAACAGGCGTCCCGGGAAGCAATGCCGAAGGTTCCTGTCATCGACAGGGAATGGCTGACCAGTTACGACAATTACTATCACCAGACGAACCCGTCATTCGAACTGGGCCGGATGAAGCCCGCCTACGTGCTGTCTGTGCTGCGCGTGCGCTAC
>ODAK010006866.1_pt1 | contig 11438 bp, 8 predicted proteins | sample 1539591 | NCBI WGS metagenome assembly ODAK01 (sample SAMEA3539303, study PRJEB22396) | soil metagenome | biome: tundra; feature: field; material: soil | place: USA | collected 2010-05 | depth 0.15 m | reverse complement strand
GCCCGGCCAGGCTGGCGGGCGCTTCCTCGCCGGGGAAACGGTACTGGAAGAGCTCGCTCATCAGCGGCTCGGCGTCGGCCAGGGCCACCAGGCAGTTGCGGATATCGCCTACCGCCGGCACGCCGAGCTGTTCGCGCAACTTGCCCGATGAGCCGCCGTCGTCGGCCACCGTCACGATCGCGGTCAGGTTGCTCGTGTGCTCCTTCAGCCCCCGGAGCAGGGTCGACAGCCCGTGACCGCCGCCCAGTGCCGCGATCTTCGGGCCCCGGGCGAGGAAGCGCTTCTGGTAGATCACCTCGACGAGCGGCTGCTCGTCGCCTTCGGACCGATACGGTCCCATGAGGACCAGCAGGACCCGGTACGAGCCGTACACGAAGATGCCCACGCCCAGGCTGGCCAGGATCAGCCCGCGCAGGATGTACGGCAGGAACTGCAGGGTAACGACGTACAGGAGCGCCTGGAGCGGGCCGTCAACGACCGAATCGCGGTAGAGCTGGCGCAGGGCGAACGCGCCGCCCAGGGCGAGGCCCAGCTCGCCCACGAAGACGACCGCCAGCCAGCGCTTGATCCCGATCCCCGAGGTCAGCCAGCGGCGCAGTCCGGCGATGGCGGCGAGTCGTCGCCGGACGGTCATGCTCGGTCGAGCTCCCGGTGGAAGACCGACACCGCGCCGAGGTCCTCCTCGCGCAGCCACACGGCCAGCGCCTCGGCGATCGCGATCGAGCGGTGGTAGCCACCGGTGCAGCCGATCCCGATTGCCAGGCGGGTCTTGCCCTCACCGACGTAGGCCGGGATGGCGAAGGTCAGGAATTCGTGCATGAAGGCCAGGAATCGCTCGGTGACCGGCTGGCCAAGGACGTAGGTGCGGACCGCTTCGGTCAGGCCGGACAGCTGCCGCAGCTCCTCGATGTAGTACGGGTTCTGCATGAACCGGACATCGAAGACGAGGTCGGCCTCGAGCGGCACGCCGTACTTGAAGCCGAAGCTGATCAGCTGGATGGCCAGTCGATCGGTCGCCTCCTGCTCGCCCAGGTGGGCGAAGATCCGTTCGCGCAGCTCGCGCAGCGAGAGGTCCGACGTGTCGACGACGACGTCGGCCTCATCGCGCACCGGATCGAGGACCCGACGCTCCTCCGCGATCGAGCTGGCGATCCCGCGCTGGTCGGCCAGCGGATGGCGATGGCGGGTCTCGGAGAAGCGCCGGATCAGGACCTCGTCGCGAGCCTCGAGGAAGAAGACCTGGGGCCGGATCCCCCGGCCCTCGAGGGCGCCCCGCACGGCGGCCAGGGCCAGCGAGGCATCGCCGGCGCGCACGTCCAGGACGATCGCCACCCGGTCGAACCGGTCGCGGTCCCCGGACACGAGTTCGGCCAGTCCGGGCAGCAGCTCACCGGGCAGGTTGTCGACACAGGTGTAGCCGAGATCCTCGAAGAGCTTCGTCGCGGCCGTCTTGCCGGCGCCTGACAAGCCACTGAGGATGACGATGTGCTGGTCCACCTCGGGCCTGACGCCGGGCTCGGCCGGCCCGGTCTGCCCGGCGGGGACTGGCGCAGGGTCGGCGGCGGAGAGCCGCTCGGTCATCGGCCCGACCGCTTGATTGCCAGCCGGGTGAGCTCGGTCAGGATGATCATCGTGACCGCCAGGACCGTTGGGCTGACGAGGTCGCCGCCGGGGGTCACGATGAACGCGAAGGCGGCCACGCCGAGGAGCAGGATCCGCCGGTTCTTCGACATCCAGGCCGAGCTGATGATCCCGACCAGCGACAGCGAGTACAGCACGATCGGGAACTCCATGATCAGGCCAAAGGCCAGGAAGAGGGTCGTCACGAAGTCGAAGTACGGCGTTGCCGCGATCCCGTTGACCAGCTGGCTGTCGGTGAAGCCGAGCAGGAAGGCGATCGCAAAGGGCAGCACGACGTAGGCGATCCCGACCCCGATCGCGAAGAGCAGGAGGGCCAGGGGGATCCACGGCCGGATCGTCCGGCGCTCGGCCGGCGTGAGGCCGGGGGCGATGAACGCCCACAGCTGGTAGAGCAGGACCGGCATCGCCAGGATCACCCCGATCGTCAGCGAGATCTTGATCTGGATGAAGAAGGCATCACCCGGGCCGAGGACCTGGGCCTTGTGCCCGGGCAGCTGGTCGAGCAGGTAGTTGCGGACCGTCGTGGCCGCAAACCAGCCGAAGACGCTGGCGACAAGGACCGCCAGGATCGCCTTGAAGATGCGGCTGCGAAGCTCGTTGAGATGGTCGAGGAGGGGCATCACCGCGACCTCGACAGGGTTGCTCGCGACCGGCGAGGTCACGCCCGGAGGGGACCCGGCCGGCAGCGTTTCATCAGCCATCGGACAGGGTCGATCCGCCTGTGTCCGACGCCCAGGTCAGGACGCGGACTGTGGGCTCGTCGACTCGCTGGCGGCCTGCGGGGCCATCGTGGAATCGGGCATGGCCGCTGCCGGCGGCGGCGCGACGATCGAAGGCGGAGCCGCCACGATCGGGGCGGGAACGGCACCGATCGCCTCTGGAGCGACGCTCAGCGGCGCGGCCGCGGCCAGGGGTGCAGCCGGCGCGACCAGCGGCGCGGGCGCAGCTGCCATGACGGCCGCCGGAGCGACGGTCGCGGCAGTCGCCACGGGGGCCGGCGCGGCATCGACGTGAGTCGACTCGGTGATGTCGCTGGCGGCCTTGCGGAACTCCTTGATGCTCTTGCCCAGGGCCGCCCCGACCTCGGGCAGCTTGCCCGGGCCGATGACGATCAAGGCAATGATCAGGATGATGATCAGGTGGACAGGTGACAGGCTGGGCATGTTCAGTTGACCTCGCTGCGGCGGCCGGACTCGACGACCGATCGACGTTGACACATACGGACCAGCGTCTGCTCTGGATCAGCTCCGAATCCTACGATAGCACGGGCACGGCCAAAGTGGTCGACCAATTGCGGGCGGCCCGGGCGATCCGCTCGCCGGGGTCCGCAGGGCTGTCCGGGGCGACCTCGAAGCCCGCCCGGGCGATCCCCCGCGACACGTTGACGAGGAGTCCACCACCGGCTCGCCCGCCCGCCGGCGGCGCTGTCGCCGGGCCGTGGGCCAGGACCGGCCCGACCTCGCCGCCCTGGGCGCCGACACCCGGCACGAGGAAGCCCAGGCCGGGGGCGATCGCCCGGATCCGGCCCATCTCGATCGGGGCCGTCGCTCCGACGACGAGACCAACCGTGCCGCCCGGTCCCCATAGCGCGACCCGCCGGGCGACGCGCTCGTGCAATGGTTCGGACGGCGCACCGGTGGCTGGGTCGGCCGCGACGGGCAGGCCCTGGAGCTCATCCGAGCCCGGGTTCGAGGTCCGGCAGAGCACGTACACGTAGCGATCCGTGCGCTCGAGGAACGGCGCCAGGCCCTCCGCCCCGACATATGGGCTGGCGGTGATCGCATCGGCGCCGAGGCCGTCGAAGAGGGCCACGGCCTGGCGGCCCGCCGTCGAGCCGATATCGCCTCGTTTCGCGTCGGCGATGAGCAGGATCGAGCTCGGAACGGCAGCCCGGATCCGCTCGAGCGCGGCGATCCCGGGGGCCCCGAACGCCTCGAAGAAGGCGAGGTTCGGCTTGACCGCCGCGGCGTACGGGCCGGCCGCGTCGAGGAGGAGCAGGCAGAAGCGCTCGATCCCGGCGACCGTCGCCGGGAAGCCCGGCGGGAGGGCCGTGGGGTCGGGGTCCAGCCCGAGGCACAGGACGCTGCCCACGCGCTGCGCTCGGCGAGCCGCTCGAGGTAGCCCGCCATCAGGACGGCTTGGCGGACGGGGCCGGGCCGCTCGGGCTGGTGCTGGGCGTGGTCGGGACACTCGGGGCGGGGGTTGCCGGGAGCTGGTCGGGCGGGATGTACCAGCTGGCGCCCGAGCTCGCGTCCAGGCCGCTGTACTCGGTCACGTCGGGCAGCGGGGCGACGGTCCAGCTCGGTCCAGTGCCGGTCAGGCCGACCATCTTGAGGTCGACGATCTGGCCCACGATGTGGAGATAGGCGATCGCATCGCCGCGCGGCGACCAGACCGGTGACCACGAGCTGCCGTCGTTCGTGACCCGCAGGACCTCGGCTCCGGTCCGACCGTTGAGGATCGCGATATCGGTGCCCTCCGGCGTCTGCCGGGTCGCCGTGATCCAGCGACCGTCGGGCGACCAGGATGGGCGCATATAGCCCGGGGCGCCGAGCGGCGAGGCCTTCTTCGTGGCCGGGTTGTAGGCGTAGATCTGGGGTATGCCGCGCTGGCCGTCGCGCCCGTTCTGGACGTACAGCAGGATCTTGCCGTCGGGCCGCCAGGCGGCGTCCTGGTGGCCGTAGGGCGGGTTCTCGGGCAGGGCCGGCTTGACCAGCTTCTTGGTCGAGATGTTGTAGAGCTGCAGGACGACATCGCTCTTCGTGGGATCCGGGGCGTCCGAGAAGAGGGCCACGGTCTTGCCGTCGGGCGACACGGCTGGATCGATCAGCCAGTAGAACCAGGTGTAGCCGCCCTTGCGGTAGCGGCCAGTCAGGAGCGCCTTGTTGGTCGTTCCGTCGGGCGAGATCCGGGACAGCGTGGGCACGTTCATGGTGTACCGCGCCGGACCCGAATTGCCCTGGGGAAAGTAGCCCTGCTGGGCGGTCGTCTCGATGTAGTAGATCCATTTGCCGTCGCTCGACCAGGCCGGCGACGATGCCCCGCCGGCCTTCGTCAGTTGAAGCGCCTGGCCGGCCGTCTGGATCCAGATGTTGCCGGCCTTGACGTACACCAGGCTGCCTGGGATGTTCGCCTTCGGATCGGTCACGACCACGTTCGAGGGCGCCGGGGTGGCGTTCACCACGACCCCGCCGCCGCCCGAGCCGGTGGGCGACTTCGAGCCGACGGAAAACGGGATCCAGCCGGCGAAGAGGGCCGCCGTCACGGTGCCCACGAGGACCAGGGCAATCGCGGCGATGGCCGGCGCGACCAGCCCGGTCCGGGGCAGCAGGCCGTATGGATCGGCCGGACCACGTCGGGATCCCGAGGCCCGCCCGCGACTGGCCATCAGCCCATCCTCGCGGGAGCTGGCTCGCTGGCCTCGCCGGGTCGGGGGCTCGCACCACCGAGGATGGCTCCGCCAGCCAGCATGGCCGCGATGCCCAGGTTCGAGCCAGCGGGCGCGGCGTCACGGATCTCGAGCTGGAGCGACTCGTAGCCGCCAAAGGAGCGGATCACCGGACGGGCGACCACATCGAGCCGGTCGCCTTCGACCACGAGGCCGGCCAGCTCGGTCCAGCCGAAGGCAATCCCGTCGATCACGTCGAGGCGGCGCTTGAGAGTGAGCTGGGTGTGGCCGCCGGCGGCGGCTCGAACCCGGGTGACGGTCAACCCGCCGACGACGATCAGCGGGTCGGCATTGCCGGGCCCGGTTGGCGCGAGGCGACCCAGGTCCGCGATCAGGCTGTAGTCGAGGCCCATCGCCGGCACGACCAGCTCGACGTTCAGGCTCGGCCGGGACGGCTCGCCAGGCCCCAGGCTGGCCGCTGCGAGGGCCAGGAAGCGCTCGCGGAAGGCCTCCCAGCGATCGGCCGGGAGTTCCAGTCCGGCCGCCCCGGGATGACCCCCATGACGGGTCAGCAGGTCGCCGCAGCCGACCAGGATTGCGGCCAGGTCGACGCCGCCGGCGCTCCGGCACGAGGCCCGGATCACGCCGTCGAGCTCGGTCCCGACGACGGCCGGGCGGGAGCGCTCCTCGGCCAGGCGGGCCGCCACGAGGCCGATCACACCGATTGGCCAGGCACCCCGGACGAGCGTCGCGGCACCGTCGCCGGGCTCGGAGGCAACCGCGGCGTTCGCCTCCAGGACGGCCTTCCGAGTCATCACCCGGCGGTCCACGTTGTTGGCTTCGAGTCGCTCCGCAAGCTCGGCCGCCTCGACCGGGTCGTCGGTCAGCAAGAGGGCCGCGGCGTCGGCCGCGCTGCCCACCCGGCCGGCGGCATTGAGGCGGGGCGCGATCACGAACGAGACGGTCTCGAGATCGACCGAGGCCGGCGCCTGGCCGGCCCGGGCAAGGAGCGCGGCCAGCCCGACGAGCGGCACGGACCGGATCCGCTCGAGCCCGATCCGGGCGATCGCCCGATTCTCGCCCAGGATCGGGGCGACGTCCGCCACGGTGCCGATCGCGGCCAGCGCGGCCAGGGCCAGGGCCGCCTGCGGGCCATCGGGCAGATCGGCCAGGAGCAGCTGGGCCACCTTGAAGGCGACGCCGCTGCCGGCCAGGCGCGGATCGGGGTAGCTCGAGTCGGGCCGGTGCGCATTCACCAGGGCCAGGGCCGCCGGCCGGACCTCCGGGACGCGGTGGTGGTCGGTGATCAGGACCTCGATCCCCCGCCGTCCGGCCTCGTCGACCTCGCTGACGCTCGATGATCCCGTGTCGACGGTGATGATCACCCGATGGCCGGCCGCGGCTGCAACCTCGACCGCCCGCAGCGACAGCCCGTGGCCCTCTTCGAGGCGGCTGGGCACATACGGTTCGGCAGTCAGCCCGAAACGGCGCAGGGCCCGGACCATGATCGCCAGGCCGGTCAGGCCGTCCGCATCGAAGTCACCGAAGACGAGGACACTCTCGGCGGCGTCCCGAGCCCGGACCAGGCGTTCCAGCAAGCGCTTCGCGTCGGGCAGCAAGCCCGGCTCGTGCAGCCCGGCTTCGGCCGGGCCGAGGTAGTCCTCGAGTGCCGTGACCGTCGTGATCCCACGCCCGCCCAGAATCCCGACGAGACGCTCAGAGACGCCGTAGCGCGCGCCTCGGGCGACGACGGCCGGATCCATCGTGATCGGCGCGGGCAGGTGCCAGGCGAAACGCGGCTCGAGCATCAGCCTAGCCTGCGCCTCGCGGCTTCATCGGCGGTTGACCACACCTGCACGGGACGCCCGGTCGCGACCCGGCGTGACGCGGCCCCGGCCGCAAGGGGCCATGACCTCAGGAGGCAGAGCGGCGGGCCGGTCGGCCGGCCGGCGAGCGACCGCGCCGGCGGTCCTCCCAGTTCTGCCAGACGACGAGGAGCGGGCTCGCGTTGAAGATCGAGGAGTAGGTACCCGAGACGATTCCGATGAGGAGGGCGAGCACGAAATAGCGGATTTCGGCGCCTCCGAAGAGGAGCAGGGCGGTCAGGGTGACCACGACGGTCAGGCTGGTGTTGATCGACCGCCCGAACGTCTGGAGCACGGAGTGATTGACCACCTGCTCGAACGGCTCGCCGGCGTGACGCGCCTTGTTCTCCCGGATCCGGTCGTACACCACGATCGTGTCGTGGACGCTGAAGCCGATCACGGTCAGCATCGCGGTGACGAACAGGGCGTCGATCTCGACCTTGAAGAGGGTGCCCAGGACCGCGAAGGTGCCGACGACGACGACGACGTCGTGGAGCAGGGCGACGAGGGCGGTGGCCCCGAACTTGACGTCCCGGAAGCGGAAGGTCATCCAGGCCAGGATCCCGATCGAACCGAGGATGACCAGCAGGATGGCCTGCTGGGTCAGCTCCTGGCTGATGACCGGTCCGACGGTCGTCAGGGTCCGTTGCGAGTCGATCGTCCCGAGGGAAGCCTCGAGGGCTGTCCGGATCTCACCGAACTTGCCGGTGGTCGGCAGGGTCTGGGCGCCCAGCAAGGGCGTCGGGCTGGCGCTGGGGCTGGCCGACACGATCGCGGCCGAGGCCGACGGGTTGGGGCTGCCCGATGGGCTGGGGCTGGGGCTCGGAGTCGGAGTCGGGCTGGCGCTCGGGGCGGGGCTGGACGAGCCGCTGGCGCCGGGCGAGCCGCTGGCGCCGGGCGAGCCGCTGGCGCCGGGCGAGCCACTCGGACCGGCCGAGGCGCCCGGGCTGGCGGACGGCGCTTCGGTGGGCGGCGGCGTGCCGAGCGAGGCGGTCTTGGTCCGGATCTCGTAGTAGCCATCGCTCGTCGCGATCACCTGGGCGTCGCTGATCCCCTGGGCCACGAAGACCGACTTGATCTGGTCGGCGCTCACGTTGGGATCCTTGAACCGGATCTCCCAGTCGGTCCCGCCGGTGTAGTCGATCGAGAACTGCAGCCCAATTGATCCGCCGCTGATCGGCGTGAGCAGGATGAAGATCAGGCCCGGGATCGTCAGCAGGCCGGAGAAGAGGAAGAACCAGCGCCGCTTGCCGATGACATCAAACACGCGCACGCGCCTCGCGCCGTGGTCGACCCGCGAACCGGCCGAGGAATTCGTCCTCGCGCACCCCGAACAGCGCCGCGCGCTGGAAGCTCGGGACCCGGACCGCCCAGCGCAGGATCGTGCGGGTGACGACGATCGCGGTGAACATCGAGACGAGGATGCCGATGATCAGGACGAGCGCGAAGCCCTTGATCGTGGGCGAGCCGAAGCCGTACAGGATCGAGGCCGTGATCAGGCTCGACACGTTCGAGTCGAGGATCGAGTTCCAGGCCCGGGTGAAGCCCGCCTCGATCGCCGAGACGAGCGACTTGCCCGACCGGAGCTCCTCCTTGGTCCGCTCGAAGATCAGGATGTTGGCGTCGACGGCCATCCCGATCGACAGCACGAAGCCGGCGATACCGGCCAGGGTCAGGGTCACCGGGATGAGCCGGAAGAGGGCGTAGACCACCATGGCGTAGTAGATCAGGGCGGCGTCCGCCAGCAGGCCGGGCAGGCGGTAGTAGAGGAGCATGAACAGGAACACGAGGGCAATCCCGATCCCCCCGCCGAGCAGGCTCTGGCTGAGGAAGGACTTGCCCAGGGTGGCGCTGATCGTCGTCCCCTGGACCTGCTGGATCTTGAACGGGAGCGACCCATACTTCAGGACCGTGACCAGGTTGTTGACCTCGGTCTGCGCGTTCGTGCCGGTGCCGACGGTGATCTGGCCATGGCCACCGGGGATCGCCGACTGGATGCTCGGCGCCGAGATCACGGTCCCGTCGAGCACGATCGCGAAGAAGTTGCCGACATTGTTCTGCGTGTAGGTCGCGAACTTCGACGCCGCGTCGCTCGACAGATCGAACGCCACGACCGGCGCTCCGGTTGACGAATCGGTGGCAGCCGTGGCCGAGGTGACGGCCGTTCCGCCGAACATCGCAACAAGGCTCGGGTCATTCGGCAGGAGCTGGCCCTCGACGACGCCGGTCGGACCGCCGGCATTCGTGCTGGCGGTACCGTACGTGGCTGCGGGCAGCGGGATGAACTGGAGCAGGCCGGTCGTGCCGACGAGGTCGGTGATCGCCTTCTCATCGGTGGCTCCCGGCAGCTCGACGACCACCCGGTCGGAACCCTGGGTCACGACCTGCGGTTCCGAGACACCGATCCCGTTGACCCGGCGCTCGATGATGTCCTTGATCGTGTTCATCGCGTCGGCATTCGGTACGACGCCGTTGTTGGGCAGCGCCTGGTACTCGACCCGAACGCCGCCCTCCAGATCGAGCCCCAGCTTTGTCTCGACAATCCGGTTGGCGCTCGCTCCACCGAAGCTGGGCAGCCGGAGGCCCGGCCAGAAGTTGAGGACAAGGGCAGCGATCCCGATGATCAGGATTAGGAACGGACCGGCTCTGCGCATCGCGCCGGACAATAGCAGAACGGCCGGTCCTAGGCCTCCAGCGCTGTCTTGATCCGGCTGGCCAGGGCCGGCCCGATGCCGGGCACGGCGGCGATCTGCTCGACTGGAGCCTCGCGGATCCGCTTCGTCGAACCGAACACCCGGAGCAGCGCCTGCTTGCGCTTGGGCCCCACCCCGGGCAGGTCGTCGAATGCGGAGCGGATGGACGCCTTGGCCCGCAGGTCGCGATGGTAGGTGATCGCGAACCGGTGAGCCTCGTCGCGCAGGCGCTGGACGAGGTACAGCGCACCCGACGTTGGAGGCAGCAGGATCGGCTCGGATCGGCCGGGCAGGAAAAGCTCCTCACGCTCCTTGGCCAGGCCGGCCAGCGCGATGTCAGCGAGGTCCAGCTCGGCGAAGACCTCGGCGGCGGCGCTGACCTGGCCCTTGCCGCCGTCGACGATGACCAGGTCGGGCAGGCGCCAGCGCAGCTCCTCGGCGCTCCCCTCCTCCGCCACGGCGGCCCGTCGGAAGCGCCGCCGGAGCACCTCCTGGTGGCTGGCAAAGTCGTTCGCCCCTTGAACTGACTTGATCCTGAAGCGGCGGTACTCACCGGTCCGGGGCTTGCCATCCTCGAACACGACCATACTGGCCACGGATTGGGCCCCCTGGAAGTTGCTGATGTCGTAGCACTCGATGCGCAGCGGTGGATTGGGCAGGCCGAGCGCCTCGGCCAGCTCTGTCAGGGCGCCCAGCGTCTTGCCCTGGTCGGCCAGCCAGCGGACCTGCTCGCGGGCCAGGGTCTCGGCCGCATTGCGTTCGGCCAGCTCGAGCAGCTGCCGCTTCTCGCCCCGCCGGGGCACCCGCAGGTGGACCGGGCCACCGCGCCGGTCGGCCAGGAACGCCTCGAGGTCGACCGCCTCACCGGGCAGGGCGGCCACCAGGAGCTCGGGCGGGATCGAGGCCGCGCGAGCGTAGAACTGGAGGAGGAAGCCGCCCAGGACCTCCTCGTCGGGCACGTCCCGGGCCGCCTCGAGCAGGAAGACGTCGCGCCCGATCAGGGCGCCGTCGCGGACGACGAAGAGCTGGACCGCGGCCTGGTTGTCCCGACGGGCAAGCCCGATCAGGTCGAGGGTCGTCCGGGCGAAGGCGGCCATCTTCTGGCTCTCCATCGTCCGCTCGATCGAGCGGACCTTGTCGCGCAGGACCGCCGCCCGTTCGTAGTCGGTCCGCTCCGAGGCGGCCGCCATCTCGTTCGTGAGGCCGGCCACGAGCGTCTCCTGGCGGCCCTCGAGGAAGAGCTCGATCTGGGTGATGTCGCGGCGATAGGCCTCCTTCGAGATCACCTCGATGCACGGGCCCTGGCAGCGCTTGATGTGATAGAGCAGGCACGGCCGGGCGAGGGCCCGCTTGCCCTCGCTGATGTCGATCGTGCAGGTCCGGAAGGGGAAGAGGCGCCGGATGAGATTCATCGACTCGTCGACCGACGAGGCCGAAGCGTACGGCCCGAAGTAGCGGCTGCCGTCGTTGATCAGCTTGCGGGTCCGCTCGACCCGGGGGAAATCGTCGGCCAGGGTGATCTTGATGTAGGGGTAGCTCTTATCGTCCTTGAGCCGAACATTGAAGCGGGGCTGGTAGCGCTTGATCAGGTTCGCCTCGAGGAGGAGCGCCTCCGACACGGAATCGGTCAGGGTCGTCTCGACATCGGCCACCCGGTCGATCACGCTCCGGATCCGGTGGGCCTCGCCGTACGGGCTCTGCTTCTGCCAGTAGCTCCGGACCCGGTTGCGCAGGCTCTGTGCCTTGCCGACGTACAGGACGTCACCCCGGCTGTCCTTCATCAGGTACACGCCGGGACGATCGGGCAGCTTGCGGAGGGTCGCCTCGAGCTGGGGAGTCACGGCCCGATCG
>ODAK010006864.1_pt1 | contig 11439 bp, 9 predicted proteins | sample 1539591 | NCBI WGS metagenome assembly ODAK01 (sample SAMEA3539303, study PRJEB22396) | soil metagenome | biome: tundra; feature: field; material: soil | place: USA | collected 2010-05 | depth 0.15 m | reverse complement strand
CGGCGGTCAGCAGTTGTTCCAGCAGGTCGAACATCGGCTGCGACAGCACGTCGTAGCGATCGTACAGCGACGGCGTTCCCCGATCCGCCGCGAACATGAACTGCACCAGATCGTTCGAGCCGACCGAAATGAAATCCGCCTCCCGCAGCAGATCCGGCAATTGCCACATCAGCGCCGGCACCTCCAGCATGGTGCCGATCGCCAACCGCTCGGGTTCCGGCCGCACGCGCTTCGCCTCGGCCAGCAGCAGCGCTTTCGCCTGGCGGAACTCCGCCGCGGTCGCCACCATCGGGAACATCACCGACAACGGCCGCCCGTTCGCCGCCAGCAGCAGTGCGCGCAACTGCCGCCGCATCAGCGCCGGCCGATCCAGCCCGATCCGCAGCGAGCGCCAGCCCATCGCCGGATTTTCCTCCTCGGTCACCGTGCCGGGCAGCAGCTTGTCGGCGCCGAGGTCGAGGGTGCGGAACAGCACCGGCCGATCGCCAGCCGCGTCCAGCACGCGGCCGTAGATCACCGCCTGCTCGGCCACGTCCGCCACGGCGCCACGGGCCAACATGGCGATCTCGGTGCGAAACAGACCGATCCCGTCGGCGCCGGTGCGGTCCAGTTGCGCCAGTTCCAGATCCAGCCCGACATTCAGCATCAGGCTGACTCGCACCCCGTCGGCGGTCTGTGACGGCAGATCGCGCAACGCGGCGAACCCGGCGTAGCGCAGCGAATGCGCCTCCAGCGCCCGGACATAGACCTGACGGACCTCGGCTTCGGGCCGCAGCACCAGTTGCGCGCCATCGCCATCGATCACCGCCTCGTGGCCCGGTTCGGCGGTGTCCAGCATGCCCCTGGTGCCGCCGACAGCGGGGATGCCTAAAGCGCGAGCCAGAATGGCGGCGTGGCCGGACGGACTGGCTTCTTCGATGGCGATGCCGGCGATGCCGTTGCCGTGCCACTCCAGCAACTCCGCCGGACCCAGCCGGCGAGCCAGCAGAATGCCGCCTTGGGGGACCACCTCTCTGGGCTGATCGCCCATCAGTGCGGTCAACAAACGATTGGCGAGGTCCTCCAGATCGGCCAGCCGCTCCCGCAGGTAGGGATCGTTGATCCGGCGCATGCGGTCGTGCAGCTCGGTGGCGACGCGGCCGACGGCGGCCTCGGCGGTCAACCCCCCCTTGATGACGTCACTGACCCGGCGCAGCCAGCCTTGATCGGCCGCGACCAGCCGATACGCTTCCAGCACATCGCGCGAGGCGGACGCATCGGTCGGCACACCGGCGAGCAAATCGTCGATCCCGCGTTGCATGCGGTCGGACGCCTCATTCAGACGGTTCAACTCGCGCGCGGGGTCATCGGCCAGCAATTTGATGCCGTGCAGTCTGGTCCCGTGCAGCACCACGGGGCCGATCGCGATGCCGGTCATCAAGGTCGTGCCCGCGAATACCCGCGGCACGGTGCCCGGCAGGCCCTCACCGGCGTTTTCGGCCGAGCCGGGAGCCGGCAGCATTTCCGCCAGCAACATGGCGACCGTTTCCAGTTCATCCACTTCCTGACCGGTGAAATGGCGCGGCGTGCGATTTTGCACTGCGAGTACCCCCAGCACGCGGCCGGAGCGGCGAACCGGCACCGCGAGCATGGAGGCGAACGGCTCCTCCCCGGTTTCCGGCCGATACGCGAACGCCGGATGATTCTGCGCGTCCGGCAGGTTCATCACCGCCCCCTGCGCCGCGCACAGCCCGACAATGCCTTCACCGACACGCAGCCGGGTGATCCCCACGGCCCGCGAGTTCAATCCCTCGGTAGCGGCCAGTTCCAACAGGTCACCGGGCCGGCGGACGTAGACCGAGCAAACCTCGCTCACCAGCTCAGACGCGACGAGGCGTACCAGGTCGGACAAGGGCGCCGCGCCATGGGCGTGCAAATCGCGCAGCTTCGCCAGCAAGCGCCGAGCGGGCGGGTTACCCCCGGAGGATTGGCCACCAGGGTACGGCGACAGGTCCGAGGGCGCGCGGCCCACGGCGGATCAAGCCGCCTGGCGCCGGGCGGCGAGCGCGGCGGTGGCCTGGCCGACCAGCTCCTGAAGGATCTCGGCGATCGACTGCTCGGCGGTGACCATGCCGACCGACTGGCCGGCCATCACCGACCCCATCTCGACATCGCCGTCGATCACCGCGCGCCGCAATGCCCCAGCCCAGAAATGCTCGATCGCCAGTTGCGCGGCTTCTTTATCCAGTTCGCCCGCCTGGAATTTGTCTCGCGTCTCGGCCTGGTGGCGCAGAAACGTCTTGCTGCCTTCGTTCACCAGGCCGCGCACCGGAATGACCGGGAACCGCTCATCAAGCTGTACCGAGGGAAGCGCGTCACGGGCATTGGCGCGGATGAAGGCCTTCTTGAAGTTCGGATGCGCGATCGACTCCTTCGCCGCCGCGAACCTTGTGCCGAGCTGTGCGCCCGAAGCACCCATCTCCAGATATGCCAGGATCGCGTCGCCGCGGCCCAGACCACCCGCGACGAACACCGGAACCTCGCGCAAATGTGGCAGGATTTCCTGGGCCAGCACGGTCAGCGATACCGGCCCAATGTGGCCGCCGGCTTCCGAGCCCTCGATGACGATGGCATCGGCGCCGAAGCGGACCAGCCGCCGGGCCAGCACCAGGGCTGGGGCGAAACAAATCAGCTTCGCGCCACCGTCCTTGACCGCCTTCACGGCGCCGCTGGGCGGAATGCCGCCGGCGAGGACGATATGACTGACCTTCGCCTCCAGGCAGACCCGGATCAGGTCGTCCAGCGCCGGGTGCATGGTGATCAGATTGACCCCGAACGGTTGCGTGGTCGTCGCCTGGGTGCCGGCGATCTCGGCTGCCAGCAGATCGGGGGTCATCGAGCCGCACGCGATCACGCCGAATCCACCGGCGTTGGAGATCGCGGATACGAGATGCCGTTCGCTGACCCAGCTCATGGCGCCGCCCATGATGGCGATCGGGCAGCCGAGGAACGCGGTGCCGCGGGACCACAGCCGATCGAGTGTGGCCCGGTCGCTCCGGTCGTTGGTCAGCGGGACGGTCATGTCCACGAACACCGGCGCTTCGCCCACGCCCGCGCTCCGCAGTGCGCCCCCCACATGGGTGCTTCCTGGGCCGCCGCCGCCGTCGACAGTCTCCTCGTCCAGTGTCCGGCCGGGTTCAGGCTGCATCGAGGCCATACGCGGTGTGCAGGGCGCGAACGGCGAGTTCGGTATATTCGGCGCCGATCAGCACGCTGACCTTGATCTCGCTGGTGGAAATTACCTGGATGTTGATCGCTTTGTCGGCCAGCGCGCGGAACATCGTGTTGGCGACGCCCGCGTGGCTGCGCATGCCGACGCCAACCACGCTGATCTTGGCGACGTTCGGATCCTCCAACACGTCGGTCCAGCCCACCTGCTCACGGATCGCCAGTAACGCGGCGTGGGTGCGCGGCAGGTCGGTCTTGCCGATGGTGAACGTCATGTCGGTGGTGCCGTCGGCCGAGATGTTCTGCACGATCATGTCGACGTTGATGTTCTCCTCGGCAAGCTTGCCGAAGATCGTCGCGGCGATGCCCGGCCGGTCGGCGACCCGCCGCAAGGTGATCTTGGCCTCGTCACGGGCGTAGGCGATCCCGGACACAATTTCTTTTTCCACGATCTCATCCTCATCGACCACCAGCGTGCCGGGCTTGTCCTCGAAACTGCTGAGGACCTGCACCCGGACGCGTTCATTCATCGCCAGCTCGACGCTACGGCTCTGCAGCACCTTGGCGCCCACCGAGGCGAGTTCCAGCATTTCCTCATAGGAAATTTTGGCGAGCTTGCGCGCCTGGGGAACAATACGCGGGTCCGTGGTATAAATGCCATCGACATCGGTATAAATATCGCAACGATCCGCTTTCAGCGCGGCGGCGAGCGCCACCGCCGAGGTGTCCGACCCGCCGCGGCCCAACGTGGCGATGCGGTTGTCGGGGGCGAGGCCCTGGAAACCGGAGACGACCGCGACCTGGCGGCGGCCCATGCGCGCGATCAGATCGGCGCCGTCGATCGACAGGATACGCGCTTTACCATGCGCGTTGTCGGTGCGGATCGGGATTTGCCAGCCCTGCCAGGAGCGGGCCTCGATCCCGATCTCCTGCAAGGCGATGGCCAGCAGGCCGGTGGTCACCTGCTCCCCGGTCGCGACCACGGTGTCGTACTCGCGGGCGTCGTGCAGCGGCGCGAGGGCCTGACACCAGCCGACCAACTGGTTGGTGGTGCCCGCCATGGCGGAGAGCACCACCGCGACCTGGTTGCCGGCGTCGACTTCACGCTTCACCCGTTGGGCGACGTCGCGGATCCGGTCCAGGTTGGCGACGGAGGTGCCGCCGAATTTCATCACGATACGCGGCATCTGGTCCTGTTTCTGGGTTTGGGGCGCCGTCCCGCCGCGTTTGGCCCTCGGGATATTGGCCAGGGGGTCGAGCATCCGGGTTCATGTGATGTAGATACCGGCCGAGGATCGGAGGGGCAACCATGAGTGAGGCGCCTATAGATGGCTCGCCCAGGAGTGCGGGGGCTTCGGCGGCGGAGGTGGCGCGGTTCAATGCCCTGGCGTCGCGTTGGTGGGATCCGCACGGACCCATGCGGCCACTGCATGCGATGAACCCCGCCCGGATCGGCTGGATCCTGTCGCACACCGCGCGGCGGTTTCCCTCGCCGGACGGCGTCCGGCTTCTGGACGTCGGCTGCGGGGCCGGCCTGGCGGCGGAGGCTCTGTCACGGCACGGCTTCGACGTATTGGGGATCGACGCCGCCGCTGATGTGATCGACGTGGCCCGCGCCCATGCGGGTGACACCGGACCGGCGTATCGCGTGGCGCTTGCCGATGACCTGCTGGCGGAAGGCCGGTGCTTCCAGGTCATCACGGCGCTGGAGGTGATCGAGCACGTGCCCGACCCAGCCGCCTTCATCCGCGTGCTGGTGGGGCTGTTGGAGCCGGGCGGGATGCTGTTCCTGTCAACCTTGAACCGCACGAGGCGCTCGTTCCTGATCGCGAAACTGGGTGCCGAATATGTGCTGAGACTGCTGCCGGTTGGCACGCATGACTGGCGACGCTTCATCCAGCCGGCGGAACTGGCGGGTTTGCTGCGGGACGCGGGCGCGCGGGTGACGGATACCGCCGGATTGTCGCCGGGGCTGAACGGCTGGCGGGTGACACGGGACCTGGGAGTGAATTACCTGCTGGCGGCGGAGGTGTAGCGCGGTCACTGCCCCGTCGTCCGCCGGCGCCGTCCCCGCTTCTCCGGTGCGTTCCTCGTCATCGTTCGGCGTGGCCGGAGGCTCCGCCACTGAACGCACCACGCGGCCGTCGCGTCCAGATTCCGAAACGACCCACGCGACCTCGAATTCCGCGGTTTGTAGCGGCCGTCACAGTACTCGTTATGCCGGGGCCTTGTATTGACCTCGGCATAAACGTACACTTTCACACAACGACCGGCGATCCGGAAATCCCGTCTGAAGAAATAACGTACTACCACGTGGAATTGCCGGGCCACGACGCGATCATGGCCGAGGCGTTGCCCACCGAGTCATTCCTCGACGCCGGCGCGCGACGCCTGTTCGCCAACAACGATGGTGTGATCGAACTATTTCCCAATTTCGGAACACGCGTGATCGATCCGGTCCGCGTTTGGGACGCGTCAGGCTGCGCCCCACTGGTGATCAGCGGACCACGCCTGCACGCGGTTCGGCGGCGTCTGGAGGGATCAGGCTCCCGGTCAGGTCGCATAGGGCCACGGCGCCTTGAGCACCATGAGATAGAAATCCTTCAGCGCCGCGGGTGACCGCAACACCCGATAATCCCCGGTCTCGGTGAAGGCGACATAGGTTCGGCGGCCAATCACGCCGGCTTCGCGAATGTCGCGGTAGACCTTGTTATCCGTTTTCCAATCGTCGTTGGCGCCGTGCTCAAGTTTGATGTGAAGCGACTCATTCAGGCGAAGGAACAGACGCTCCGCGTTCGGATCCGTCCAGCGTGCGTGATGACCGGGACCGTTCCGGATAAATTCAAGCCGTTGGTAGCCATCGGCGTCGCATGTCCACACCGACATGAGGTCGTAGTCGCTGACAATCAGTTGGCCATTGCCTCGCCGGACCAGATCGTCGCCGAGTTTCAGACCTTCTTTCTCCTCCTCGGGTTTGCCGCTGACGCCGATGCCCAGTGAACCCGCGCGGCGCGTCGCGAGGCCGGGACAGCGCACGACGATGAGCACACGCCACTCGATGCATAACGTGCGAAAGGTGCAGACATCGCCATCGTCGATGTTGGTCTGGCCGGCGATGTGGTGGTCGAATTCGGAAATTTCCGCGTCTTCCGCATCGCGGTAGATTGTGTGATGGGTGAGATGGCCGACGGCCGCGCGGCCCGAACGACGGCCATTCGAGATCAGGAAGCTCTCGTAATGAATTGGAATGCGCATTCGCGTCGTCTCCGGGTTGAGAACTCTCCGAGAGATTACCGCGCGGACGATCACGGGTCAATCGTTGCCGAATGTGATTTACCGTCCACGTGTCATGATCCGTAGTTTCTGTGGACTTAAAAAGCGAAAGCATTACCACTAAGACACTAAGGCACTAAGACGGATATTAAGCGCAAGCTGAATTTCTTTCTGCTTAGTGTCTTAGTGTCTTAGTGTCTTAGTGGTAATGCTTGCTTTCTTCGTACCCATAATCCCAGAATGCCGCGGCAATCCGCCATACCATGCCAAACACGCGAATCAGGATGCTCCCGCGGCGAAAGCTTCCTCAGCAAGACTGTTATCGACCACATCTTCGAATGGAATCGTCCGGTCCAACGCTCCGCCGGAAACCATCGCCGCCTGGAGCCGCTCGACACCCTCCGGTCGCGTGATCGGGTCGGGACCGTAAAGGTTCAACGCACGATACCGGTCGATCGCGGCAGCATGGATCAGCGCCGGTACATCCGGAAAGAACGCCGCGAGCGCGCGCGCCACCTCGGCACCCGGCGTGACTGCGAGCCAGCGTAACGACCGGTACATCGCCCGCACCATCGCCGCCAGTTCGTCACGGCGGTTGACCAACACGGAACGGCGTGTCACCAGCGTTGTATAAGCGGTAAGGCCTCGATCTGCCGCGGCATACCACAAGTGGCCAGTTCCCGACTGCAACAGTTCCTCGGCGTACGGTTGAAACACCTGAATGGCATCGAGCCGCCCGGCCCGCAATGCCGCCGCGTTGTCGGCCATCGAAGGTCCGTTCGTGCGATTAAGCGCGGCCGGATCGGCGCCGTCGCGACGAATGTCATCTTGCAGGCACAACCAGGGTGTCGGCACCTCGGCGACCGAGGCAAAGCGCGATCCTACCAGATCGCGCGGCCGGAAATCCCGCATTGGCTCACGTCCGATGACGAAGAACGGATCGCGCGCGACGACGTCGCAGAAACAAACGAGGTCGGACGCCGGGTCGGCGGCATGGGTCAGCAACACGCGCAACGGACCGCCCCACATCACGTCGATACGCCCAGAGCGCAGGTCGGCCGCGGTGCGAGCGGGATCAGGTGAGCCGCGCAACTGGACCTCGACCTTTTCGGCCTCGTAGGCACCGGTCGCATGCGCGGCGTAGAACGGGGTGTAGAACAGTGCCCGGAAGTTTTCCGACAGGGTGATCATCGCGGTACTCCTCGCTCGCGAGACCCTATGGCGCACCGGTGCCAGTGGGCAATGGGAAGGAGATTCGGTAGGCTGCCATCAACATGAGGAGGAGCAAGCCGATGCCCGACACGAAAGCAATCAACGCCGTGCTGGAAGATGCCGTCGCATCCGGCCAGGTCCCGGGTGTCACCGCCGCCGCCGCCAACGCCGACGGGGTAATCGTTGAAACCGCGTTCGGCCGGCGGAGCCTCGCGGGCGCGGCACCGATGACCAATGACACGGTGTTCCGCATCGCGTCGATGACCAAAGCGGTGACCGGTGCCGCCGCGATGCAAATGGTCGAGCAGGGCAAACTGAGCCTCGATCAACCGGCCGGCGAGATCCTGCCGTTCCTGGCGAACCCAATGGTGCTGGACGGCACCGATGCCAACGGTGAGCCGAAGCTGCGGCCCGCGAAGGGCGAGATCACCTTACGGAAATTGCTGACCCACACGGCCGGGTTTGTCTACGACACGTGGAACGGCGAGATGAACCGTTACGCGGCCAAGACCGGCCATCCGGCGGCCCGCACCGGTAAGCTCGCCGCGCTGCACGCGCCGTTGGGCTTCGATCCGGGTGAACGTTGGGAGTACGGTATCAACATCGACATCGCCGGCCGCATGGTGGAAGTAGCCAGCGGTCAGGATCTCGAGACGTATTTTCACGATCATTTGTTTCGGCCGCTCGGCATGACGGATACCGGATTCGTCATTAAAACGCAATGGAAAGACCGGATGGCACAGGTGCACGCGCGCGACGAGAAAGGCGGGCTGACGCCGATCGAATCCCCGCCACCCGCCGAAAAGCCCGAGTTCTACGCGGGCGGGGGCGGCCTGTTCTCCACGTCGCACGACTATTTGACGTTCCTGCGCGCGCTGATGCGCGGCGGTGAACTCAATGGGGCGCGGATCTTGAAGCCGGAGACAGTCGCGCTGATGGGTCAGAACCACATGGGCGCGTTGAACGTGCTGCCGATGAAGACGTTCAATCCGCGCATGTCGAACGATTGCGAGTTGTTTCCAGGGATGGACAAGAAATGGGGGTTGACGTTCCTGATCAACACCCAGGACGTGCCCGGCGCCCGCTCCGCCGGTTCCCTCGCCTGGGCCGGAATCAACAACACGTATTACTGGCTCGATCCGGTCAAACGAGTCACCGGCGTGTTGATGACCCAGGTTCTCCCGTTCGCCGATCCGATCGTGCTCGGCCTGTTGGACCGGTTCGAACGAGCGGTCTACTCCGGACTTCGCGCATGAAAGACCTCGCGGGCCGCATCGCGGTCGTGACTGGTGGCGGCACGGGCATGGGGCGCGAACTGGTGCGTCAACTCGTCGCCGAGGGCTGCAATGTCGCGATGTGCGATGTCTCCTTGCGCAACATGGCGGAAACGAAACGACTATGCGAGCAGGAGCGGCTGCCGCAAGGCCTGCGCATCACCACGTACGTCGCCGATGTCTCCGACGAGGCGCAGGTACTGCGGTTTCGCGATGCGGTCGCGGAGCAGCAGGACACCGACAAGATCCATCTGCTGTTCAACAATGCCGGTATTGGCGGCGGCGGTAGCATGATCGCCAACGATCGCGCGGAATGGGAGAAGACATTCAACGTTTGCTGGGGCGGCGTTTACTTCAACACGCGCGCGTTCCTGCCGATGCTGCTGAAGGCGGACCAAGGTCATATCGTCAACACCAGCAGCGTCAATGGCTTTTGGGCATCGGTTGGGCCGCGCATGCCGCACACGGCGTATTCGGCCGCGAAGTTCGCGGTGAAGGGGTTTTCCGAGGCGCTGATCGCCGACCTGCGAGTGAACGCGCCGCATATCAAGGTCTCGGTGGTGATGCCGGGCCATATTGGTACGTCGATCGCGGCCAATTCGCGCAAGATCCAGGCCGGCAACGAATCGGATGAGATCAGCGCGACGGAACTCGCGCAGGCGAGGGCGCGGATCGCCTCGACGGGGAAGGATGCATCGGCGCTGTCGGACGATGAATTGCGTGCGACGATGGAGGATCGGGCGCGGCGGTTTCTTGAGGAAGCGCCGACGACGGCGGCCCAGGCGGCGACGATTATTTTGGAGGGGGTCAAGGCGGATCGGTGGCGGATTCTGGTTGGGGCGGACGCGCATGTCCTTGATAAACTCGTTCGCCAGTCACCTGAACGCGCATACGACGTCGATTTCTTCGAAGGTTTCGCCGCCGAGGTTGGCTGGCGGTTGGGCCGGTGAAGCCGTTCTGTCTGGCGGTACTGATCGCAACGGTGTCCGCCACGCACGCCGCCGAGCCGTCGCATTGCGCACCGGCCGAAATGGTAATCTTTTCCTGTGGCACTGGCGCGAAAATCGTTTCGGTCTGTGCGACGGATGATTTGTCTGCCGGGGTCGGTTCGCTCGGCTACCGCTTCGGCTCACCTGGAATGCCGGAGATGATTTATCCTCCGCCTGGTCCGTGGTGGAAGGCGGTTCCATCCAGCGTGCGAACATTTTCCGGTGGCGGCGGCGCGCGGCTGGCGTTTCAACGCGAGGCGTTCCACTACATCGTGTATACTGCGGCCGGCCGCGGTTGGGGCGAAATGGTCGGGGTCGCGGTTGCACAAAACGGCGAAGTGGTGGCGAACCTCGCCTGCCGCGGCAAGCCGGTTTCCGAACTGGGCCCCGATTTTTTCCGCGGCTCCGGCATCCCGGACGACGATGCGCCGTTCGACCTGCCCTGAGACAACCAGAAGGACCAAACCATGCGGATCGTGCTGATCGGCGTCTCACACTGGCATACGCCATTTTATTCCGAACCCGTACTGGCGATGCCTGACGCGGCGATCGCTGGCGTCAGCGACCCAGATGTCACGCGCGCCGCGCCTTTGGCGGCACGGGCGAAATGTCCGGTATTCGCCGATTATCGTGACATGTGCACGACCTTGAAGCCGGACTTCGCCTTCGTGCTTGGGCGGCATTGCGACATGGCCGAGGAGGCGCGCTTCCTGATCGACAGCCGCATCCCCTTCGCGATCGAGAAGCCTTGCGCCCTTAACGCCGCCGAAGCCCGCGACATCGCCCAACGCGCCGCTTCCGCCAGCGTGTTCGCCGCCGTGCCATTGGTGTTCCGTCACTGCCCGATCATCGACACGATCAAAGAAGTCGCGGCGGGTGAGGCCATTCAATACCTGTCGTTCAAATTCGTCGGCGGGATGGTCGATCGATATCACCAGCAGAAGGTGGAATGGGTGATCGATCGCGCGACCTCGGGGGGCGGGCCGCTGCTCAATCTGGGGATCCATTTCGTCGATCTCTGCCGCGTGCTGTTGGGCAACGCGGCGCTGACGGTGACCGGGGCAATGATGTCCAACCGCTCGGCCGGCCTGACGATCGAGGACCACGCGGTCATGCTGATGCAAGGCGGTGGCGCGAGTTGCATGGTGGAGACCGGATATTTGTATCCGGCGCCCAATTCGGTGTTCGACATGCACTACAGCATCCGGACCGAGAAGCATTACTTCGCGGCGCGCGACAACAGCGTGTTGGAGATCGTGACCAATGACCGGCAACGCTCCACGCGGGAGATGAAGCTGACGAATGCGTTCTTCTACCCAGAGTTCGTGCGTGACACGTTGCGGCGGGTGCGAGACGGGCGGCCACCGATCGCCGACCTGACGGACAACGCGGAGGCGGTCGCGCTGATCGAGGCGGCGTACGCGATGTCGCCGCTGCCGGGTCAATCCATGTAGCGGCCGCCTCGGTTCGCGGCGCTGCCCGCG
>ODAK010006863.1_pt1 | contig 11440 bp, 9 predicted proteins | sample 1539591 | NCBI WGS metagenome assembly ODAK01 (sample SAMEA3539303, study PRJEB22396) | soil metagenome | biome: tundra; feature: field; material: soil | place: USA | collected 2010-05 | depth 0.15 m | reverse complement strand
CCGGCCAGCAAGCCGCCGAGCGCCGGCAACACGAGACGCAGCCACCACGGCACGTTTCGCACCGCTGAGACAATGTCGCCTGCACCGCCGATGGCGTGAGCAACCACTCCCAGCAGAGCCCGAAAGCCAACGGCAAAAGCCGCCGCGACGACGGCGACCATCCCGATTGCCAGCAGCAGCCGCATCTGTCCGCCCACCGCGGAATCTCGCCCACGCCCCGAATCGCCGGGCAGGTTGTGGTCGATTTGGTTCGACTCGGCTGCTTCACCTTCCATGGGTCTTGGGACGAGCCACAGGCTCAGCGTCTGTCATACTGCGAAGAAACCCGATCGAGTAGGTCGTTGCGACAAGTTTGCTCGGCGGCCTGGCTTCCAACCGGACGCAACAAAGGAGCGGCGCGATCGTCGACGCGCAGCGGTTTCCGGATTTCGACGAAGTTTGTGATAAGGAACGAGCTGCTTGCCGAAAGTACGACAACCACATAGGGTTGAAGCTTCGATGGCTTCGCAGAGACGGCCGCTGGTCGACGGATTTCTTCGAGGTCCCGACGTTGAGCAGCTGGAGAACGAGCTGCGGGAGACGCGCATCGAGCTCAAGGGTACCGCCGAGGAACTGGAAACTGCGAACGAGGAGCTCAAGTCAGCAAACGAAGAGCTCCTCGCGACCAACGAGGAACTGCGTTCCGTGAACGAGGAGCTCGAAGCGGTCAACGCCGAATTGCGTGCGAAGATGGACGAGCTGGCCTACGTCGCATCGTTTCCCGAGCACAACCCCAACCCGATCGTCGAAGCGGACTTCGCGGGGCACATCCGTTACACCAACCCGGCGGCCTTGAGGCTGTTTCCCGACCTGGTCGCGCGAGGATCGACCCATCCGTGGCTCGCGGGCTGGCAGGCAGCGGTCCAGCAGATTCGACAGGAGGATGGCTCGACTCCGAGCAGCCGCACCGTGGTCGTGGCCGAGCGCACGTACCACCAGGTGCTTTGTCTGGTCGCCGATGAATCCGTCATGCGCAGCTACGGCCTCGACATCACCGAGCGCGTGCGAGCAGAAGCGACGCTGCGAGTAAGCGAGGAGCGCTTCCGCACGCTTTCGGACAATGCCCAGGACAGCATCGCGCGCTTCGACCGAGAGGGCCGCTATCTGTACGTGAACCCGTTCGTTACCCGCACGTTGGGACTAACGGCTGAGGCCATCGTCGGCAGGACGCCCGAGGAGCTTGGCCGAAACGTAGGAGTGGAGGACTGGGCCGTACGTCTGCGCGAGGTGTTCGATTCCGGGCAGCCCCTGCGATTCGACCGTCGCAGCGTCGAGGGCCGTTGGTACGATGTCCATCTCATCCCTGAGGTCTGTGACAACCACGTCGAGACCGTGCTGGCGACCTCCCGTGATATTACCGATCGCAAGCGAGCAGAGGAGGACTTGCGCGAGGCCCACGCCAGAAACACCGCGATCCTTGAGGGCATCGCGGACGCGTTCTATTCGCTGGACGACCAGTGGCGTTTCGTCATCGTGAATCCGGCAGCCGAACGGGCCCCCTTCGGCCGTCCCGCGAGCGAGCTTCTCGGCAAGGTCATCTGGGATGTGTTTCCGACCATCGCGGACACGCCCATCCACCGGCACTACCTCGACGCCGTTCGGAAGCACAGCCGAGAGCACTACGAGGCGCCGTCGCCGCTGAACCATCGCTGGTACGAGGTGTTTATGTTCCCGCGCGTGGGCGGCCTTGACGTCTATCTACGGGACATCGACGAGCGCAAGCGCGTGGAACGGCTCTACGCCGTCCTCAGTCAAGTCAATGAAGCCATCGTTCGAACGCCGGACGAACAGCTTCTGTTCCAGGAGGTTTGTCGGATTGTCGCCGAACAGGGGGACTTTCCCTTGGTCTGGATTGGGCTCGTCGATGGCGCCACCGTCAAGCCGGTCGCTGCGGGTGGGCCGGAGCAGTCCTACCTAAGCGAAATCAAGATTGATGTCAGCGGTGAGCTAGGCCGGGGACCGACCGGAACCTGCATCAGCGAGAACCGGCCGGTTGTGAACAACGACTTCGCGACCAATCCTGTCATCCTGCCGTGGCGCCAACCGGCGCTCCGATACGGATTCCGCGCCTCGGCCGCTTTCCCCCTGCGCAAAGAGGGAAAGGCCAGCGGCGCCTTAACCCTTTACGCGAGTCGGCCCAACGTCTTCGATGCGGCAGAGCTGAGACTCATCGAATCGCTGTGCGCCGACCTTTCCCATGCCATGGCAGCGCTCGAACACGAGCGGCGGCGAACGGAGATGGAACACGCACTGCGGACAGCCAATGCGCAATTGATGGAAGCCGATCAGCGCAAGAACGAGTTCCTGGCGGTGCTTTCCCACGAGTTGCGCAATCCGCTCACGCCGGTTCGCAACAGTCTCTACATCCTCAAGCGCGACCCGGGCGGCGCTCAGGAAAAGCATGCACTCGAGGTCCTGGACCGCCAGATTGGCCAACTCGTTCGACTCGTCGATGACTTGCTCGACGTCACACGCATCGCGCGCAACAAGATTCAGCTTCGGCGCAGCCCTGTTGATTTCAATGACCTCGTTCGGCGGACACTCGATGACTATCGCTTCTTATTTGGAGAGCGCAGCATTGCGGTCGAGACGATGTTCACGACCGAGCCGCTGCCAATTCACGGTGACCGCGAGCGCCTGGCGCAAGTGATCGGAAACCTGCTGCAAAACGCAGCCAAATTCACGCCGGTCGGCGGTCGGGTGCAAATCGGTACGGCGATCCCATCGAGAGGCCGGGCTGTCTTGCGAATCCTCGACAATGGCGCAGGCATCGATCCGGCTCTCCTCCGCCGGCTTTTCCAGCCGTTCATGCAGGCCGAGGCCACGCTCGACCGCAGCAAAGGTGGCCTGGGGCTCGGATTGGCGCTGGTCAAGGGACTCGTGGAGATGCACGGTGGGGAGGTCGGCGCGCACAGCGACGGTACCGGCAAGGGAGCAGAGTTCATCGTCGAACTGCCGCTCGAATCGACTTTGGTACTGATGGCGCACCCGGCTGCAACCGGGCCAAAGGCGCGTGGCCGACGTGTGCTCATCATTGAGGACAACGTCGACGCGGCCGACAGTCTATGCGAGGTGCTCGAATTCAGCGCGCATGTGGTCGAAGTCGCCTACCGAGGTCCTGAGGGATTGGCGAAGGCTCGACAGTTCCAACCGGAGATCGTGCTCTGTGATATCGGCCTGCCCGGCATGGACGGCTACGAGGTAGCGCGAGCCTTCCGTGCTGATGAAAGCCTACGGGACATTTTCCTCGTCGCTCTCACCGGGTACGCCCTTCCCGAAGATTTGGAGCGGGCTCGTGAAGCCGGTTTTGCCCGACACCTCGCCAAGCCCCCAAGCATAGAGCAGATCGAGGATCTCATCGATAGCGCCCCGAGAAGGCCGAGCTCCGTTACGGAATCCACGAGCTAGTCGTCTTTCAGCTAGCATCGCAGCTGTTGCCGCCATCGGACTGCTCGCCGAACGAAACGTGCGTAAGGACGGGCGGAGACCGCGGCAGGATGCGGACGTGCCGGTCAGAGTTGTGGGCCTTGGGATTTGCTTCTTAATCCAAAGACTTTCACGCACCAGACGCGGCCGCCCGACACAGGAATCCACGATGCCAGTGCCCTGCGCCAATCCACCGAATGCGATTTTAGTGAACAGAACGGCTGCCCAAGACAATAGAGGTAAGAAAAGAACAGGTAATCGCATGGGCTATCTACGTCTCGTTCACTCCGCTCCGCCCGTGCCCACGCCAGAGCATGCATGCCTTGCTGCATTCGATCGCGAGCTCAACTACATCTTTGCGACTTTGCAGCGACTGGGTGTCGATCCCGGCGAAATCGAGGATCTCGCGCAAGAAGTGTTCATGGTGCTGCACCGACATTGGAGCGCCATCGACCCCGAGCGTCCGCTCCGCCCCTACCTTTTCGGGGTAGCCTACCGCATCGTCTGCGCCCACCGCCGACCTCGAGCCCGCGAGATCCCCTACCCCGACGTTGATGCCGCCGACGGCGCCGCGAGCCCGGAAGGCGCGTTGCAAAGCAAAGAATCCGCCGCGCTGCTGTTGTCGGCACTTGAAAGTGTGCCCATGCTCCGCCGCGCGGTCGTCATCATGCACGAGCTTGACGGGATTTCCGTCGTCGATATTGCTCGCACGTTATCTATCAGTCGTTTCGGTGCTCATGCGAGACTTCGAAAGGGCCGGAGGGAATTGGAAGCAGCCGTTTGGAGCTGCTGCGCGGAGGAGGAGAACCAGAATGAATCGTCATGATCCTCTCTTCGCCCTCCAATTCCGCGCGCTGCTGGAAAGTGGCCGAATCATCCAACCATTGCCGGACGTCGTTCGGGGCCGGTCGCTGGCGCGCGCTCGGGCTGCGATGGCGGCCGCGGCAACGCCGACTGCGCCGGTGTCCGCAGTGCGTCGGCGACGCGGCTTCGTGATCGCGATGGCGGCCTCGGTGGCGTTTGTTCTCGGGGCTGGCGTTACAGCCGCTGCCCTCTACGCCCTCTACGGCCGAGGGCCACGGAGACTGGCGCCACCGCCCGCGGCCAGCCCATCCGAGCGGCCACTGCTCAACGACTCCCGCCTCGATTCACCGTCACCTGTACTCGAGCCGGAGCCAACCGCCCTCAGCAAGTCCCAGCGCGCCGGCCGGGTGGCCAGGGAGTCCTATGCGGCCGAGCTCAATCTGCTTCAGCGCGCACAAGCTGCGTATGCAAGCGGGAACCTTTCGCGCGCGCTGACCTTGGTCACCGAGCACGGTCGACGCTACCCGAGCGGCCGACTTGCCGAGGAGCGCGAGGCGCTGCGCGTACGAGCTCTGGCAAGCGCTGGCCGCACGGAAGAGGCTGACGGCGCGGCCAAAGCGTTCGCCGCGCGATTTCCAAGAAGAGTATTTCTTCCCCGCCTGGGCATCTAGCCTAAGTAAGAGAAGGTAGAGTCCTGGCCTTGGACTCGAAGCGCCTTTCGCACCTTCTGTCGGACGCCATCGCGTATCGAGGCGATCTTCTGCAAGCAGAAGACGCCTGCGTTCGGGTCGTCGCCGGCGCTCCGGATGATCTGCCTGGACTTATCGTCGATCGTTTCGGGCAGCTGGTCGTCTGTACGGACTATGATCCCGCCGGCCCGGGCGAGTCAGGGATGGCCGCGCTTGAGGCGGAGTTCCCCGACCGTTGCATCCTCCTGCGTTGGCGAGGCAAGGAAGGCGATCCGGCATTGCAAATGCGCTGGGGCGGAAGTACGACTCCCGGGCAAATCGTCGCTGTCGAAGACGGGCTCAGGTTTGAAATAGGCACGGATCCCCGACACGATTTCGGGCTCTTTCTCGATGGGCGGACAGCGCGCAGCCGAGTGCGAGCGCTCGCCAGCAGCGCGCTGGTTCTCAATCTCTTCTCCTACGCCTGCGGCTTTGGAATCGCGGCGCGAGCTGGCGGTGCACGCGACGTGGTCAACGTCGATCCCGAGCGGAATTATCTTAGCTGGGGACGGCGCAACGCCGCGCTGAACGGAACCGATTTCCGGGTCGTTCCGGATACCGCACAAGCCTTTTTGCGCCGGTGGCGGCGCCGTGCCGAACGGGGAACGGCGGAGCATTTCGACGTCGTCGTCGCGGATCCTCCGGCCTTCGGCGTTGGCAGAGGCGACGACCGCGTCTTGCGCAAGTTCTGGCCTGAGCTCCTGGAAAGCATCGCCTCACTGGCGCCCGCGCACGCGGTTCTTCTGTGCAACGACAAGGCCTATCGCGGGTATGAGGACTTCGAGACGAGTGTGCAGACGGCCTTGGGTGATTCCTACGACGTGACCGCCATTCACCATGGTCGAGAAATTCTTGGACGCGAGCCCACCCGGCGCGACCCCTGGTACGATCCCCCTCGCGTGCTTCACGCGCGACGGTCGTAGCGGTCTCTTGCGCGCGGCATCGAGGTTCTATTGCCTGGTCCTTCGGGGCCAATCGTGGTATCGATGGGGGATCTGCTCGTGGCAGTGCGCGATGAGCATAAAGCACGGATCCAAGATGGCAGGAATGGCTCAGTCCGGGAAATTCCCGGAAATCGTCCTGCCGATCGGAGGCGCCAGGCTGGACTCGCCGCCCTTGAGGTTGTTTCTCAGGACGGCCCGTGGCGACGACCGGATGCCGATGCCGAACCGGGCAACCGGAACGCCGGCCCTGGTCGCAACCCATCGCTACTGTTTCGGCGAGGTGTATCGCCACCCCTGTTCTGAGGACAACGACCTGCTTTCCTGCCACCGTTGCCACTTGTCGACGGTGGTTCCCAGAACGATTGGCACCTACGACAGCCTGGACGCGTACTTCCGCAAGGCACGCCAACGGGTGGACGACTTCCGCGAGCAGGTTGGGGCGCTGGCGGCAAGCAAGACCGTTCACGAAGCCTGAGCTCCACAACGGTCGGGAAATCCTGGGACGCGAAGCCACCCGGCGCAATCCCTGGTACGATCCCCCTCGCGTGCTTCACGGCCGACGGGCGTGGCGCAGACGCGGCAATTGCGCCGCCACCTGCCGTAGGAAAGAATGCTGAAGGTGAAAGGTTTCCACCGGGAGGCGCGATAGGAGGCTTATGAGCGTCGGCTCAAGCCAGGTCCATGAGGCATCGGACGAGAAGCCGCTCGACATCGAAGCGGCCTTTCGCCGTCGTCGCGGCGACCTTGAGCGCTGGGCCGCTCGCATGGGCGGGCCTCTGGTCGACGCCGAGGACGTGGCGCAAGAAGTGATGATGGTGGCCCACGCAAAACTGCCCGAATTCCACCACGAGGCGCAGCTAACGACGTGGCTATTCAAGACCACGCAAAACATTGCGGCCACGCATCGGCGGCGCGAACGACGCCGTCGCTGGTTGCGCGGCATGCCGCTCGACTACGCCGCCGAGCTGGAAGCGCGCGAGCCATCGGTGCTTGAGGAGATGGAGCGGCGGGAAGCCGCGGCTGAAGTCTATTCGGCGCTCGACAGGTTGGCCGAGAAATACCGAAGCGTCGTTATCTTGTTCGAGATTGAAGGCCTGTCGGGCGATGAGATTGCTTCGCTAACCGGTCTCAGCTTGGCCACGGTTTGGGTCCATCTGCACCGCGGACGAAAGAAACTCAGGGCCCATTACAGCGAGCTAGTGGAAAAGCGAGGCCAGCGATGAGCCCGAACGTATTCGAACCGCGAAGATTGCGCGAGAGCCCTGAGCGACCGAGCTCTGTCGAGGGCAGACTTGCCCGGCAGTTGCGGACGCTCTCCGTCTACGCGCCCATGCCGCAACTGCGGCGATACTCTGCGACGCCACGCCGACAGCGACGCATCCTTGCGACGGTCAGGGTCGCAGCGGTGGCGATCCTTGTGTTGGCCGTGTCGGGAGTTGCCACCGCAACGGGAACGTACGTCTTTCACCGAGTCTGGCCGCGCCCTGCCGAGGTGGAAAATCCTTCCGCCAGTGCTCACTTGCAGCTCGTCCGGCACCCGCGTCGCAAAGAAGCGCCAGCCGCGCCGGCCGCGGCCCGTCTTCCCGAGCCGGAGGTTGCCGCCATGGCCGTCACCGCCAACACCGCCACAGCTTCGTCCGAGGATTCGTCGTTGCGGCTACCGCGAAAATTGCACCCGCTCGCCGAGAAGCATTCGGACGCCATAACAACGCAACCAACGCAACCGGATCGACCGGCCAAAGAAGCCTCTCCGGCGCCCGTGCAGATGGCCGAACCGCCGGCGTTACCGCCGTTACCGGCATTGACTTTGCCAACCCGGGGTTTGCCCGCGGGATCGCCACCGCTCCCGCCGAGCATTGGGGGCACGCCGCAAGTACGAACCGACGTCGTGACCCAAGAGGCGTGGCTTCTGCGGCAGGCGCTTTCTGCCCTTCGCCACGACCACGATGCCAAGCGCGCGCTGGCCCTGCTTGACGACTACGATCGTCACTTCGGCCAGGGTGCGCTTGCGCTGGAGGCCACATCCGCCCGCGCGCAAGCGCTGCTTCAGCTCGGCGACAACGTCCACGCGCTCGCGATCCTCGATAGCCTGCCGCTCCGGCAGGAGGGGCACACTGGCGAGCTGCGCGTGATTCGCGGCGAGTTGCGCTCTCTGGCCGGTCGCTGCCCGGATGCCCTGCTCGACTTCGACGCCGTGCTTAGCGCGGCCAATGGCAACGCTGCGGATAAAGTCGCGCGGGCACTCTTCGGACGGGCATCCTGTCGCGCACGAACCGGCGACGTGCTGGGAGCCGAGCAGGACCGCCAGCGCTACCTGAAAGAATTTCCGCAAGGGCCGGCCGCGAGGCGGCTATTGTCCGCCCCATGATAGTGACGGCTGCTCTTGCCTTCGCTCTCGCGACCGCGAATCCGCCGCCGGTTCAAGTCCAAGGCGAGAGCCGCTGTCCGACCGCCACCGAAGTTGCGTCCGTGCTTTCCGAGCTACTGCCGGCCACCGAAGCACCCTACCCGGATGTTGCCTTCGTCGAGACGGTCGGACCCGACCTTCAGATCCAGCTGCGCTCCCCTGCCGGTGAAGTGCAGTCCTCCCGGTGGATCGCCAGCCGAGGCAGTTGCGCGGATCTCGCCGTGATCGCCGCCGTGGTGATCGCATCCTGGACGGCCGAGCGAAATCCCGGCATCTCGCTCCTTCAGCCGGGCATCCTCGCAGCTTCCAAGCCCATCGCGCCGCCGCCTCCGCCTTCGCCGGCGGCCCAGATTGGAAACGCCGCCAAGCCACTACCCACGCCGCAGGAAGAAGGGCGGCAATATGACTTGTCCGTGGGGCTTGGCAGCTCGTTGAACAACGCTGGCATTGTCGGCGCTGCACGCTTGGAAGCTGGAGCGCGAGGACGACGCTTTGGGTTGCGCGCGGGATTTGCAGCAGAAACGGCACGAAGCGAAGCCATCGAGAGCGGTACGGTCTCCTGGCGTCGCTATGATCTGTCGCTAGGGCCGACGCTCACAGTCGTCGAGCATCGGGTAAGGCTGGATTCCCGCGCGGAGATCTTCGCGGGTTTCACGAGGGTTGACGGACAAGACTTCGATGTCAACGGCCACTCGAGCGCAGTGGCGACCGGCGTGGCGGTCGCGCTACGGCTAGGCACAGCGACCGGATGGATTCGTCCATGGATCGAGGTCGGCGCACAAGACTGGTTGGCTAGCCAAGAAATCACCATTGCAAGAGTAGGGCGGCCCAATTCGAGGGTGTCCTTGCCAAGCTGGGAAGGGCGGTTGTTTGCCGGCATCAGCATAGTGCTGTCCCGTTGAAAGGTGGAAGCCTCCACGCGCGATATGGGGATATGACAAACACAGTCGCGCAATCAAACGGTAGTCGAGCACGATTCCCTTGGACATCGCTCTGGGTATGCATGGTGTGCGCATGTGGGACGCAGACGATGGACGGAGGCAGCCTCCTGGACCACGTCGACAGCGGAGCGGCCGGGCAGAACGACGGTTCCCCGGCTAGCGTGTCACCGGAGGTGGCCACCGGAAACGGCGGCGCTTCCGGCGCAGACGGCGGAACCATACAGCCGAGCGGTGGTGCAGGCGGCTCGGCAGTTGCCACCGGATTGCCGTGCGATATCTACGCCGCCGAGGGCGGCCCCTGCGTCGCCGCCCATAGTACGGTTCGGGCTCTCTTGGCCGCGTACAACGGCCCCCTTTACCAGGTCAGGAGATCGGATGGCACAACCAAGGACATCGGGCTCCTCGCCCCGGGCGGCTTTGCAGACTCGGCTGAGCAGGACACGTTCTGCTTTACCGATTTTTGCACCATCTCGATTATTTATGACCAGTCTGGCAAGGGGAACGATCTGACCAAGGCGCCGCCGGGCGGTGCCAAGACGACGAGCGGCAACGAAGCAGATGCGACAGCGCTCCCGATCACGATCAGTGGCCATCGCCTCTACGGAGAACACAACCCGTTAGGCGTTGGCTATCGGAACAACACGGCCAAGGGTACGGCAACCGGCGACGATCCGGAGACGATCTACATGATCACCAGCGGGGACTATTTCAACACCGGGTGCTGCTTCGATTACGGGAATGCCGAGACCAACAGCAGGGACAACGGCGAGGGCACCATGGAAGCAGTGTACTTTGGAACTTGCACCATTTGGGGCGCAGGCGCCGGCAACGGTCCCTGGGTTATGGGAAACCTTGAAAACGGCCTCTGGCCCGGAAGCACAGAGTACGAGGCGGCCAACACGCCGATGACCTCGAAGTACGTCACAGCCATGGTGAAGGGCGGCAAGACCGGCGCGAACCAGTGGGCCATCAAAGCCGGTAATGCTCAGTCCGGTTCCCTTACAAAGATGTTTGACGGACAGCGCCCCATCACATCCGACGGTCACCCCAGCAGATACAATCCGATGAGGAAGGAAGGCGCCATCGTCCTGGGTATCAGTGGCGATAACAGCAACGGCGCTCCAGGAAACTTCTTCGAAGGGGTCATGACCTCCCACTACTCGTCGGATGCGGCCGACAACGCGGTACAGGCCAACATCGTCTCGGTATACGGGCAATAACAGGCGCCAGGTGCTACCAAGCGTCCGTCGCGTACTTCACGCGCGACGGACGTTATTCATTCGCGGCAGCAGCGCAGCCAGCTGGTCGTAGGCCTGGCGCGAGACCTGGCGGCTCACGCGGGTCAGCTGGTACCAGATTTGGGCTTCGTTCTCTTCGGCACCTGCAAGCATGGTCATATCCAAACGCGGGGCCCTCCCCGCGAGTGCTGTGCCGAGGATCTGGCCGCACGCTTGCCCCGATAGATCCCGAAAGACGCCGCTGCCGAAGTGGTCGTAGTAGAAAATCGTGTGCGCCGTCGACAGCGAACCGGCCCAAGGATAGCTGCGCAGGAGCCAGCCCGAGGCCAGTCGATCCAGCGCTTGCTCCAGCCGAACGCGCTCGCGGTTGCGCTTGCTCGCTTTTCGTTCGGCGAAAAACAGCGCCGTGCCGAGGGCGTCGCCTTGCACGCTCCAGATCTCGCGCAGTCCGAAGGACGCCGGCTCCCGTGCCACGCGCGATCCGTGGGTCAGCTCGAATTGGCCGACGATGAAGGCGGCGATGTGCGAAGCGTGCTTTTCCAAGAACCCAAGCGTCGCCATGGCTTCGTCGAAGGTCTCGGTGGGAAAGTCGGTGAAACACATCAGCTCGGCGGCAATGCCCGCCCCGGCCAGATTGCGCACGGCCTTAGCCACCACCGTCGGCGTTACGCCCTTGTCGATGAGGCGCAAGACGCGCGGGCTGGCCGACTCGACGCCCAGGCTGCAGGCCACCGCCCCACCCCGCCGCAAGCGCGCGCAAAGCTCGGGCACAAGATGCGCCTCGGGCCGCAGGTCGGTGCCCCAGCGCAAGTCGAGCCCACGTTCTGCCAGCGCATCGGCCAACCGTCCCAGGGTCTTCGGCGCCACCGAGTCCTGCGAAAAATAGAAGAAGCGCGTGTTGTGGCGGGCCGAC
>ODAK010006862.1_pt1 | contig 11441 bp, 6 predicted proteins | sample 1539591 | NCBI WGS metagenome assembly ODAK01 (sample SAMEA3539303, study PRJEB22396) | soil metagenome | biome: tundra; feature: field; material: soil | place: USA | collected 2010-05 | depth 0.15 m | reverse complement strand
TTAATATTATTTAATATTGGTAATAAACTATACAACGAAAAATTCGGATTAATATGGGTATTGGTTTACGCTGGTTCTTTTTTACCGCAACTCTATTTTAAATCAGGAATCATTGATCCATGGTTTAATCTTTTTATTTTCAGTGGAATTTATTGTTTCATTTTATTCAGTAATAGTCCCAAAAACAAATTACTTTTTTTCTCGGCAATTTTAATTGGGTTGGGAGTTTTAACCAAAGGTCCTGTTGCAATTTTAATTTTTTGTTTATGTCTTGGAACCTATTGGATTATCAAGAGGTTGCAGTCAATAATAAATTTTAAGCAAATTATTATTTATGGTTTTACTGTAAGTATTGTTGGAGGTTTGTGGTTTTTAGTTCTGATATTAACAGGCAAATCAGAAATTATTAAAGAATTTTTTGAATATCAAATCCGACTATTCAGTACGCAAGATTCAGGACACGGCGGCTCATTTTTTTATCATTGGTTCATTTTATTGATTGGTTGTTTTCCAGCATCGATATTTGCTTTGCAAGCATTTAAAGAAAACAAGTTTGATACTTTGTATCAAAAACATTTTAAACTTTGGATGCTCATTTTGTTTTGGGTAGTATTGATTTTATTCAGTATTGTGAAAACTAAAATTGTTCATTATTCTTCTATCTGTTATTTTCCTGTAAGTTTCCTTGGCGCATATTCCGTTTATAAAATGATGAACGGAGAAATGCAATGGAAAAAAATTTCAAGTATATTATTAATTATTGTTGCGAGCATTATTGGAATTGCAATTTCAGCAATTCCAATTTTAGATAAATACAAATATCAAATTATGGATGCTGATATTATTAAAGACAAATTTGCAGTCGAAAATTTGAAAGCGAATGTACATTGGTTCGGTTACGAATGGCTGATTGGTGTTGCTTTTATCACAGGGATATGCCTGATGGTATTGTTAATAAACAGAAAAAAAATAAGCCAAGGACTTGTTGGAATATTTATAATTAGCTTGTTTACAATAAATATATCATCTTTAGCAATAGCATCGCGCATTGAGCAATATTCGCAAGGTGCCGCTATTGAATTTTATGAATATTTACAGGCTCAAGATTGTTATATAGAAACGATTGGATTTAAAAGCTATGCATATTTATTTTATTCGCATAAAAAAGAACCTAAAAATAAAAACAGCTACAACCTTGACTGGTTGCTGAAAGGAGAAATTGATAAACCGACTTATTTTGTGAGTAAGTTTACTTCTTTAGTTGAAATAAATAACAACTATCCTGATTTAAAAGAAATATATCGTAAAAATGGATTTGTGTTTTGGATGAGAAATCCTGAATAAAATATTATTTTTTTCTGTTATAAATCTTCGATTTATTCAATCCGATTTTATAAAAAAAGTGTGTGAAAGAAACACGCAATACTCCCAATCCATAAGTTATACTTCTGCTAAGATTAATGGATGATGCGTCATCAAAGTATTTGGTGGGACAAGTAATTTCGGCAATATCAAAGCCAGCCATAAAAATTTGAGAAATCATTTCATTATCAAAAACAAAATCATCGTTGTTGGCTTCGTAATCCACTGTTTCCAATACTTCTCTTGAAAACGCGCGAAAACCGGTATGATATTCAGAAAGTTTTTGATTGAGTAAAATGTTTTGTGTTAAGGTCAAACAGCGGTTAAAAAAGTATTTATACAAAGGCATTCCGCCTTTTAAAGCGCCTTTACCTAATATGCGCGAACCAAAAACTACAGGATATAAATCATTGGCGATAATATGCGCCATTGATTGAATTAAAAGCGGAGTATATTGATAATCGGGATGAAGCATTATTACAATATCAGCGTTCAGTTCGAGCGCTTTATCATAACAGGATTTTTGATTTCCGCCATAGCCTCTGTTTTTTGTATGTCGTACAACATGAGTAATACCAATACGTTTAGCAACTTCTACTGTGTCGTCTTTACTCATATCATCCACCAGAACAACTTCGTCAACAATATCAAAGGGGATTTCGTTGTATGTTTTTTCGAGTGTCAATGCTGCATTATATGCCGGCAATACCACTACTACTTTTTTATTTTTTATCATTGGTATGATTACTGATTGCCAAAAATAATAAAATTAAATTAAGAAAAAACATTCATTCGTACCGGATGTACGATAAACATTCCTATTATATTAAAATTGTTCAAAGCCTCATATCTTTTTTGAAATCGTTAAAATAATTGATAAATTTTTATAACTTTACAAATGAAATGCATAGTAAATTAGCACACTTATAATTTATAAATTTTTCCTATAACCTTTTATCCAATTTATGCGTAAAAAAAGCATTAAGAAAATTCAGTTTATGAAATATAGCATGATGAACTTTTACCTACATAAAATTACAACAGTTTTAAAAAGTGCAAGGGATAAAATTCTTGGCGCTTCTTCTTTGTTGGATGTAAATGCAGATGAAAGTTTTTCAAATAACACAATAATACTTTTTATTAATTATTTTTCTTCGTTCTATCGCATATTATCCATTGTGATAGTACTGGTATTTAGCACTAACCAGATACTAGGACAAACCCCCTCTTGTGGAGGAAATTATTATAGTGGAACAGGTGCTAAAACATGGACAGCGCCAGCCGATATTAGTTCGAACGTAACAGTACAGGTTTGGGGTTCCGGTGGTGGTGGTGGCGGTAGTGCTCACGCTACTTTAGCTTGCTGTAATGATGGCGGTGGCGGCGGTGGTGGGGCTTATAGCATTAGCACAATAGCTGTTACAGCAGGTACAACTTATAACTTATTTATAGGATCTGGTGGATCCGGTGGTGTTGGTGGAGGGAGAGACTATACTTATAAATGTAATAGCAATGCCTCAGGGACAACTACTACAGCTCTTGGCGGCGGCGGTGGCGATACTTGGTTTTCGTCCAGTACAACAGTAATGGCAAAAGGTGGTAGCGGTGGCATGTATGGGCAAGCTAGTAATCAACCCGGTGCCGGTGGTGTCGGTGGTGCTGCGGCTTCAGGTTATGGTACTACAAAGTATAGCGGTGGAAGTGGAGCTGCCGGAAATTCCACCACTACTGATAGTGGCGGCGGCGGATCTTCGGCAGGAACAGGTGCTAATGGGACTAACGGATCAAATGGTACTAATAGTCCTGGTGGTACAGCTCCTACGGGTGGAGGTGATGGAGGGACTGGTTCTCAAGATACATCTGCGCCAGGCTGTTCGCCGGGTGGTGGTGGTGGTGGTGGTGACGAAACTTGTCAGTCTTCAGGGGCACAAAGCAATGGCAGCCCCGGCGGTGATGGCCAGATAATATTAAGTTATACAACTGCATCCTGTCCATCCGGATATAAAGTAGTTTTGGGAGGTGCTCTAACAGTTGTAATGACAAGCGTTTCTTCAAAAAATATTTGTTCAGGTAGTTCTGTTAATCTTACTTTAGCTTCTTCGGTAAGTTCAACTTACACTTGGATTGCTTCTACTAACACGAATGTAACAGGCGAAAGCACCACACTAAAAACAACTAATTTAATAAATGATATTCTCACTAACAATACTACCTCTTCACAAACAGTAACTTATACGGTTACTCCAACAATCTCGTCCACTGTAAACGCCAATTGTGTCAGCCCTGGAATCTCTCAGATATTAACAGTTACGATTGTTCCACCACCTTCATTGAGTAGTACCCTAATCCCTGCAGCGGTTTGCAGCGGTTCGGCATTCACATACACAGCAACCAGTACAGCTACATCACCAACTTTTGCTTGGTCCCGTGCAACAGTTTCCGGTATTTCAAATGGCGTTGCATCAGGCACAGGAAATGTAAATGAAACATTAATTAATACCACTGCCGGCGCCATTAATGTTACGTATGCTTATACCACTACCTCTAATGGTTGCAGTAATACACAAAATGTGGTAGTATCCGTAAAGCCGTCACCAACACTAAGCAGCACGTTAACGCCGGCAGCAATATGTAGTGGAACAACTTTCAGTTATCAAGCTACCAGTGGTACTTCGGGAGCTACGTTTTCCTGGTCTCGCGCTACTGTAGCCAACATTACACCAACAGGAACATCCGGATCAACTAACCCTGTAAGTGAAACATTAACTAACACGAGTGGTGTCGCGATAAATGTTACTTATATATATACTACATCATACAACGGTTGCAGTTCAACTCAAAATGTTGTTGTATCTGTTAAAGGTTCCGCTCAATTAAGCAGTTCATTAACACCCCCCGCAATATGCAGCGGTGCTACATTTGCTTATACAGCTACCAGTGCCACAGCAGGTGCAACATTCGCTTGGAGCAGGGCGGCTATTTTGGGTATTTCACAGGCTTTATCATCAGGCACGGGCAACGTGAGCGAAACACTTACCAATACAACATCTTCAGCCATTAATGTTACGTATGCTTATACCACTACCGCCAATGGTTGCAGTAATACACAAAACGTGGTTGTTTCCGTTAACCCCTCACCACAATTAAACAGCAGCTTAACAGGCCTTATATGTAGTGGAAGCACTTTTGGTTATACTGCTACCAGTACATCCTCTCCTGTATCATTCTCGTGGACACGTGCAAATGTGGCGGGAATAATTCCGGCAACTTCATCAGGAACAGGTAATATTTCTGAGGCACTTACTAACAGCACTACCGGTGCGCTAAACGCTACTTATATATATACAACTACCTCAAACGGTTGCAGCGGTGCAACACAAAACTTGGTAGTAACTGTAAACCCAATACCAGCATTAAGCAGTACCTTATCACCGGCATCAATTTGCAGCGGCGCTACTTTCGCTTATACTCCCACCAGCGCAACCTCTGGAGCGACATTCGCATGGAGCCGTGCGGCAGTAGCCGGTATAACGGAAGCGGCAGCAACGGGCACTTTACCGGTAAGCGAAACATTAGACAATACGACTACAAGCAGTATCCCTGTTATTTATTCTTACGTTACTACAGCAGCCGGTTGTAGCAATACAGCTCAAAATGTAACGGTGGGCGTAAATCCATTACCAACTTTAAGCAGTACATTAGCCCCTGCAGCGATTTGCAGCGGAGCTACTTTTGGTTATACCGCTACCAGCGCAATAGCAGGCGCTACTTTCGCCTGGACGCGTGCCACGGTTGCCGGTATAACAGAAGCCGGAAATTCAGGCGCTACTAATCCTATAAGTCAGGTACTCACCAATACCACTTCTTCGGCAATCAATGTTACGTATGTATTTACCACTACTGCCGGAGGTTGCAGCGGCGCAACACAAAATGTGGTAGTGAGTGTAAAACCATTACCACAAGGCATATTTTATGGTAATACTATTTGTGCAGCAACCGGCGATATTGCTCAATTAACGTTTCAGTCAACTGCCGGTATAGGACCGTTTGTTATTGATTATACCAACCCGGTACCTGCATCCAATCATCTAACCGGAGTTGTTACAAACACTCCTTTCAACGCCGTTCCAAATCAAACTGTTGCAGGAACTTATGTATATACGCTTACGTCTGTAACAGACGCTAATGGATGCGTACGCATATCGGCTATTACTGTACCTACAGCTTCTGTTATTGTTACAGGAGCGCAGATTGTTGCCGACCCGGCAACACCTACATCTTCCACTACTTGTGCCGGTATCACCGCCAGTTTTTTTGTGTCTGCCACCGGTGTACAATCGTACGCCTGGGAGGTAAATACCACCGGCGCAAATGGGGGTACGTATGATGTGAACGGTACCTGGACAACTATTACCGGAGCGGAAACAGGTCCTACTTATAGTGGTTATACCTCCGCAACTTTAGTGGTTAATAACGCTACTACCGCCAACGATGGGTATAGATACCGGTCAAATATGCTTGCAGCATGCGGTAGCAATGTGTATAGCAGCATTGCTAAATTAACTGTAAATACTTTACCGGTACTTACCAGTTCTTTGGCGCCATCACCGGCAACATGCAGTGGTACTGCTGTTACTTATACCCCAACAAGTGGAACTGCCGGCGCAACATTCGCCTGGAGCCGAGCAGCAGTAACAGGGATTTCTAATGTTGCAGCAACCGGAACAGGACCTATCAACGAAACACTTACTAACACCACTGTAAACCCAATTAATGTTACTTATGTTTATACGATTACCAATCCGGCTAATGGCTGTGTTACTCCTGTTCAGAATGTAATAGTGACTATCAACCCTGGTCCGGTATTGAGTAGTGCAATAGGAACGGTTGCTTCTATGTGCAGTCCTGCAACATTTACATACACACCTACAAGCGCATCTATTGGCGCAACATTCGCATGGACACGCGCAACCATAGCAGGCATTACACAAACCGGCACCTCGGGTACCGCAGGTATTAGCGAAACACTTACCAATACCACTACTGCCGCAATTAATGTTACTTATGTATATACTGTTACCGCAAATACCTGTCCCGGTGCGGCTCAAAATGTGGTGGTAACTGTAAACCCTGCACCGATATTGAGTAGCACAACTAATCCTCCGACAATATGTACCGCAGTTAATAATTTTACATATACTGTTACCAGTGCAACAGCAGGAGCAACCTTTGCCTGGACGCGTGCAACAATCGTAGGTATTAATGAAGCCGGAACATCCGGCACTGGCAATATTAGCGAAACGCTTACTAATACCACCACTTCATATATTGATGTTACATACGTTTACACAATTACTGCCGGTGGTTGTTCCAACGTTTCTGCTCCAAACGTAATTGTAAGAGTGCTGCCCGTACCTGTGTTAAATACCTCTTTAACACAATCTGTTTGTAGTGCCGCTCATTTAACGTATATTGCAGGAAGCGCCACTTCCTCGGCCACCTTCGCCTGGACACGTGCTACGGTTGCAGGTATAACGCCAGTAGGAACATCGGGTACTGCAAATGTAGATGAAACATTAACCAATAGTACCACTTCTCCGATCAATGTTATATACACTTATACCACCACTGCCAATGGTTGTGCCGGTCCTGCTCAAGATGTTGTTGTAACTGTAAATCCATCACCCACACTTAGCAGTGCAACTACTGCTTCGGTGTGTAGTTCAACAAATGTTGCTTTTGGATATACTCCTACCAGCGCGGCTTCGGGCGCTACTTTTGCCTGGACGCGTGCCACTGTAGCGAATATAACTCAAGCCGGCACATCAGGAATCGGCGCTATTAGCGAGGTATTAACAAACACAAGTACTTCTCCGGTTAATGTTACATACATATATACTACTACCGCTAATGGTTGTAGCAGTGCGCCTCAAAATGTTGTTGTTACAGTCAATCCTATTCCTTATTTGAACAGTAGCGCAACCGCTAATCTTTGCAGCGGTTCCGCCTTATCCTATACTGCGAGTAGCGCTACAGCGGGTGCTTCTTATTCATGGACACGCGCGGCGGTATCCGGTATTAGCCAAGCGGCAAGTGCCGGTACCAGCAATCCTTTAACCGAAACACTAACCAATACTGGTAATTCTGCTATCGCTGTGAATTATATTTATACCGTAACGGCGAGTGGTTGTGCTACTAACCCTACACCTACCGATACCGTAGTAGTTACGGTGTATCCGATACCAACCATGACAAGCGATGCAGTAGCTATAATATGTACAGGAACATCACTTGCCACCAATGGAACCTTGACATTTACATCTGATATGACATCGGATTATGGCTGGACAAGAGCAAATACAACAAATATAACCCCTGCCGGTCCAACATCCGGAACCAGTAATCCTGTAAGTGAAGTATTAACTAACGCTACAGTTGCAAATATTTCGACCACTTATGTGGTAACGCCAACATCAAATCCAGGCGGTTGTGCCGGGGCAAGTCAAAATGTAGTAGTAACAGTTACACCTGTTCCAGCTCAACCAACACCAATTAATGGTAATCCGAATTGATATGAATTTATTTTAATTTAAAACTTTTAAACTTTGAACTTAAATTACCTACATAAAACAACAACAGCTACAAAAAGCGCGAGGGCAAACGCCCCTGCTGCTTCTTTGTTGTTTGTAAATGCGGATAAAAAGTTTTTAATTTCCAACTTTCCATTTTCAATTACCTTTTTGAGATTCTCCATTATTTTTTTAGTTGCTTTGGCAAATTTGTTAACAGCCAATAAAGGATATGCATCGAATACAGTACTTGCTTCAAATACACAAGCTGCAGCAAATCGCTGCGCAGGAACTACAAATCAGGTTATACATAGTGTTGATATTTCAAGTACTAGCGGTTCTACTAGAACTGTTACAACTTTACAGAACGCAATGGGCGGGACATGGATAGCAGGCGATGTCTCCAATTTTAAATTATATTATACTAACACTACTAATACTTTTGCAACTACAACTCTATTAGCAACTATAACATCACCAGCAACTGGCACTCAATCATTCACAGGCTTCACCGTTACTTTGGCGGCTAATCAAGCTCATGGGTATTTTTGGATAACTGCTGATATTACTTCTGGGGCAGTTAATAATCATACGTTTATTCCTGGAGCTATGGGTACAGGTGATTTTACTTCAAGCAACACTAATTCGGGTAGCTCTATAGCAGGTAATACGCAAACCATAATTAATCCAACTAACACAGCTATAGGTGGTGGAGCTGCTGCTGTTTGCGTGGGGCTCACTACTGCTGCTTTTACCGATGCAACCGGTGGGGGTACATGGTCAATTACAAATGGTACAGGTTCGGCAACTATTACTGCAGGTGGTGTGGTAACAGGAAGTACAGCGGGAACAGCTACTGTTAATTATGCCGTTACTAGCAGTGGTTGTACTAATACACAAACCGCTGCCCTAACAGTAAATGCAATGCCAGTTGTTGCAGCAATTGGCGGTGGCTCTACTCCGGTTTGTAATGGTTCTGCAACTTCAGCCTTCACAGATGCTACGGGTGGGGGTACATGGTCAACAACAAGTGGTACAGGCTCCGCAACTATTACTGCTGGTGGTGTAGCAACAGGAACCTCAGCAGGAACGGTTACAATTAATTATGCTGTTACCACGAGTGGCTGTACCACTACTCAAACTGCTGCGCTTACAGTCAATACTTGTTCAACAATAACATTAGCTTCAAATACTATATCGGCAGCTTGTATAGCTCCATCCCAATTAAAAGCTCCTATTCAAAGTTTTAGTTTAGCGGCATCTGTTAGCAATGCAAATTTAACCGATGTTGGTTTTACAACAACCGGCAGTTATGCTCAGGCAGATATAACTAAATATCAATTATGGTATAGCGCTTCCAATGTTTTGTCAGGCGCTACACAGTTAGGTGTTGATTTAGCTTCTTCCGGTACGGCAGGCGCAAGGTCGTTCGCTGCTTTTACAAGTCCCACACTCACCAGCGGAACCACTTATTATTTTTGGATAACTGTGGATGTTTCCGCCTCAGCAACGAGTACTAATACCATTGCTTCCAATGCGGTAGCTACTACTGATTTAACATCAACAAGTACAAAAGCAGGTGGACCAACAACTGCCGGTGGAACGCAAACCATTACGGCTGTTCCTGCTCAGCCAAGTATAATGAATAGTAATTAGAGAATAATAGTTATAAGTTATGAGTTTAAAGTTATAAGTTAAATAAAAAAAATTAAAGATGGATTACAAAAATTTCATAGAGATAAATCCGGAAATAATGCACGGCAAGCCTGTTATCAAAGGAACAAGAATAACAGTAGAATTGATTATGCGAAAAATGGCAGACGGATACAGCATAAAAGATTTATTAAAAAGCTACCCGCATCTTTCAAATAAACAAATGAATGCAGTTTTTAATTCACAATATTTACAAACATATACTTGCAAGCCATGAAAACAGTAAAAGCAGGAACACAAGAAAAAAACTTTGCAATACCCGGCGAACCAATAACACACAGTGAATTTGATGCCCACATAAAAGAAGCAGAAAAGGGACATTTCACAAGTTGGGAACAGGATAAAAAAGAATTTAATGTATGGAGAAAGAAGTTAAAAAAGTAGTAACATCTGCCATATTTAAAGAAAACAGGCGCAAGGTTTATAAATATGGTGCAGAAACTTTTGGTGATATAATGGCTGATATTTTTATGGAGCATTTAGAAAATATAATGAATGAACTTGAATACCAATACAAATTACACCCCGAATGTAAATACTTACCTACTAAAGGTAAAATTTACAGAAATATTATTTTTGGTAAATATCTTGTTATTTATAGAATTGCCTCGGAAAAAGTAGAAGTATTAACATTATTGCATTCAAGTCGTAGTATCACAAAAATTAAAACAACGCGTAGCATTAAAATTTGAAAATTTAAACTATTAAAACTTTGAGCTTAACTTACCTACATAAAACATTAACAGCTTCAAAAAGCAAGGAGGATAAAGCCTCTGATGCTTCTTTGTTATGTGTAAATGTGGGTAAACAAGATAACAAACGTCATTGCGAGACCTTTTCAGTCGAAGCAATCTCATCGAAGAATATCGCAAAACCATTTCTGCACATCACAAAATCAATTTTCCAATCTGCAATCTGCAATCTGCAATCCCTTTTAACTTTTAACTTTAAACTATTTCCTATTCGCTATTCGCTATTCGCTATTTTATTCTTTCTCGCAGCAATACTGCCCAATAAATTATTGGCACAAGCCTGCGCCGGAGGAGGCTCTCCGGAGACATATAACACAAGCTGTACGTGGACATGTCCTGCCGGCGTAACTACCGTTACAGTTAATTGTACAGGTGGCGGTGGTAGTGGTACCAGTGGCGGTAATAATGAGTGGGGTGGCGGTGGTGGTGGCGGCGCTTATGCAAGTGGTGTAGCTACAGTTACCCCTGGAAATACCTATGCCATTACTGTAGGAGCAGGCGGACTAGTCACTTGCAACGGCAACACTCAGGTTGTTGGACAAAATGGAGGGAATTCATCCTTTACTACTGTTGTGGTAGCAGCTGGAGGCTCAGGAGCTCCGGCAGCAGCTACTAACGGTCCAGGTGGTGCTGGAGGCGTTTCCGGTGCTCCAAGTGTAGGATCAATTGTTATAAATGCGGGTGGTGCGGGTGGTGCAGGTAAAGGTAATGGAGCACAGACCGCAGCTGTTGGTTCGGTAGGTACAGGAAACAGTGCCGGAGGAGGAGGGGGAGCTGATAGTAAAACTGGCGGTGCCGGTGCTGGTACAGGTGGGCATGGCGGAACGGCTGGTAACGCTAATCTTAGTGGTGGTAATGTTGGTGTTACTGCTCCCGGTGGCGGTGGTGGCGGCGCTAATAATCCTTCCAACTCCTATAATTGTAATGGTGGAGCAGGTAGGGTTGTTTTAATTTATACAGTATGTCCCGGTCCTACCACACAAGCTACATCCTTTGTTACCAGTGCTATTACAGCAACCACCATGACCTTGGGTTGGACAAGAGG
>ODAK010006860.1_pt1 | contig 11446 bp, 9 predicted proteins | sample 1539591 | NCBI WGS metagenome assembly ODAK01 (sample SAMEA3539303, study PRJEB22396) | soil metagenome | biome: tundra; feature: field; material: soil | place: USA | collected 2010-05 | depth 0.15 m | reverse complement strand
TGCCCCATCGCTGGGCGCTGGCATCCCGTTAGCTCCTGCCAATCCTACTATCCGCACTTCTAAGCCTCATCCGCCAGAGGGGTTCACCGGACGCATACTAATTCCCTGCGCAATCCCTGTCTCGAGGAGTGTCGCTTTGAATCCGTGGGAATCGATGGGGTATGCGAACAACGGATTAAAAAGTGCCGCTCCTGACCCTTAGCCCGCAGTAACCAAACCTGCGGAGATGCCGCGTTTATCAGGGAACCACTTGAGGGCAACTGACAGGGCTCCGCAGTACACAAAAGCTGCTCCGCAGCCGGCCACGGAGTAGAGGATACAGAGATCCGCCAAGCTTCTGGAATAGCCCATGAGCCCCCAGCCCACACCGCAGAGGAGACCGGAAAACGCGATGAACGCGGGGGCCGATGCGATCAATCAAAAAGCCCGACAGCGGCATGGCCTACGTTCCAAGCGCTATGAAAAACGTGAATCCCCATTGCACTTCCGAGAGTGACCAGCCCGTTGCGGTAATGAACGGCTTGACGAGCGATTCACAATATTTCTCCTTTTCGCGGATTCGGACGAGGTCTTACAGGGTCGTCGCAATTAGTTCCGGTATTGCTGCGCCGTCGGCGCGGGGATCCGACGCCGCATAGTTCACGCCGGTTGTGGCATTATGCAGGATCGCCTGCCCCCGGCCCATTTCCTGAGAGTATTCATCGCGCACTAACAACCGGTGACCCATTTCTGCCAGCCGTTCCATTGTCGAGACCGGCATCCGGTCCTCGATGGCGCCTTCGAATCCTGTGGGAGACCCCTTAAAGAATCGCGGCGCTTCGAGTGCCTGCTGCAGATTCATTCCATAATCCACGAAGTTAGATACAAACTGCGCGTGCGCCATGGGTTGATTCGCGCCCCCCATGACGCCGAAAGAGACGTATTGGTCGTCTCGCTGCATGAAACCAGGGATGATGGTGTGATACGGCCGCTTGCCTCCTGCGAGGACGTTGGGATGATCCGGCTGGAGTGTAAAACCGGCACCGCGACTTTGCAGCGGGAATCCTCTTACCGTCACGCCCGAGCCGAATCCGCTATAGATGCTCTGGATCCAGCTCGCCATATTGCCATGACGATCGACCACAGAGAAGTAAACCGTTTCGCTCCCCACAGGGTCCCCTGCAACCACAGTCCCGTTTGCTTTGCCGGCATCGATCAACCCTGCCCGCGCCTGCGCATACTGTTTCGATATCAGCTCGGCAACAGGCACCTTTACGCACCGCGGATCTGCGTTGTAACGATAGGCATCGGAGAATGCCAGCTTCATCGCCTCTATCCGTTTGTGGATCGTCTCGGGCGCGAAAGGTCCGTCGCGCCAGGCCTCGCACGCCTCCATGATGTTCAGCATCTCCAGCGCCGCCATGCCTTGTCCATTGGGCGGGAGTTCGAATACGCGCCATCCGCGGTACTCGATGCAAATGGGATCCACCCATTCCGCTGAGTACCGGCACAGATCCTCGGCGGTCATCGTTCCGCCTAGTTGCTCGGAGGTCTTGAGGATCGAGGCGCCGATCGGACCCTTGTAAAAGGCATCCGTCCCTTCATTGGCGATCAATCCATAAGCTTCGGCCAAATCCGGATTGCGAAAAATCTCGCCTACCTTCGGCGCCCGGCCACCTGGCAGGAAAACCCTCGCAGATTCTTCCAATACCTTGAGCTTGCAGTCCGTGCCTCCAGCCGACCAAAGTTCATGGACGATCTCCGGAACAGGAAATCCCTCTGCAGCATATGCGATGGCCGGTTCGAAGAGCCTGTTCCAGGGAAGCCGTCCGAAGCGTTGGTGTATTTTTCCCCACCCGTCGACCGCCCCCGGAATGGTTACGGTGTGGATACCCGATTCCGGCATGGAGGAAAATCCCAACGATGCCAGAAAGGCGGGAGAGAGGGCGCGCGGGGCTGTTCCCGATGCGTTCAGCCCGGTAAGCTGACCCGTTTTCCCCTCCCTGTACAAAACGAATAAGTCCCCGCCGATCCCGTTCATCATGGGCTCGACTACTCCGAGCACTGCGTTTACTGCAATCGCAGCGTCGGCAGCCGAGCCGCCCTGAGACAGAATCTGCGCTCCTGCTTGTGATGCCAGGACCTGGCTGCTGGCCGCAATGCCCTGCTTTGCAATGACCATGGACCTGCCATAACTTCTTCCGATGGGGGGTTGTACGCCTAGCATTATTTCTCAGTCTGAACGAAAGATTCGGGCTCACGCCGAGACCCGCTGGGTGCCGCGTGGCGCACTGGGCGAGTGGGCCTAAGCTGCACCGCTAGTTGCCCGCCTTCTGCTGCTCAGCGAGGATTGCATGGAACATCCCCTATTCGATGGCCGTTTCCCAGCTTGCAGCCGGGTACATCAATGTATGGATTGGGGCTGCCGGTTTTGATCCTGGGATATTTTTCGAGCATATTGAACTGGGCAGGATGGTCGCCCAGAGGGACATCGCACGGCATGGCGCTGACGGCCTTGAACGAGTGGTTGAACTCTTCCGCAATCGGGGGTGTCACCCCAGCCGGAGCGCGCAGGCTGGAGAAAAAGACTACATCATAGGTTTTCCCGTCCTCAGTGGCCTTCATAGTCCACGTAGTAGCGCCTCGGGTGTGGCCAGCCGTCAAAGGTGCTGTTAGCGTGAGCCCGCCCAGCGTCACCGTGTCTCCGTCTTGAGCGCCGCGACATCCTCGTCCATGACGATTACTTGTGAGCCACTGAATTCCTTCACCATCGCATCGCCTTCCATGTGATCGACATGGGCGTGGTTGCCAAGCAGAATCTTAATGTCTGAAAACTTGAAGCCCAGCTGCTCAATGGATGTTTTGATGGTTGCAACATTTCGCTCATAGGTACTGTCGAGCAGGATGTTACCAGCGGGGGTCACAATCAGAAAAGAACTTAATGTCTTAGTGCCAACATAGTAAATATTCGCGACAATCTTATGGGGCGGGAACTGCATCTCCTGGTCCTCGCGTGAGCCCATATTGCGGGACAGGATCGACCGTGGCGTATAAGCCTGCCCTTCAACCGTAATGCTGGGATGATCGGGAGCGTTTCCCTGCGCACGCACAATGTGCGGACTCGTCGCGAGGACTAATGCCCCGAAAAGACACAGCGATGACGGTAAGCAGAATTGTTGCATTCGGCAGACTCCAAAAAGTGTTCTACGGGGAAGTATTCTGCGAGGAAATCAATCGACTGAGAAATTAATTATAACGAGGAAGCCTGCTACGGGTCAAGCTGCACCTGCCTCAAATTGCTGACCTTCCGTTACTGCCCGCTTTCCGCGGATTTATATCCAGATGTGAGTGAAGCTCCAGCCCAACGGAGTTGTGAATACCGCGTGCTTCGACGTATCAGTGAAATAACATCCAATAATACTATTTCGGATGAGTGGCGGGAGCTTTTGGGTAACCAGGGTTAGCGGGCAGTAAGGCAATGCTGGCGTCGGGAGTAACTCCATGAATCACGGTCCCTGCCGGTAACGCGAGCGGCATGCGAAGCAGGAACGGATGGTCGAACTCCTTCTTATAATTCTCAATCCACAGGAGCGGCTCAATGGCGCCACAGGGAAGTTCGGCGGTTATCTGATAGGAGCCCCCGGCCTTGATGGATTTGGGCCAGAGCCCATCCAGCACCAGCGGGGCGGTGATGGTATATTCGCCGCTCAAAACGCGTTCGCCGAAGGGATGACGGAACATGTTCGCGGGAGGGCCCTTCGGTGCGGGCGGCAGGTCCTTCTCCTCGCCTTCCGGCGCGCCACCTTCTTCCCAATCGACCACCAGTTCGAGCTGCTCCGGCGTAAATCCCTGATCGTTGCGAAAATCGCCGAAGCCTTTCACCGCGCCCCACGGCGGCATGCGGCGGCGCAGCACTTCCTCGCCGATAGCCTTGGCCCACGGGCGGGCTTCCTGCCACGTAGTCAGCGGGAAAGCGGTGCCCCCTTTGCCGTGGCAGGAAACGCAGTGATCGTTGAAGAGACGAACAATCTCGCGGTCAAAAGTGACCTTCGTTGTTATAACGTCGTGGCCGGACGCCGCGCTTGCCAGAAGAAGCAAGATGACCGAGCGCCGGAGGTTCTCTGCCGAGGCAATAGGCATATCCATCGTTCACCTTATAGACACGATACGGGGGGCCTGAGGGACGCGCATCGGTTCGCGCAAAACGGCAAAGTTACACATCGGGTACGCTCGTCCGGCCTCTCATCAAAGCGCGCGCCCGGCTAAGGGGCAGCATGCCCCTGCTCCTGAAGAAGAGCGTGGAACATCGAGTCTTCCACATCGGTTTCGACGTTACAGCCGGCAGGGTCGATAAAGGGATTCGGGCCGCCTGGACGGATCTTCGCCATCTTTTCCTGTACTCTGAATGTCTCCGCGTGATCTCCCAGTGGCACATCACACGGAAGCGAGCGCAGCAAAGCGAATGTGCGGTGATACTCAGCCATAATTTCCGGAGTCATCTTTCCCGCCACACGAATGCTGCTCGCGATAACTACGTCGTAGGTTTTCCCGCCCTCCGTGGCTTTCATAGTCCATGTGGTGCCGCCGTGCGCGTGACCTGCCGTCAGATGCGCGACCAGCGTTGTACCACCAAGCGTCACGGAATCGCCATCGTGTATGATCTTGTCAACCGGATGCTCTTTGCCGCCGGGCTTGACGCCCCGAAGGCCGGACTCTCCTTCCGCGATCTCGATGACCTGTGCGCCGGTCAACTCCTTCACCAGGAAGTCGCCCTCAACATGATCGCCGTGTTCGTGGTTGTTGAGCAGAATTTTGGTGTCAGCGAACTTGAAGCCGAGTTGCTCGACGGACTTCTGTACAACAGGGCGCACGCTGTGCTCATACCCGCTGTCAATCATGATGTTTCCGGCGGGAGTGACGATCAGGTAAGTGCTCAGAGTCCGTGTGCCGACATAATAGAGATTGTCGATGATTTTGTGCGGAGGGAGTTGGGTGTCCTCGTCCTCCGGTGTCCCTCTGTTGCGCGCCAGAATCGCCCGCGGATTCCAGGTTTGTCCGTGTACCGTGACTACAGGGTGATCAGGCAGCGCGTTTTGGGCATGGCTGGTATTTAAAGCTGGACCAGCTAAGAGTGCCGCCAGCAACCAGACCAACTGCCCTGAGCTCTGTTTCATAGGAGTCCTCTCTTTCTCGTTTAACAATAACAGCCTGTCAGACTGAGTCTGGCGGACTGATCACACCAGCGAAGTCAAGCTTCACCTAACGGATACCCAACTCTTTTTGTTCCTGAAGAACGGCTTTAAACATCGTCTCTTCGAGATCAGTCTCGACGTTGCAGCCTATCGGGTCGATGAAAGGATTGGGCTTGCCGGGTCGCAGTCTCGCATACTTTTCCTGCAGGTTATATTGCGACGGATGATCTCCGAGCGGCACGTCACACGGCAGCGCTCGTACTATCGGAATCGTGCGGTTAAATTCATCCACCAAAATCTGCGGGATCGGTTTGCTCGCGTCGGCAGCGCCGATACGCAGACTGCAGTGGAAGACAACGTCGTACGTTTTCCCGCCCTCTGTCGCTTTCATAGTCCACGTGGTGCACCCGTGTGTGTGGCCTGCCGTCAGATGCGCGGTCAACGTGGTACCGCCGAGCGACAAAATATCGCCATCGTGAAGCTCTTTATCGACAGGATGGTCTTTGCCCCCGGGCTTGAGTGTCTTAAGCATCGGCACGTCCTCGGCCATCACCCATACCTTCGCACCGGTCAATTCCTTCGCCAGCGCATCGCCTTCCATATGGTCGCCATGCGCGTGGTTCCCCAGAATGAACTTGGTATCTGAGAACTTGAACCCGAGTTGCTCCACTGACTTCTGGATCGTCCGCACGTTGCGCTCATACGTCGTATCCATGAGGATGTTACCCTCCGGCGTCGTGATCAGGAAGGAGCTAAGCGTCTGTGTGCCAACATAATAGACATTATCAATTACCTTATACGGGGGCATCTGCGTGACTTGTTCTTCCGGTGTCCCCATATTACGCGCTACAACGGAAGCAGGAGTCCAGTTCTTCCCGTATACAGTGACAGTAGGATGGGGCGGCGACTGAGCAGCGCATAGACTCGCACTGACTAACAGTGTGCCCGTTAAACTAACGATTCGCCACGATTTGTTGTTCATGAAGTCTTCCTTATTCCTTATTCCTTGAAATCGTATTCCTTCAACCTGGATCACTACCCAGGTCCGATGAGACCCGGTGCGTCTAATCTCAGGCTGTTGCGCCCATATCGACGGCCCTTGCCCTTATTGCTTGCTGTACTTAATAAAGTCTTTTGGCCCTACTTCGGCTCCATAGACATTACCGTCGCGATCGGCAGCGACGCCATCGGAAAAGCTTGTCCTGCCTTTGGGATTGGGGTCAGGGATGAAGGCCGTTACCTTGCCGTCTTTGATCAGACCGGTCCGAATGCCCCTGTTAACTCCCGGGTTGTACCCAAAACCATTATTCAGGTTGCCCGGGTCTCCCGGCGTCTCGGATTGCGATTCCGTGTCGGTTACGTAGAGAACGTCGCCCGGGGCAATAAACAACCCGGTCGGGCGGCCGAACTGTTTCCACTCGGCGATGAACTTCCCCTTCTGATCGAAAATCTCGATGCGATTGTTGCTCCTGTCTCCGACAAAGAGGAGGCCGCGCGAATCCAGCGCAATGGTATGGGGGCCGTCGAGTTCACCTGGTCCGGTTCCTTTCTTCCCGAATTCCATAAGGTACTTTCCGCTTTTGTCGAACTTCACTACTCGGGAGTTCTCGCAGTTGCATCCCGGATGACCGTCGGTGACGAAAATGTTGCCGTTGGGAGCGACTACCACATCCGTGGGCGCGCCAAAGATATCCGGCCCCAAACCAGACTGACCCTTCTTGCCGAGAGTCAGCAGGATCTTACCGTCGGGACTGAACTTGAAAACCTGCAGGCCTTTGGATTTATCCTTCGCACTCTGGTCGTCGGTGACCCATATGTTGCCTTGCTGGTCAACATATAGACCGTGCGGCTGGATGAAAAGCCCCTTGCCGAAATGAGCCAGCGTTTTGCCGGTTTTCTGATCGAACTCAAGGATCGGATCCAGATCGGACTGTTCGCAGCTGTTGGCTCCGCAACGGTCATAAGTCCAAATGTTGCCATCTGGTCCTATGCCAACGTCGGCAGTCGACCCCCACTTTCTGCCGTCGGGCAACTGCGCCCAGCCAGTGATGGTCTTGTACGGGGTGGGAACATCCCCGGCATTTGGCGCCTTGTAGCTGGCTTGCGCGAACAGGCCCGGAGCAAACGACCCCGAGGCGAGCAGCCATACAGGCAAACCGAATAAACAGTGATTGACTTTGCGCAGGAACGACATTGTTACTCTCCCTGAATATTTGGCCGTGAATAGTTCGCTGTTAATTTACCTAACTCGGTGACTGGTATGCCCGTCCCCGAATAACCTTCCCTGGGCGAGCACCCGTGTGTTGACCTTTGTCTATTACTATCCCGCCGTTTACGAGAACATAAGGAATTCCGTCAGGATACGATTTGGGTTTTTCATAGGAATTCGTCTCCCGCACTTTGTCCGGATCGAATACCACGACGTCGGCTGCGAAGCCGGCGCGAACCTGGCCCCGATCAGTGAGACCAAGAATCTGCGCGGGAAAAGAGGTCATTTTCCGAACCGCATCTTCGAGCGTCAGGACGTGCTGCTCCCGCACGTAATAGCCAAGTACCCGGGCATTCGTTGCGAACTCACGCGGGTGGGGAACGCCGGAGGCATTGGCGCTGATGGCCGAGCCATCACTCGCTATGGAGACCCAGGGTTGCCTCATGACCATACGGATGTTTTCTTCCGACTGATTGTGGAAGACCCCGCTGATACGCCCTCCGTCCTCGGCCATCAGGCTAATGCACGTATCTGCCGGATCGGAATCGCCGCGGAGTTTGGCGATCTCCGTGATCCGCATTCCCGCATATTTCCTGACTTCCGGGTTGGAAGAGTTGGCGAGCGCAATGTCGGCCCAGCCATTCTCCTTCATCATCGTTCTGAAGTACGGATCGCTCTTGATCTTTTCACGCATTGCGGGATCCTTCAGGCGTTCCACGAATTTGGCCGGCCCGCCCGCCCGTACCCACACGGGAAACAATGTGCTCCATCCCTTACTCATCGCTGTATACGGATATTGGTTAACGGTAATATCCAGCCCTTTTTTGCGGGCGTTTTCGATTTGCGCGATGTAGTCGGGCATAAAATCCCAGTTGTCGCTGCCGCGAATCTTCATGTGAAAAATGTGTACAGGAATCCGCGTCTCGTCTGCAACCCTCAGAGCGAACAGCAACTCTTTTCGGATCAGCACTCCTTCATCGCCGATGTGAGTCGTATAGTTTCCGCCAAGCGCGGCGGCAACTTTGGCCATCTCAATGATTTCCTCCGGGTGATCAGGACCGCCTCCTTCGTATCGGGCCACCAACCCCCACGCGCCTTCCTTCATCGACCGGGCGACCAGATCTTTCATCCGCTCGATTTCGTCCGGGTTCGCAGCCCTGTCGTCGTAGCCCAGTACCACCCGGCGAATTTGCTGTGCCGAAACATGGGAGATCAGATTCATCGAAATCCCCTGCTTTTCGATTTTCTGAAAATACTGACTGAAATTGGTCCAATCCTGCTGAACCGACTCGCTTTTTTCGGCGGGCAGTCCATCACGCGGGGCGACGCTGGTGCTTTCGCCTATGACGTCGAGTGTGACGCCGTCGCGAACTTTACTCTCTCCATTTCCATCTGCTAACAAACTCAGGTCTGAGTGAGTGTGCAGATCGATAAAACCGGGTGTTACAACCAGACCAGTCGCATCGATGACTCGTGTAGCCGTCGCATTTGCGAGGTGCCCAACGCTGATGATTCGTCCGTCTTTGATCGCAACATCGCCCTGGAACCACGGATTTCCTGTTCCGTCGATGATTCGCCCACCTCGGATGAGAACATCGTACGTGGCCGTTTGGGCGAACAAAGCCAGGCTGGCTGCAACCAGTGCGAACAAGGGCGCGAGTGCTGGAAGACATCGTTTAAACGTTTTCATGAAAAGGTCTGCTCCAATACAGTAAGGTCTATTTAGAGGGCCCCGCTGGGACAACTCACTGCAGCCATGGTCGGACCAGCTACACCGGTCACGCGCTTCAGCAGGCTTGGCCCGGACTTGACGAACATGTTTTCTGTATCCTCGTGCAGATCGATCGTCACGCCCAGAAAGACATTGGTCATTTCATCCCAGGTTTGCGGCCCCCACAGAACTTCCCTGGATGGATCCGGATTGAAAGGGTTGTTCGGCGAGTTATCAAAGTGAACGATATCGATCAGGCGCGTCCCTTTAGGTAACGGGATCGGCTCTTTCAGCTCGTATCCCTGCTGCCAGTTAAAATCCCATTTGACGCGAAGCAGGGTCTGTGCTTCACCGCCAGGATAGATGGCACGCAACTCCAGGTCTTTTCCCCGCACATGCAGATGGGGTTGCAGATATACCAGACGGACATTATCTTTATTGACCGTGACTTCACCAACCACCTCCGCGTTGGAATTACCCGCGGGAATTACCAAGTTCTGAGCCATCGATCCGGTGGTGTAGTAGTAACGACGGGTTGGGGGTGCCTTCGCCAGTGTTAAGGCCACCGTCGAGACATCCTGTGTTTCCGTGCCATATGCGGTGTAGTGCGCCTCAAACACCAGGTCGGAGCCCTTCGGTACAAACTTGGCACCACCTTCGACCGTGAAAGACTGCGCGCCCAAACCCGGGTTAACCTTACCCAGAATCTCGCTGTCGAGTTCTCCATCTTCGCCCGTCTTTTTGCCCATGATGTCGAGATTAGTCTCGTTATCATAGGCCTCGCCGGGTATAGCGTTCTCCATCCAGTGCGATCCAGGTGGCCGCACCCAGACCTCGCCGTGGTGTAACACTTTGGAGTTCCCTGCACGCATCTCGGCAGCGGTAACCCACATATCTTCCGGGAAGTTTGTTTTCACCAGAATGAACTTATAGTTGATCGCGCCTTTAGCCGGCACGATGAACGGCTTGGGCATTTGAACCACAAGATCAGGCCTGATATTCCAGCCGGTTGTGAAGCTCAGCGGCGCAGGTTTTTCCCTGGCATCACCTTCGGGCGCTCCATTGTCCACCCAGGAAACGAGGGTGTTGCTGTCCGACTCACTCAGGGTCATCTGGTTTGAGAAATGACCGATTGAGGGATCGGCAAACCACGGTGCTATTTTCCTGCTGACCACCGCCGCCTTCATGGCCTTCGCCCAAGGCCGCGCATCCGTGTAGGTGAGCAGCGACATCGGTGAAATTTCTCCCGACCGCTGACATCCCTGACAATTCTTCTGCAGGATGGGAAGAACGTCCTTGTTAAAAGTTACAGGCGAGGAGTTCGTTGCGGCCATTCCGACGGCCCCGACCAAAACGGAACCCAGAAGCAAACACAGACTGTTCATAGCATCCCCTTCATTGCCAACTAAGTGCTCGCTATCTGTTTGAGGCGACAACTTAGTCGGTGAGGACAACTTTGCCCAGACGAAATTAATTATAAACCAATTATTCGGCCGGTCGCATCGAGAAACTTCAATGGTTACCGTCCAAGCTCCTGCTCTGAGTCAGCAGTTATAACCGGGTGGGCGTGACGGCTGCCCGCGTAATTGTGGCGATGGTGGGGGTTCCGCACTGACGCATGGTGCGAACAAGTTCTTCCCGGAGAGTATCTATCACGTGTTCGACGCCGTCCTGTCCAAAGGACGCGAGCCCCCACACATACGGCCGTCCAACGCCTACCGCGCGCGCTCCCATCGCGAGAGCCTTAAACACGCTGCTGCCACGCCGAATTCCGCCATCCACCAAAACCGGGATCTGATTACCCACAGCGTCGATCACTTCAGGCAGCGACTCGATAGTTGGACGCAAAGTTTCAGTCGCGCGCCCGCCATGATTGGAAACGATGATGCCGTCAACGCCGTGCTCACGGGCGATCCTGGCGTCCTCGCCAATTTCGACGCCTTTGAGCAGAAGCTTTACTTTGGTTAACTTACGCAGTTTGTCGAACAAGGTCCAAGAGGCTGTTAACGGATTGCGGCCGCCGGTAAGTCCCGCGAACATAGGACTCGACCCGCCGCCGTTCGCAGATGCGTGGCAGTCCGTGCACTGGCGCGTATCGGACCGCCGAAAGCGCTCCGACGTTTCGAGATTGCGACCGGAAAGGTTGTCGATCGTCCATGCAATCGCCGGGGCGCCGGCGTCCTGGACCCGATTGACCAGCTTTTCGCATTCTTCCCATTTAGTCGGCATATAGAGCTGAAACCAAGGACCAGTTCCACGTGCCTTGGCCACTTCTTCGTAGGCGATCGATGTGTCGGAAGAGAGAATCTGCAGGGTGCTTTTGGCCTTTGCGGCTCGCGCAGTGCCCACCTCCCC
>ODAK010006859.1_pt1 | contig 11447 bp, 7 predicted proteins | sample 1539591 | NCBI WGS metagenome assembly ODAK01 (sample SAMEA3539303, study PRJEB22396) | soil metagenome | biome: tundra; feature: field; material: soil | place: USA | collected 2010-05 | depth 0.15 m | reverse complement strand
CCACCGAGATCTACACTCTTTCCCTACACGACGCTCTTCCGATCTAGTCGCTCTGAGCACGCAGTGGGGCGTCGATGTGAGCACCGACAACCTCGCAGCGGCGCGGCAGTCCGACCTGATTCTTCTTGGTGTCAAGCCATTCCAAGTGCCCGACCTCGTCGCGGAGATTCGCCCTGCCCTCACCGCCGCCAAGACCATCGTGTCTTTCGCAGCGTCAGTGAAGACCAGCGCCATTGAAGAAGCGGCCGGTCTCGACATCGGTGTTATCCGCGCCATGCCCAACACGCCATCGGCTCTCGGCGCGGGCGCCGCCGGGTTGTGCCGCGGACGCTTCGTCAAGACGGAACAGATGGAACTCGCGCAGCGCATCTTCGAGACCGTCGGCCGCACGGTTGTTGTCGACGAGAAGCACATGGACGCCGTCACCGGCCTCTCCGCTTCCGGCCCGGCCTACATCTACATCATCATCGAGGCGCTGGCCGAGGCGGGCGTCAAAGTAGGGCTGCCGCGCGACACCGCCACGCAGCTCGCCGCGCAGACGACCTTCGGCGCCGCAAAAATGGTGCTCGAAACCGGCTATCATCCCGCGCTGCTCAAGGACGCCGTAACCACCCCCGCCGGCTGCACCATCGACGGCATTCTCGAACTCGAAGAAGGCGGTCTGCGTGTCACACTCATCAAGGCCGTAATGCGCGCCACCGAACGAGCCAAACAATTAGCCGCTGGATAACGCAAGTCCGAGACCACAGCGCTGACTGGCTAACCTGATGACTCGCTAACTCGCTTTACCGCAAGCTCCGCTACCTTGCCCATCCAACGACCAACCTGGCTGCCCTCCTACATCCCTGAAATGCAAGGATTACGAGGGCTTGCCGTTTTATCCGTCGTTGTCTATCACTGCCACCCGCGTCTCATCGGCACGCAGGCCTATTACGCGTCGCTCTGGGGATGGGCCGGCGTCAACCTCTTCTTCGTTCTCTCCGGATTCCTCATCACGTCTATCCTGCTCGAAGCGCGTATCCAGCCGCACTACTTTCGCAATTTTTATGGCCGCCGCGCGCTGCGCATCTGGCCCGTCTACGTGCTGGTTCTAACGCTCTGCTATTTGAATGCGCCATGGTTCATCGGCCCCTCGGTTTTGGACGCAATTAAAACCGCGCCATGGTGGGCCTACATACTCTTCCTGCAGAATCTCTTTCACCTCGCGCTGCCGCCCGTCATCGGACCCACGTGGTCATTGGCCATTGAAGAGCAGTACTACTTCCTTTGGGCTCCGCTGGTGCGGTTTCTGCGCAAGCCGTGGATGCTCGCAACACTGTTGGTCTGTGCGCTCATCATCGCTCCACTCTTTCGCCGCAGCCACTTCGCGTGGATCACGCCAACCCACACGTTCACGCACATCGATGGCATCGCGATGGGCAGCCTGCTTGCCCTTGGTCTCTACACACTGCCGCTCAGCCGCCGCGTATGGACGCTGCTTGGCGTTACCGCCATCCCCGTCGGTTTTGGCCTCGCCGCCACTTTGTCCGGTGGAACCGCATTCCTCGATTCCGCGCTCGCGGTGGGATTTGCCGGCGCGGTGCTGGCTTCCATCGCATCCACCGGCGAGCGCAATCCGGTCAACGCCGTGCTCCGCCGCGGCCTTCTGGCTTTCTACGGCCGCATCAGCTACGGCCTTTATATGATTCACATCATGGTGTTTGTCTACTTCGGCTGGTTTGACGCACGCATGGACCACTACGGCATCGCCGGCAATCTAGCCGTCGTGGCGTTCCGCCTGGCTATTTCAACTCTGTTTGCGACCGCACTCTGGTACGGATTTGAGTCGCCCATTCTGAAACTCAAGCGTTACTTTTAAAGACAATTTACGAGTTGTAGCTCACTATGAATAGGAGAGCTGTCTTTACAGGCTCGCAATTAGCGAAGCGTCTCATTCCATTGGCACTCCATGTCAAGCCCAAAAGGAACAGCGCGCCATCAGGCATCGGGTTCAGAATCATGCTGCGGTTGCGGCACGTGAATTGAATGACTCTGTCGCCCGCCCTGTGACATCAGTCACGCAAGACTGTAACCAGCGACTGCTAGGCTGAAAAGTCCCGCAATCCCCCATGCGAGGTTCATTATGAGCGATGCAACGACGACTGAATTAACAAAGACAGCGGATGCCGCCACTGGCCCGCTAAGCATTGACGAACTTGAGAAGATGAACGCCTATTGGCGTGCAGCCAACTATCTCTCTGTCGGGCAGATCTATCTCAAAGACAATCCCCTGCTCGAGCGCCCGCTTACGATCGACGACGTGAAGCCGCGCCTGCTCGGCCACTGGGGCACGACCCCCGGCCTCAACTTCCTCTATGTGCACTGGAATCGCATCATCCGCGAACGCAATCTCGACATGCTTTACATCATTGGCCCCGGCCACGGTGGTCCGGGGTTGGTGGCGAATACATACCTCGAAGGTTCGTACAGCGAGATGTACCCGCACATCGAACAGAATAAGGACGGCATAAAGCGCCTCTTCCGCCAATTCAGTTGGCCCTATGGAATTCCCAGCCACGTAGCACCGGAAACGCCCGGCTCGATTCACGAGGGCGGTGAGCTGGGCTACTCGCTGGTGCACGCCTACGGCGCGGCATTCGACAATCCCAATCTAATCGTGGCTTGCGTAGTCGGCGACGGCGAAGCTGAGACTGGCCCGCTCGCCACCAGTTGGCACTCCAACAAGTTTCTCAACCCCGCGACCGATGGCGCGGTGCTTCCCATCCTGCACCTGAACGGCTACAAGATCGCCAACCCCACGGTGCTCGCGCGCATTCCGCATGCAGAACTTGAAGAGTTGATGCGCGGCTATGGCTACGAGCCCTTCACGCTCGAGGGCGATGACCCCGCAACGATGCATCAACAGGCCGCCGCGGTCTTTGAAACTATTTTCGATCGCATCGCCGCCATCCAGAAAGCAGCACGTGAGGAAGGCTCAACCAAACGTCCCACATGGCCAATGCTCATAATGCGCACGCCGAAGGGTTGGACTGGACCGAAGTTTGTCGATGGCAAGCCGGTTGAGAATACATGGCGCGCCCACCAGGTGCCCTTCGCGGAATTGCGCGAGAAGCCGGAACACCTGCGTCTGCTCGAAGAGTGGATGCGGAGCTACAAACCTGAAGAGCTCTTCGACGAGAAAGGCGGATTTCGCGCCGAACTCGCCGACATCGCACCTAAAGGCCGGCGTCGCATGGGTATGAATGCGCATGCCAACGGCGGCCTGTTGCTGCAGCCGCTCAAAATACCAAACTTCCGCGATTTTGCGGTGAAGATTGAAGGCCGTGGCCAGACGCAGGCTGAGTCGACGCGCTTCCTCGGCCAGCTGCTGCACGCTGTGATGGAAGCCAACAAGGCAGAGAAAAATTTTCGCGTGTTCGGTCCCGATGAGACAGCGAGCAATCGCCTCGGCGACGTCATTATCGGAACCGGCAAAACCTGGATGGAGGCGACTCTGCCCGTAGACGAAAACCTGTCGCAAACAGGCCGTGTGATGGAGATTCTCAGTGAACACATGTGCCAAGGCTGGCTTGAGGGCTACCTGCTCACCGGCCGTCATGGCTTTTTCAGCTGCTACGAGGCGTTCATTCACATCGTCGATTCCATGGTCAATCAACACGCCAAGTGGCTCAAGGTGACGCGAGAGATTCCGTGGCGCAAGCCTATCGCATCGCTAAACTACCTCTTGAGTTCTCTGGTATGGCGGCAGGATCACAATGGCTTTTCGCATCAGGACCCCGGCTTCATCGATCACTTGCTCAACAAGAAGGCGGACGTGGTGCGCATCTATCTTCCACCCGACGCCAACACTCTGCTCTCGGTCAGCGACCATTGCCTGCGCAGCAAGAACTACATCAACCTGATCGTGGCCGGCAAGCAGCCCGCACCGCAATGGCTCACCATCGACGAGGCTGTCGCGCATTGCACCACCGGCCTTGGCATTTGGAAGTGGGCATCAAACGACGATGGCAATCCGGACGTCGTGATGGCCTGCTGCGGCGACGTCCCCACGATGGAAACACTGGCAGCCGTAAACCTGCTGCGCACGCAGGCGCCCGACCTGCGCATTCGCGTCGTCAACGTGGTTGACTTGATGGCCCTGCAGCCGCAGTCCGAACATCCGCACGGCCTGCCTGATGAGGACTTTGATAGCATTTTCCCGGTCGGCGTTCCGGTAATCTTCGCGTTTCATGGATACCCATGGTGTATTCACCGCCTCACGTATCGACGCCACAACCACGACAATATTCACGTGCGCGGCTACAAGGAAGAGGGCACGACAACTACGCCCTTCGACATGTGCGTGCTCAACAACATTGACCGTTTCCAACTGACGCTCGACGCAATTACGCGCGTGCCGCGTTTGGCTGCGCAAGTCGATGCGGCGCAGCAGTGGTACTCAGAAGCTATCCAGCGCCACCATCTATATGTGGCCGAAAACGGAGACGATCTTCCTGAAATCCGCGATTGGCGCTGGACGCAGAACTAGGCGGCTCACTCGCTGACGCAAGAAGTATTCACGCGCAAGAATTTTTTAACCTGAGGGGTTTCGTACGCATGTCTTCTTTGCCAATTCTGGTTTTGAACAGCGGTTCTTCTTCCATCAAGTTTTCAGTCTATGAAGCGGCCGATGGCCAGCGCACCAAGCTTCACGAAGGCGCGGTAGACGGCATCGGCACCGATCTCGGCAAATTCTGGATCAAGGATGCTGAAGGCAAGAAGCTCGTCGACCAGACGCCTGCCCTGCCTACGCGCGCAGTGGCTTTTGCACTTGTAGCAGACTCTTTGCATTCGGGCGACTTCCCTGCCCCTCTTGCCATCGGCCATCGCATGGTCTCGGGAGGCCCGACCGTGCAGGACAACCAGCGCATCACGCCCGACTTGATCGACGAAATGGAGAAATATACGGCCTTTGCTCCGCTGCATACGCCGATCGCGATTTACATCATGCGTGAGGCGCTGCGTCTCTTTCCAGGCATTCCAAACTTCGTAATTCTCGACACGTATTTTCATCGCACCATGCCTGAAGTGGTTCGGCACATGCCCATTCCCTCGGAATACGCGGACATGGGCGTGCGGCGTTATGGCGCACACGGCATTTCATACGAATCGATCGTCTATCAGTTGCAGCCCGATGTTCCCGAGAAGCTGATCGTCGCGCATCTCGGCAATGGCGCCTCCATCTCCGCAATCCGCAACGGTGAGGGCCTTGATACATCAATGGGCCTCACGCCGACAGGCGGCATTATCAGCGGTACGCGCACCGGCGACATCGATCCCGGCGTGCTGTTGTTCATCCTGCGCAAGATTGCCGAGACTACACCGAACTCCACAGAAGCCGCCGACAAGCTTGAAACCGTGGTCAGCAAGAAAGCCGGGCTGCTCGGCGTGAGCGAACTCTCCAACGACATGCGCGATCTGCGCGAAGCCATCAAGACCGGAAACGCCAAGGCCCGCCTCGCTGTAGACAAATTCACGTGGACCATCGCCAAGTGGATCGGGAGTTTTGTCGCCGAGTTGAATGGGCTAGACATGCTCGTCTTCACTGGCGGCATCGGCGAGAACGATATGGACTCGCGCGCCGAGATCTGCGCAGGACTGGGCGCTCTTGGCATCGTGCTCGACAAGACACGCAATAATGTTCGCGGTGAAGCCCTCATCTCGCCAGACAACTCCGCCGTCAAAGTGCGCGTGATTCCCCCCGCCGAAGACCTGATTATTGTGAACCATGTCGTGCGTATGATGGGCAAATAGCGTCGCAATATTAAAGCAGTCGGCATCGCGTTTAGAGCTGCATTGGAGCCGCTTGTTCTACACTGAGTAGTTCGCAATGGAGTCTTGATTCATGCATGCCGTCACTGCCCATGTCGATTTGAAACGCCTGCCTTCGCCTGCTCTGCGCCGCTTTGCCTGGGCCGTGCTCGTGTATTTCATCGCGGTGATTTTGTGGGGCACTGTGGTACGCGCTACGGGCGCGGGTGCCGGGTGCGGCAACCACTGGCCGCTGTGCAACGGTACGATGTTGCAGCACTCCGCCAGCGCCACCACGATGATCGAGTTCACCCACCGCATCACCAGCGGCATCTCATTCTTCTCCGCTGTTGGTCTGCTGGTGTGGACGTTCGCTGGAACTGTGCGTGGGCACCTCGCGCGCGCAGCCGCCGTAGCAACTGTCGCCTTCACGCTGATCGAGGCTATCCTTGGCGCCTTCCTCGTAAAGCTTGGACTGACCGCGCAGAGCCAATCGCCGCTGCGTGCTCCATATCTCGCGCTGCACCTTACCAACACGTTGCTGCTGCTAGCCGCACTCACGCTCACCGCACATCTTCTCAGCCGCAAAAATGGATACTTGCGCAGCACAATCCGCCTGGTAGCGCCTCTGGGAGCCGTCGCGAGCGTAGTCGTTGTGCTAATCGTTGGCGTGACTGGCTCTCTCGCCGCGCTCGGCGATACGCTCTTTCCTGCGACCTCGCTCGGTTCGGCGCTTCAACAGGATTTCTCGGCGACCAGCGGCTGGCTGGTGCGCTGGCGCTGGACGCATCCAACCATCGCCTTCATTGCCAGCATTGTTCTGATCTGGCTTCTGGTGCGCGCCGCACAACGCACCGCAACGTGGGATAACCGCGGCTTATCAGCCCTTGTCTTGCTGCTGCTCGCGGCGCAATATGTGCTCGGCGTTCTTGACGTTGTGCTGCTGGCGCCGGTATGGCTTCAGGTTGCGCATCTCCTCGGCGCCGATGTGTTGTGGGCCGCCCTGGTAGTGCTGACCGCGCGCCTGACCCTGCAGCCAACAGTGGTCCCTAGTCTCTAGTCTCAAGTCCCTGGTCTCTAGTCTCAAGTCCCTAGTCTCTGCTCTACCCCTTCACCAGCACGTCTGCCGCTGGATACGTCCTACCATCGACCACGGCGTTGATTACCGGGAGTTCCGGCGTAGCGGTAAGCCATTCGATTACGCCATCCCGCAGCAATACCGTATCCTCTGCCTTGCCGCCGCGAATGCTGGGATTCCATGCAAACGCCTGGTTGTTCAAGACCACCTCGCCGCCGTTGGGCGTGGCAACCCACTCGCGCTCGCCGTAGCCCGTCGCGCCGCCCTGGTGGTGAAACCGCTCTTCTCCCGGAAAACCCTCCGCCGCATAGGCCGCCTTCGCCACGCGAAACAGTTCTGCCGAAGTGGCGCCGGTGCGCGTCGCATCGAGCAGCGCCGCATTCACCTGCGCTGCGGATTTGAAGCGCCCCGAAAGCTCTGCCGTCATGTCGCCGAAATGAACAAAGCGGGTAATTGAAATCGCAAGTCCCCATTTGCGCGAACAAAGATTCAGCATGCCGTAGCGCTTCAGCCGTGCGCCTCGCGCCACCGCATGCTTGTATTTCATGATGCGGTCGTCCACCGCGAAAAGATAAACCGACGGCAGAATGCCGCGCCGCAACAGGTTCTGCGCGGTGATCGCCTCAAGATCGTATTCGCTCAGTCCAGGCTCAACCTCATGCAACGACTCCACAGTCGCAGCCGCGGTCTCCTCTCCCAGCCAGCGATAGCGCGCAATTTCGGTTTCACTCAGCGCGGCACGCAAGGGATAAAGATCGACAGGTTTGAAACCTGCAACGGGCGTGTCTGATCCCATTGGACCACCGGACAGCTTGACAGCTGCTGCTGCAGTCTCATCGGCATACCACGGGAACACCACCGGCTCAAAATCCAGCGATCCAAATTCCTCGTCGCGCAACCGCGGAGCCTCATTCTCGGTAGTTAGATAATAGCGCTTGCCCGCTGCAGTCACCAGCAGCGATGCAACCCCCGTCTCGCCGGGTGTTAGCACGCGCAGTTCCACCGCTCCGCCTGTCATCCACGCAACATTTTCATTGCGGCGAATCAGTACGCCGGCCAGTTTTTCCGCGTGCAGCCATTCCACTACCTTTTGGTGCTTCGCTTCCAACTCCGCATTCCATGCGGCTTGTGTCACCAACGTGGCGCCACCGACTACCAGGCTTTTGCTGATTCTTTGGCTCATGATTGCGATTCCTTCAGATCAAATCGTGCAAAGTAATTCGGGCGTCGACGGAATTCGCCAACGCCCGCATATGACCCAGACCGCATCTAGTCTTCCAGCACCGGGTGATAGTGACTTTCCCATCCTTGGTATCGCGCGGCCTCGTGAATGGCCTTCGAAACGTCGCTGAAATTCGCCGCCACGTGATGCTCGAAGCCTTCGCGGCAAATGAACTTCAACAGTTTCTGCAGTTGCGGAATCTCTGCTACGCCCGCGCCGCCAAATGTATCGAGCGGATCGTCGGTAAATTTACCCGCACCCGTATAGCCTCTTACCACGCCGCGCCGATCGTCGGTGGAGTAGCGCGCGTAACTCATCGCGCCCGACTTTACGCGGCCCACGCAGGTGCCAAACGTGTTGAGCTTGCCGACGGTCCCGGCAATGATTTCCTGGTAGTCCATCTTCACGTCTTTGAAGAAATGCTTGGGCAGATTCGAGCAGTGGAAGCAGACACACTTGTCAGGATGAGTACCGTAGTTGTTGTTCCAGTCGAGCAGCGCCGACGGCGTGCCGCTGGCCAGTGCTAGCATGTACATGCTGAGGGTTCCGGGCACATCCACTTCGCATGCCGATGGAATCAGGTCGTTGCTCATCATGCTCATGACCGTGCACGGCACCACACCGAAATACTCTTCCATCGAAGTCCAACACTGCACGGCGCTGATCGTAACGTGGGTCTGCTTCATCCATCCATCAATGACCGCTCCCAGCTTCGACATCTTGAGGAGCGCTTCCTCAGGAATTCCGGCCGTCGTAACGTACTGCTTGATCGATGCTAGCTTTGCCTGCGCAGCATCGTCCGTGTCCTTCATGCGATTGATGCGACCAAAAATTTCAGACAGGTCAATCGTTTCGATGGAAATGCCGGCAGTCTCGAAGATCCGTTCGGAATAGCGAACTGTGTTGAAGGCAGTCGGCCGCGCGCCGATCGCGCCGATGCGCAGATTCTTCAAGCCCTTCACGATGCGGCAGACGGCAGAAAACCACTCCAGGTCAGCTTTGAACTCATCTGACTTCAAGCTCTCAGTATGCAGCGTGGTCAACGAGTAGTTGATGCCGTACTGCATCATGTTGTTGCATGCGCTCATCTTGCCGCAGAAGCTGTCGCGGCGCGTCGCGATCGTCATCGCGTCAGAGCGGTCAGGCGTCGCCTGCACCAACACTGGCACCTTGAGTCCCGACAGCCGGATCGCATCGACAATGCCGCGCTCTTCGCCAAAGTTAGGCAGCGTCACGATAATGCCATCGATTTCTTCCGCATGCTTCTTGAAAAGCTCAGCGCAACGCATCGATTCGTCGTACGTTTCCACCGCGCCATATTTTGATTCCTCAGGGGTCAACACAATCGCGCGTGCGCCCGCCGCCTCAAGAACGGAAATGATCTCTTCACGGCCAGTCTTGGCCAAATGATCAGGAAAAAAGCCGCGATTCCCTACCACTACACCAAATGTCATCTTTCGTTGCGCTGCCATTGATTCATGCTCCTTCTAACTGCACGTGCAAATTATTCGTTGCGGCCCGGGCGAAATCGCAAGCCGTAAAAAAGGCCGAGTGCCAACATCATCGCGCCCCACCAGACAGGCGCATGCAGGTTGGCCAGGATCACGTTGGCGGTATGGCCAGTTACCAATTCAAACAAGCCGTAGCCGAAGATCATCGCCCCATAAATCGTGAGAAGAACACCGATGAAAAACCAGATCGAAATGCTCGATGAATGCATACGTGACCTCTCTTACCAGAACATAATGTTGAGCCCGATGAAGCCTATGATGGCGATCACGAGCCAGAAGTATTCGTTCTTGTAGAACGGCACCGGCTCTTCCACCGGTATTTTGGTCGCGCCGTAGACCAAGCCATCCAGTTCCGCTATCGGCCGGGCCTTGCCGAACATGCTGACCACGAATACAACGATGACCGATACGCTGACCGACCACAGGGCGCGATACATGTTCTCCGCCATGTCTTTCGCGTCAGGTGAAAGCGCCACGTAGCGCAGCGCCGAGGGATCAACCTTGACCCAGGCCCACAGTCCGATCGACGTCAGCGTGCCGATCAGCAAGCCCCAGAATCCGCCAGCCTTTGTAGCGCGCTTCCAGAACATGCCCATCAACACTGCGCCGAGCAGCGGCGAAATAAAGAAGCTGAACAGCGCCTGAACGTAGTCCATGATGCCCTTGGCATTCATGACCAGGTATGCTGCGCCGATTGAGATTACCACGCCCAAGATCGTTGCCCAGCGACCGACTGCGACATAGTGCTCATCGCGCGCCTTCTTCACAATCAGCGGCTGATAAATGTCGTAGGTCCACACTGCAGAGAAGGCGCTAACATTGCCTGCCATGCCGCTCATAAACCCCGCGATCAGAGCGGTGATGCCCAATCCCAACAAACCGGGGCTGCAATAGCGAACCAGCATCAGCGGCAAGACTTCGTTGTAGCTGTGCAGTCCCGCGCCAGGATGTGCGGCGACCACGTTCTCGCCCACCAGCTTCATCAGGCTGCCATCGGCGTTCTGGAGCACCACGAGTCCCAGTAGTCCTGGCAAGATCACGATGAAGGGAACCGCCATTTTAAAGAACGATCCAATCACGGGAGCCATGCGCGCAGACCGCAGGCTGTTTGCCGCCAGCACTCTCTGCACGACAAGGAAGTCCGTCGTCCAGTATCCAAAGCTGATTGCAAAGCCCAGGCCAAACACGATACCTGTCCAGTGAATGCCCATCGGGTTATCGGAGAAGTGGCCCATGCTGCGCCACATATGTGTGTAGTCGCCTGCCGGGATTGCGCCGTTTGCAATGTTGTGCGCGATCTTTGTCTTCAGCCCGCTCCATCCGCCGGCCTCGATCAGTCCGAGAATGGGCACCAGCAGCGCGCCGCCCCAGATAAGCACAAATTGCAAAACTTCATTGAAGATCGCGGAACGCAAACCGCCTAAAGCCACATATGCAGCCACTGCAAGCGACGAAACAATGATGGAGAAATTCAGGTCCCATCCCAGCACGACCTTCATTACTTCTGCCATTGCAAACATGTTCACGCCGCTCATCAGCACGGTCATAAACGCAAACGAAAACGCTGCCACTACGCTGGCGCCCTGCCCATAGCGAAGCTTGAGATAGCCCGGAACAGAGTGCGTCTTGCAAACGTAGTAGAAGGGCATCATAACCATGCCGAGAAACAGCATCGCCGGAATCGCGCCGATCCAATACCAATGCGCCGCCAAAATGCCGTATTGATACGCTGAACCCGCCCAGCCCATCAGTTCCAGCGAACCCAGGTTTGCAGAGACGAAACTCAGGCCCGCGATCCAGGCTGTCATTTCGCGCCCGGCCATGAAGAATTCTTCGCTGGTGTTCG
>ODAK010006857.1_pt1 | contig 11448 bp, 10 predicted proteins | sample 1539591 | NCBI WGS metagenome assembly ODAK01 (sample SAMEA3539303, study PRJEB22396) | soil metagenome | biome: tundra; feature: field; material: soil | place: USA | collected 2010-05 | depth 0.15 m | reverse complement strand
CCAGAAGAATCCGCATTCGTGAGATGGCTCGCAAAAACGATTGACCTCGAAAAGCGCCGTCCGCTCATCGTGGCGGGCAGCGTAACTTCCGGCGAAGAATCTCTAGTCCTAATCGCGTTCGGTGTTCTGCAAGGGCAAATGCGCAACGCTCTCCTTGTCCTCGCCCCTAGAAAGCCCGATCGCTTCGACGCGGCCGCGCAAGACATCGTCGAATCTCTGCGCAAGTACGTGCGACGCTCGAGTATTGATGTGAATTCTTCCGCCAGCACAAACGCCGTGCCTGTCTTCACCAGCGACATCAGCGTTCTCCTCCTCGATTCCATCGGCGAACTCGCCGCAATTTACGGCCTTGCCGACGCCGTCTACGTCGGCGGTTCCATGGTCGAAGCAGGCGGACACAATATTCTCGAACCGGCCGGATTCGGCAAACCGCCGCTCTTCGGCGAACATATGGAAAATTTTCAGGAACTCGCCAACACATTCCTGGCCCGCGGAGCCGCGCGCCAGGTCACCAACCCTGAAGATTTAGGCGTCGCCTGGATCGAACTTCTCGAAGATTTCGCGCGCCGCCAAAAAATGGGCGATGCCGCACGCGCACTCGTTGAAGAAAATCGCGGAGCCACGGCGCGCACAATCGAACATGTCGGAAAATTCATCGGCACCGAAACCGCGGTGGTTACCGACCCTCCTCCAGTTGTCTCGCCGCTCAAACGCGGGAGCACCGCGTGAAAATCCCGCGCCCAGTACAAATTATGCTTTGGCCGGCCTCTCTGGTTTGGCAGGCCATCGTCCGCACTCGCGCCGCGGCCTACCGCAAGGGGTTCTTTCGATCGAAACGCCTTCCCGGAACCGTCATCAGCGTCGGCAATTTAACGGCAGGTGGCACAGGAAAAACTCCGCTGGTGTTGTGGCTCGCCCAGCGCCTGCACACGGAAGGGAAGCGCGCCGCGGTTCTCACTCGCGGATATCGCGGAGTTCCCGCCGGACCCGGCGGCGCTCCGCAAAGCGACGAAGTAGCAATCTATCGCACGCGTTTGCAACATCTCGCCGAATTGGGTGTCGGAGCAAATCGTTTCGCCAGCGGAAAAATTCTCTCGCGCCACGGAATCGAATGGTTCGTTCTCGATGACGGTTTCCAACACATGCAACTCGCGCGCGATGTTGATATCGTGCTGCTCGATGCAACCGATCCCTTCGCTCGCGGCTGGATGATTCCTTCAGGTCTGTTGCGCGAACCAAAATCTGCGCTCGCTCGTGCCGACATCATTGTTGTCACACGCAGCGCACGCACGCCTGCAATCGAAACAATAGTCCAGCGGATTACGCACGTTCCAATTTTTCATGCCGTCACCGAATTGCTTGACGTCGTGAGATTTCCAACTCATCCCGCGCACCCTGCCGAAGCGCTCGCCGACTGGCGCACAAAAAAAGCATTTGCGTTTTGCGGCATAGGCAACCCCCAGGCCTTCCTTGACGATCTAAGTAGGTGGGGAGGAAATGTCTCCGGACATTCCAGTTTTCCCGACCATCACACCTACACTCAACGCGACATTGAAAAGTTGCAAGGCCGCGCCCGTGACTCCGGAGCGGATATTATGCTCTGCACGGAAAAAGATATTTTCAATCTCAGAAATGTTCAGCTCCCAAGTTTGCCCGTTTACTGCGCTCGTATTTCCATGGAAGTCAGTGAGCCGGACAAACTCTGGCGCGCCATTTCAGAAACAGCCGAGCGCCACCGGGCGCCGACAAATGACTAATTCTCACGCTACAACGAACGGCCCGCACGGGCAACGCCGTCGAAGGTTCGCCTTATCTGAACGGGTGATGTTTGCGATTTGCGAAATGATTCGTGATACGGCAACCGCTCTCATTCGAGGAATGTTTTGTAACAGCCTGGGGCCTTCGGTCGCGAAATGATTCGTAACAGGGCACGAGTTTACTCGTGCCGTCAAGCGTTACACGTCGGGGGTTTTAACCCCTCAAACCGGTCGCGCGACCGGTCCAATTGCCGACGAGAGCGCGATTTCGCCGTATCGAAAATGAACCGAATCCGCCCGTACACATTGGTTACAGCGCCGACGATATGATACTTTTCGATTCGAATGCAAAACATGCATCACACTGAGGCAAAACATTGACGGCAGATCTAACTCGGCTCGAAGAACTCGTAGAAAGTTTTACCAAACAAACGGTCGTAGTCCTCGCTGATTTGGTAGCCGACCGTTTTGTCTCCGGTGATATTTCACGAGTCTCTCGCGAAGCGCCCGTTTTAATTTTGCGTCATCGCGAAACCGAATTGCTCCCCGGCGGTGGAGCGCATGCCACGAACAATTTAGTAGATCTCGGCGCGCATGTTCTCCCAGTGGGCGCAATCGGGGACGACGACGCAGGCCGCGCTCTTGTAAGTTATTTCAAAATGAAAAATGTCGATGTGAGCGGCCTCGTTCGCGCGCCCGGTTGGTCCACTCCGGTAAAAACGCGATATCTTGCAGGTTGGACGCACACAACACGCCAACAAGTTCTTCGTGTAGATCATGAACCGCAAACGCCGCTCAGCGCCACAACGCAGAGAACACTTTTGAAAAAAACGGCGCAGCGAATTAGACGTTCCAATGTATTGCTGGCATCCGATTACGGTTTTGGTTCCGTGACGCCGCTATCGCTGAAGTCGCTTCGTCGCACAGCCGGAACAAAACTAAAAATCACTCTCGACTCGCGCTTTTGTCTCGGCGATTATCGCGCCGCAGGCATCACCGCCGCCACGCCGAATGAATCCGAATTGGAATCGATGCATCACACGCGCACCAGCAATAACCCTGCAAGCGTTGAAACCCTCGGTCAGCAAACGTTAAAGGCGTTGCATCTCGAAGCGCTAGTCCTAACTCGCGGCAAGGACGGCATGGTGATTTTCGAGCGCAACAACAAACCAAAACACATTCCCGTTTACGGCAGCGACGAAGCCGCCGACGTAACCGGCGCCGGCGACACCGTAATCGCTGTCTTCACTCTCGCGCTTGCCGCAGGCGCAACGTATTCGGAAGCGGCGGAACTCGCAAATTACGCCGCCGGAATTGTCGTAATGAAGCGCGGCACTGCAACCGTCCGTCGCGAAGAATTGCTGACCGCTCTCCGAAATGAGGCCACCGGCAAAAATCGCGTTTTGTGAAAATCGCGTTTGTTTTGAAAGGTGGGACAAATCCCTATTTAGTTGACCGCTCAGCTAAATAAGAAATAGCGATGAAAACACGGAAAATAGTGCTTTCCAGAAATGAACTCGTCCAGGCCCTTGCAGAACGCCGCGCCAAGAACGAGAAAATCGTTCTAGCAAACGGTTGCTTCGACATTCTCCACGTCGGCCACGTTCGATATCTTGCCGGCGCTCGCGCCGAAGGCGACGTTTTGGTTGTGGCGATAAATTCCGATGAAGGCGTTCGGAAATTAAAGGGCAAAGGCCGGCCGGTTCTTCCCGAAAACGAGCGGGCGGAATTGGTTGCCGCTCTCGAATCCGTGGACTACGTAATTATTTTCGATGAGCCGAACGTTGAACCACTTTTGGAAGCGCTGCAACCGAACGTTCATGCGAAGGGAACCGACTACACCGCGGAAACTGTGCCGGAACGCGCGGTAGCCGAGCGATTCGGAATTCGCGTGGCCATTGTTGGCGACGCGAAAAATCATTCGACGCGCGAGCTATTGGCGAAGCTCGCTAGAAATGAATCCGCCGGAAAGATAAATGGCTGACGAACGGTTCCTAATTGTGCGGCTCAGCTCGCTCGGCGACATTGTATTTACGTTGCCGATGCTGGCGGCTCTGCGCGATACGTTCTGCCGCTCGCACATTGCGTGGGTGGTGAACGAGCGATGGAAACCGTTGCTCGAAGGGAATCCAGATTTGAATGATGTGATCACGCTGCCGAGTAGTTCGATATCGGCATTCTTTGCTTGCGGAAAACGTTTACGCGACGACGGCTACACGACTGTGTTTGATGTTCAGGGACTTTATAAATCGGCGCTGCTCGCGAGACTTACGCATGTACCGCAGCGCATCGGATATTCTTTTTCGTTTGCGCGTGAAGGAGCGGCGTCGTTCTTCTATACGCAGCGAGTAAAGCCAACTTCAAAACATATAGTGGATCAGAATGTGGAATTGGCAGCCGCCGCTGGAGCGAAAATCGGCCCAGCGCGATTTCCGTTATCCATTTCGAGCGAAGCGCAGAGCGCGGTGAATCAGTTTCTGACGGCCGCAAAGATTTCGCGTTATGTCGTGTTGAGTCCCGGCGGCGGATGGCTTTCCAAACTGTGGCCGCCGGACCGATTTGGCGAACTGGCGTTGAAACTGTGGGAAAGACATGGGCTTCGCATCATCGTGAATTGCGGGCCGGGCGAAGCGCAGCTCGCGGAAATTGTTGTGGCCAATGCCGCGCTCGCGTTGCCCATTATTGTGCAGTACGGAATTCCGGAAATGATGGAGCTCCTTCGCGGCGCTGAACTAGCTGTGGCCGCTGATTCTGGGCCGTTACATCTTGCCAACGCGCTGGGCACTCCGGTCGTGGGGCTTTTCGGACAGACCAGCCCGGATCGCAACGGACCATATGGCGGGCGCGATATCGTTGTGCGAAACGTGGATGATTCTGAAACGACGTACAAACGCGAGAAGTTTTATTCCGAAGAGATGTGTTCGATTTCGGTCGACCAAGTGATGGAAGCTGTAGAAAAGAGACTGGCTCAGCGTGCGCTGGAAGGCGACGAGCATTCGTCCGGCGAGTCTTCTGCGAATCGTCCAGAGCACGCCACCACCCCAGAACCAGGATCGATCGGAAGCGATGCATTCGGAAAACCGCCGGGCTCTGCTAGATGACGGAGCCGCGAAGTTTCTGGGTGCGCTGGCGAGTAGCCGCTGGATATCTATTGGCGGTGATTGGTTTTTATTTCGCGCGGCCAACGAATGAATCAATTATTACTGGCGCCTGCATTGCGTTTGTCGGCTTAATGATTCGCGCGGCGGCGGCAGGAATTGTGCGCAAGGGACAACGACTCGCGTCGTCCGGAATTTATTCCTGGACGCGGAATCCCCTTTATCTTGGGAGTACAGTCGTGGCCGCAGGATTTGTCGCAGCGTCGAATTCATGGATCGTCGCAGCCGTGGTATCTGGATACATTCTGACGTTCTATCCAGCGGTTGTCCGTCGCGAAGATCGCGATTTGCGCGAACGATTCGGCGCGGAGTTTGCCGCGTACGCGGCCAGAGTTTCCGCTTTTTTTCCATGGCCGACTAAGGAGGCACTCGGTGGTCCGAAATTTTCCTGGGTGCTATACATTCGCAATCACGAATACCGTGCTGCGCTTGGTTCTTTAGTCGCGATGGGTGTTCTGGTCCTGCGGATGTGGATATTGATTCGCTTTAACCGTTGACGCAGGAACGAGCTGCCAGAATCCAACGCGCCACATATACATCACCGGTGGCTTGATATTCCTATTGCTCATAGGCGTTCTAGCGGCGCGATGGGCCGACGGCAACGGTTGGATATCTCACAGACTTCAGATGAAGGTAACTTGCGCGGACACTTGGAAGGTCGGCGAGGCAAGGGGCTGTATACCGGTCCCGAATGGTACTTATTCCATTTTGGCTTGCGGCATACTTCCCGGGGAATCGTTGCAGGTTCGAGTATGGGATGTAACGTTTGAGGGGCGGATGAGTGCCAAGCGGACAGGGTGGATATGTCGACACGACGAAACCTCGATGATCTGCAAACCGTCCGAGTGAACCCGGAGACTCTCGGGGCACTGCAATTTCGTGTATCATCAGCACTGTACAACAATGGCTCAGCCAACCAAAGCCGGAGACGCAGAACCATTCGTCGTAATTTTTCAGACGGAGACGCCTGAAGAAGCGACGGTGTTGCGCGGACTGTTGCAAAGCGGCGGAATCGATTCGCCGTCACCCACGTTTTCCGATCCTTTTCCTCTTCCCACGCATTCGGAAATTACGCATGGCACCGAAATTCTTGTGCGGATTTCGCAGATAGAAGCCGCGCGAGAAATTCTTGCGAGTTACGGCGAGAAGGATCCTTCCGCCTAACGAAGTAGCGCGCCACACAGCCGCGCGGGGATTTTCATCCAATGCGCTGGAGCGTTACGAGCGCTTCGATATGATACGTCTGCGGGAATATATCATACAGAGTTATATTACTAATCTCATACCGCGAGCCGGGCGCGATGGCTCCAGTGAGTGCGGCAAGATCGCGCGCAAGAGTTGCGGGATCGCAGGAAAGATATGTGATTTCCGCGGGCGCGAGATCGCGCAGGCGTTGAATCGCCGGCGGGGTAAGCCCCGCGCGAGGCGGATCGAGAACGACGAGATCTGCGGGCTCCTTGTGGCGAGCGAGAAACGATTCTGCGTCAACGTGGCGTCCGCGAGCGGTCGGATGATTCTTTAAGTTGGCTTCCAAATCGCGCGCGGTGGCCACGTTTCCTTCGACAGCGATGACGCGATCGTAGCGAGCGGCGAGAGGAATGGAAAATAATCCGACGCCTGCAAATAAATCCAACGCAAGTCCACGCTTGGTTTCGCTCGGCGCGGACTCTCCGACTACTGCGCGGACGAGATCGTCCACTGCAAAACGATTTACTTGAAAAAATGAAAGATGGCCGACGCGAAGGTGGTGGCCCGCGGCGTCGTAATGGAGATATCCGGGGCCGAGAAGCTGGAAGTCGTCGGTCATTTCATCATGGATAAGAACGGACTCGGTGTTTGGAACAATTTCACGAAGGCTGGTAGCGAGAGTGTTGGGTGACTGTCCGGTTTGGGCAAGGCTGACGTTCAGTAAAACTTTTTCACCAGCAGCATCACAGAAACATTCGATGCCGCGAATATTTCCGGGCAGTCGGCCGGCTGCAAACGCAGCAGAAAGCGCGGCGAGAGTCGTTTCGAGTTTCGGCGCGAGAATCGGGCAGACGTCGGTTGGAACAAGTACGGAAGACGACGGCTGAAAATATCCGATAGCGGGCTTCGGCGGATTGCCTGCTGGACGCACGGCCCATTGAGCGCGATTGCGATAACCGAATGGCGGCGAAGCGTGTATGTGAATTTTGCCGGTCCATTCTATGCGTCCGATACGCGCCAACGATTCGCGCAAGATTCCAGATTTGTAGTGGAGCTGGCGGTCATACGGAATGTGCTGATAGTGGCAGCCGCCGCATACGGTGAAGCGCGGGCATTGCTCGGCGATGCGGTCGGGTGAAGGCTCGATAATGTGTTCCGCGGTTCCGCGAATAAATTTCTTTTTTGCTTCGACAGGAGTGACGCGAACGAGCTCGCCCGGAATTACGAAGGGAACGAAGACGGTGCTTTGGTCGTGATGTGCCAGACCGTCGCCGCCGTAAATCAGTTTTTCTATTTTCGTTTCAAAAGGTGACGTCATCCGCTTGGATTCCTGTCGTTTCAAAATGATTGCGTGTCGCAGCTAATTTGTATTGCCCTAACTCAGATAGAACAGACTCAATCGTGGTATGCCAGCAGATTCAAATAGACGCTTCTGCGCGTAGCGGCGTTCCAGGTCACCCAATTGTGCCGTTGTCATTTTGCGGCGATACGGCGCGAGTTGCCGATCGAGATCGCGGCGAATGCTGAGAAGCAGCTCGTCGCCCGCAGATGCCGAAAGCGCCGCGGAAAGCCGTTCCTCGCAAATTGTCAGGCGGCGCTCGAGGTCTTCCAAATCGAGTTGCGCCGGAGAGTCGAGCAACGGAAGCATTTCGCTCAGTTTGGCGCTCGCATCGCGCAGCCGCGGAGCGAATTCGACTTGTTGAGTATCGAGTTTGTCGGCCGAGCGATTCAATTGCTCGATATTCTGCGCGAAAAACTTTTTTAATTCATCGCGAGAAAATGATTCGGCCGCTACGCGCGAACTTTCGGTCGAAGGGCCGGTGCCGGCGGCGGCTTCCTTTTCCGCTTCGGCGGCATCGAGCACCGATTCGACGCAGTAGGCCAAACTTTTTAACTGTCTACCGGACTGGCCGCGCTTGGAACGCTGATAACTTTCAAACGCGCGGTCAATTCCTTTAAGCACCGCCGAAACTGGAATTTCAGCTTGCTGCCAGGTTTCGAGAATGGCCCAGTCCAGCGGCGACACGAGCAAATGCGCGCCGCGCTTGCGCCAGAAATATTCCTCGATTTCAGTGAAATAATTGAAATAGTTAAACGTGCTCATGGCAGCCGTGCGGCCATTCTATCAGGCTGCGTGCGGCAGACAGAATCGCAGAGTCAGTATTGCACAACGCAGCGAACAATGTTTGGAACACCGCATCGCAGAGCGCATGGCGCAGAACGCCCTCAGGGGCGCGATTTCTTTCCTGGAGTCTTTGTGCTGGACGCGCTTGGCTTCGCGTTGTCAGTTGCGGACGATTGTGGAGAAGCGGCACGGTCAGCGTGATTGCGCTCCCAAATAATTCGCAAGCCTTCGAGGGTGAGAAATTCGTTCACGTGTTGAATGTGGCGGGACCCGCGCGCGAGAAGTGAAGCCTGTCCGCCGGTGGCGACAACTTTTGTATCCACGCCGAGCGTGGCTTTCATTCGCGTGAGGATTCCATCTACGAGATCAATGTATCCGTAATACAGACCGGATTGAAGAGAGGCAACTGTATTTGTGCCGATGACTTTGCCGGGATCGCGAATTTCTACGCGGAACAATCGCGCGGCGCGCGAAAATAATGCTTCTGCAGAAATGCCGATGCCGGGTGCGAGGACGCCGCCCAAATATTCGCCGCGCGCGGAGATCGCGTCAAAATTAATCGCGGTGCCAAAATCCACGGCGATGCACGGGCCGCCATATTTCTCAAATGCGGCAACGCTATTAACGATGCGATCCGCGCCGACTTCCTGGGGATTATCGTAATGCACCGGCATTCCGGTGCGCACGCCGGGCTCGACGAAAAGCGCTTCGCGCTCGAAATATCGGCGCGAGGTTTCCGCGAGCGTGCTATTCAGCGGCGGGACAACGGAACTGATAATGATGCCCTGAATTTCTCGCTGCTCAATTTTCGCGAGCGTGAGCAGGTTTCGGGTGAGGATGCCGTACTCGTCCACGGTTTGATCGCGGGCAGTGGTCAGACGCCAGTGCGCGACGAGTTCTTGCCCGCGAAAAACCCCGAGGACGGTGTTTGTGTTGCCGACGTCAATTGTGAGCAGCATCTGTCGCCTCAGAAATATCAGCAGCGAGCAAAGTTTCCACCCGGCCGTCGTCGCGCTTCACGCGCAACAGGCCGCTCGCGTCGAGTCCGGCCGTAGTGCAAAGAAAAGTTTCCTGCGCGGCGGTAACCCGGACGCGCTTGCCTGTAGCGTAACTGGAAACTTCCAGGAAGCGCGCGGCGATTGGCGCGGAGCCGCTTGTGCAGAGTTGATTGTAGTAGGACTCGAAGCAACGCAGCAACCGCACGAGCAGCTCGACGCGCTCGTGAACGCGGCCCGTCTCAATGCGCAAAGAAGTTGCGATGTTTGCAATTGCGGCGGGCATCTTCGCGTGATTCACGTTCAGCCCGATGCCGACGACGACGAAGCGTATGCGGTCGGGCTCGGAGTACATTTCCGTGAGAATGCCGCACAACTTTTTCCCGTTTAGGAGCACGTCATTCGGCCAGCGGATATCGGCCTGGAGGCCGCTTTGCTCGGTGACTGCATCGCGCGCGGCGAGACCGGCGGCCAACGTAAGTGCTGGCGCTTGCACCGGAGTGAGTTGCGGGCGCAAAAGAATGCTCATGTAAATTCCGTTGGATTTTTCGGAAAGCCAAAGTCGTCCGGTGCGTCCGCGCCCGGCGGACTGTTCTTCGGCAACGACGAGCGCGCCGTGAGGTTCATTGTGCTGGCCGAGTTCGAGCGCGATGCGATTGGTGGAATCCACTTTGAAAAAATGGTGAATGCGTCTTGCGAAAGGCGTGCCCGCAAGACCGCGGCGCAAAATATTGGGAACCAAAATATCGGGAACGCGCTCGATGTGATACCCACTACGGGGATGACCTTTTACGCGGACGCCGAGCTCGCGCAGACGCGTGATCCATCGCCAAACCGTTGAGCGCGAAACTCCAATTTCGCTGGCGATTTTCACTCCGCTGATGACGAGCATGGGGTTATCGGAAAGAAGCGCGAGGAGCGCGTCAAGTTGGCGATCCGTGGTGCCGGTTGTCGTGTTCGAGATGATTCGCGGAGTCATGGGTGCAAAGTTATCGGGCTTGCTGTTGCATCGCGCTACGCGGGTGAACTGCCACGCGCGGTTCCGTCAAGTTGAGAAATTCGCTTCGTAATCTTGCGGTGCTCGGCTTTGCGCTCCGCTAGCGATTCCTGCAGCTTTGCGATTACCGTGGCCGGCGCCTTATTGCTGAATGCTGGATTGCCCAGCTGCTTTTCCTGGCCGCTGATAATTCCTTCCAGGCGTTCCTTTTCCTTGCGCAGATTCGCCAATTCGATTGGAACATCCGTAACGGTTTCGTATGGAATGCGCAAATCGAAATCCGATGTGGAGCGCAACGGGCCGTCAGCGGGATTCAGGCGCGCTGCCACGAAATTCACCGACGAAAACTTGGCGAATTGCCTTACGGCGGCGATGTTCGCTTCGACGAGAGCGCGCAGATTTGCGTCGGGCGCACAGAAATCCGCAGCCATTGGTTTTCGCGGATCGAGTTTCAGTTCGGCGCGAAGATTACGCGCAGCTGCGATAATTTCCTGAAGCCGAGCCATGTCGCGCTCGGCTGCGTCGTCAATCCATCTGGCAGGCGGAGCAGGGAACTGCGCGAGCGCGATGCTGCGGGCGCCGGCGGGTTGCGGCAACCGGTGCCATAACTCCTCGGTGAGGAACGGCATGAGCGGATGCAGCAGACGCAGCGCGGCTTCAAATATTGATAGAATGTTGCGCCAAGCGGCGCGCGCAGCTTCGTGTTCTTCGGAATTCAGACGCGGCTTGCACCACTCGATGTACCAATCACAGAAATCGCCCCAGAAAAAGTGATAAATCTCGTGGGCTGCTTCGTGGAAGCGGAATTCGCGCAGAGCGTCGCTTACGCGCGGCACGATTCGCGCGAACCGGGAAAATACCCAGCGATCCACCAGAGGAAGTTTGCCGGCGGATTTGTGCGGGGCGGCAGCGCGCGATGCGGGCGACGCGAGATCTTCGAGTTTGTCTCCGCCAGCTTCAAACTTTTCGAGATTTACGAATAGAAATCGCGCGGCATTCCAGATTTTGTTTGCGAATGCGCGATAGCCGAGCACGCTTTCTTCACTGAGAGAAATATCGGTACCCGGAGCCGCTTTGATCATTAATGTAAAGCGCAGGGCATCGGTACCGTGTCTTTCCATCCATTCAAGCGGGTCTACAACGTTGCCGCGCATCTTGGACATTTTCTGGCCGTGCTCGTCGCGAACGAGCGAGTGCAAGTAGAGCTCGCTGAACGGCACGCGGCCGG
>ODAK010006856.1_pt1 | contig 11449 bp, 4 predicted proteins | sample 1539591 | NCBI WGS metagenome assembly ODAK01 (sample SAMEA3539303, study PRJEB22396) | soil metagenome | biome: tundra; feature: field; material: soil | place: USA | collected 2010-05 | depth 0.15 m | reverse complement strand
GGGTCAACCGTTGGAAGACGGGGAGTATACACGCCGCGCCAGCGGAACGCCCGCGCCAGATCGAAACCGGGGGGATCGAAACGTGAACGTTCGCGAAGGCTGCTGATGCGGGCCCACTGCTTCTTCAGACCGTCACTCGACGGCGGCTTGCCACTATTGCCGCTGTTCAGCCCAGGCTGGCGTTCCAGTTCGGCAATACCGACTCGTAGCTCCGCGATCAGTGCCTGCCGCGTCACGATGACCGCTTCCAGCGACGCTGGGTCGGATGGGAGCGGGGCGGCAGCTTCGTGCGAATCCGAATCCGTTGGCGGCGGCGACATGGGGAGCTTGACTCATGCCCCGACGCGACTCATGCCTCAACTCGCGGGTCAAGCGTCGGGCGAAGCCCGCCTACCTGGGTAGTAACGGGACCAAGAAGAAAAGCGGCATTACCCCCTTGCTGCACCGCACAAGTCTTGCCATTCTCCCCGTATGCCCGACGTCCCACCTCCGGACCCGGCCGCCCTTCTCGCCCAGGAACTCCTGGACCTCACCGCGCGACTGGGCGCCCGCGTGGAGGAAGACCCGTTCGGCAACCCCGTCCTGTTGGTCGCCCTCGCCATCACCCGCCGCATCGACCAGGGCGGCCTGACCGAGGACGCCATCGCCGGACTGATCCGTTACCTTCGCGATGCCGCGTTCGCCGCGCGGGCAGACCGGCTCGCCACCTATGTCGGAGGCGTGGATCAGCGAGAAAATGACGCCACCCTCGCTCGCCTCGCCCAAACTCTGCTGCGTCCCGACCCCAACGACTCCCCGGTTCGTTGGGCCGAATACCGCGCGCTGGTGGAGCGGTCTCGTTTCGCAGCCGTATTCACCGCGCATCCGACGTTTGCGATGCCGCGTGATGTTGGCCACGCCCTCGCCGAGCGGGCCAGCGGCCGGCCCACGGCGGCCGCTCAATCGCACCGCCCGCCGCCGATCACGCTGGCGGAAGAATTCGCCCAGGCGGCCGAAGCGATCGCCAACGGACGGGACGCGATCGATCGGTTCAATACCGCACTGATCGAGGTCGCCCGGTCCGCCTGGCCGGATCGCTGGACCGAGCTCACGCCGCGGCCGATCATTCTGTCCAGTTGGGTCGGCTACGACACCGACGGGCGCACCGACATCGGTTGGTGGGACACGCTGCGGCTGCGGCTGGAGATGAAGCGGCTGCAACTCGCCCGGCTGCACGCCCAGGTGGCGAACGACGACGCACTGGCGGCAAGGGTGGCGGATGCGCTCGACGCGGTCACCACGCAAATTGAAGCCTGCCCGGACTCGCACGACCCGCCGAAAGTCGCCGCTTTCGCACACGCTCTGATCGGCGGGCGTGACAAGGCGATGACCTCGCCGGAGCCATTGCTGCCGCTGTTCGACGCCGCGATCGCCGCCGCGGGCGCCGAGGAGAAGCTGAAGCTGACCGTCGCTCGCGCCGGCCTCGTGTCGCACGGCCTGGCGCTGGCGCACACGCATACGCGGCTGAATGCCGCGCAGCTTCATAACGTCATCCGCCAGCGTCTGGGCATCGCCGATCCGCCCGAGGACCCGGCGCATCGTCGTGCGCTGTTCTCCGCGATCAACGCCGCGCTGGACACGGTGCGGCCCATTCCGGTGGATTTCGGCGCGCTGCTGGCCGAGCAGGCCTCCGCCGCGAAGCTGATGATGACCGTGGCGCAGATCGTCAAGCACGTGGATAGTTCGGTCCCGGTGCGTTTCCTGATCGCCGAGACGGAGACGGGTTACACGCTGCTCGCCGCGCTGTGGCTGGCGAAGCTGTTCGGCATTGAGAAGCAGATCGAGATCAGCCCGCTGTTCGAAACCGCCTCGGCGCTGGAACATGGCGCGACCGTGCTGGATGAGGCGCTGCGCAGCCCGCATTACCGCGAGTACCTGAAAACCACCGGGCGGTTGGCGCTGCAATTCGGTTATTCCGATTCCGGACGTTACGTTGGCCAACTGGCAGCCAGTTACCTGATCGAAAGGTTACGCCTGAAGATCGGAGAAACACTCGCGAAGCACAATATTTCCGACGTCGAAGTAATTCTGTTCGACACGCACGGTGAGAGCATCGGCCGCGGCGCGCATCCCGGCAGTTTGTCCGACCGGCTGAAATACCTGTCGCCGACCGCGTCCCGTCAGGCGTTGAACCGCGCGGGACTGGCGGTGCGGGAGGAAAGCGCGGTCCAAGGTGGCGACGGATATTTGCTGTTCGGCACAGCGGAATTGGCCTCCGCCACCATAACCCGCATTGCCGAGCAGACCTATCACCCCGCCACCGGCCCGATTGAGGATCCGGTTTATGCCGCGCCCGACTTCTCGGCCGACTTCTTCGCCACGGTCCGCGCCGGCATGGAAGCTCTGGTGGAGGACACCGGCTACGGCGCGATACTTGGTGCGTTCGGCCCAGCGTTACTTGATAGAACAGGTTCGCGGCCGGCGGCGCGGCAGGCGGATGGTGTGACGAGCGCCGCGCGCATTCGGCATCCGCGCGAGTTGCGGGCCATTCCGAACAACGCGATTCTGCAACAACTCGGCTGGTGCGCGAACACCCTGCAAGGACTGGGCGCGGCGGCGGCGCGGCATCCCGAGACATTCGCCGACATGAAGGCTAACAGCCGGCGATTCCATCGCGCGCTGGACCTGGCGTCGCATGGTCTGGCGCATTCGAACATTGATGTGCTGCGCGCGGTGATCGCGACATTGGATCCTGGGACATGGCTCGACCAGGCCGCGCATACGCGGCTGCCGGGCCGGCGGGAGGCGCTGGTGTCGGTGGCTCGCGCGCTGGAGCGGCTGGACATCTGGGCTGCCGCGCAATCGATGTTCCGCCGGATTTCCGCCGATCATCTGGCGTTGCGTGTGGCGTGGCCGGATGCACCGCACATGGCGACGCGGGAAATCCTGCTGCATGCGCTGCGGCTTTCGCTGATCCATCGGATCTGGCTGCTGGCGACTGACATTTCCGACTTCTCGCCGCGCCACGGCGTGACCCGTCCGGTGCTGGAGGCAGCGATCCTGCGGCTGGACATCGAAGCGTCGTTACAGTTGCTCGCGGAGATTTTCCCCGCCGCGCCGGACCCGTCCGCCGATTGTGATTACGGCGAGCCGGCCGCGCCCAGAGCCACCGCGGCGTACGCTCGGGAACATCGGGAGATTTTCGCACCGATGCGGCGGCTGTTCGAGCTGGTGCGGGAGATCGCGACCGCGATCACGCACGATGTCGGAGCGTTTGGATAACGCGGGCGGTGTCATCGCGGGCCGTTCGACTGGTTCAAATCCCCGCCGCGTCCATCAGGCGCCGCGCGTTGGCGACCACGGTCGCGTTGGTCTCGCCTTCCCTGGGGACCGGACATCGACCGGTTTCGCCCGCCTTGGCATGATGGCCGCGACACATTCCACCTGGCACTCGGCCTTGTCGTGGTAAAGTAAATTTCGTCCAAATGACTTGTATGGTGGGCACGATGCGTCAGAAGCGAATTCTTATCACCGGCGCATCGACCGGCATCGGCCGGGCCTGCGCGGTTCGCTTCGCCGACCTCGGCTACACCGTCTTCGCCGGGGTGCGAAAGTTATCAGATGGCGACTCGCCGCGGGCGGAATCCTCGGGAGATCTCAGGCCCATCCTGCTCGACGTGACACTCCCGGAATCGATCCGCGGTGCCGTCGCCGCGGTGGGTGACGAACCGCTCGCGGGCCTGGTGAACAACGCCGGTATCGCCATCGTGGGTCCTGTCGAACTGGTTCCAATCGAGCAATGGCGCCGCCAGTTTGAGGTGAACGTATTGGGCGTGGTGGCGGTAACGCAGGCGTTCCTGCCCCTGCTTCGGGCTACCCCGGGCCGCATCGTGAATATCGGCTCTATCGCCGGCCGTAGCGCGTTGCCCGGCTCCGGACCTTACGATGCTTCAAAATTCGCGATCGAAGCAATTACCGACGCGCTGCGAATGGAACTACGGTCCTGGAACATTCCGGTCTCCCTCATCGAGCCGGGTTCCATCGCCACCCCAATTTGGCGGAAGACGCTAACTGGGGTCGACGAACTCAGCCGGCAAGTGGCGCCCGAGCGCTACGCCCTCTACGCGAGGTTAATCGCGAAAGTGCGGGACGAGGCCGCCGCATCGGCCGACAAAGCGACTGCCGTGAGCGAGGTCGTCAAAGCCGTGGAGCACGCGCTGACGGCGGACCGACCCAGGACTCGGTATCTCGTGGGACGCGACACAAGGTTGTGGCTGTTACTGAACCTGTTGCCCGACCGCTGGCGGGATTGGCTCATTCTCAGCCGGCTCAATGAATGATCCGCGAACTGGGCGGCAACCAATCGTTGCATCGCACTCAGACGTGGAACCGATTCCGGTTGCCGAAATGTGTTGCATGAGTCGCGCGTTGCCGTAAGTCCCGCCACGCGATGAATGATGGCTCTCAGGCGTCCGCCAGGTTGGGCTTGCCGATTTCCGGCGAGGGATTGGAAGCGGGATGCCGCGACGGCGGACCTGTGGGACGTTTGTTGCCCAACTCCGTAACGGTCGTTGAGGGCCCGGTTACCGCTGGGACAGACGGGCTTTGGCCGGAGGAAGTGGGCCATGTCGTGAATGCCGTTCCGAAGCGGCGCCAGGAATTCGCCACCGGCCGACGCTACGCCCACCGCGCCCTGAAAATTCTCGACGTGCCGCTCGGCGCGTTACTCGCCAGTCGCGACCGCTCGCCGCTTTGGCCACCAGGGGTCACCGGCTCCATCACGCATACGGATCGATACTGTGCCGTGGCGATCGCTCGCACGACCGAGGTCGCCGCGATTGGGATCGATGTGGAAGATGTCACGCGATTCAATCTCGACCTTCTCTCGCATGTCCTGTCGCCACGGGAGATCACGGCCAATCTCGCGGGATTCGGCCCGGATCGGCGACAACAGCACGGGGCCGCGATGTTCAGTGCGAAGGAGGCGCTCTACAAGTTCCTTCGCGGGGTCACCACCGTGCAACTCACCTTCCGTGACTGCGAGATCGCGTTCGACCAAGGGTCCGATCACTTCCAGGTCGAACTCCTGGCCGAGGCAGGTCCTTTCGCCAGTGGGCATCGGTTCACCGGACGCTACACATTCGCGGGCGACCTGGTCGCGACCGCGATCATCCTGCCGCGGCCGGCTCCCTGAGTGACCAGCGTCTCAGGCCCCCATCTCCTGGCGGATCAAGCCAACCAATTCGGCCCTGGCGCTGTCGATGAAGAAATGCCCGCCCGGCAGCCGACGCAGCGTGAAGCGGCCGGACGTTTCCTCCGACCAGGCCTGGAGCTCAGCGGTTGTAATTCGGCTATCGTCCACTCCGCCGAATACCGTGATCGGGCAGGTCAACCCGGCCGAAGCGCGGTACTGATAGTCCTCCACCAGCGTGAAATCGGCGCGCAGGATGCGCAGGAGGACTTTCATGAAATCCGGTTGCGCCCGCACAGCTTTCGGGATGCTGTCATAGCGGGCGATGACGCCGGCGAGAAATCGATCGTCAGGCAGATCGAAGATCGGCGTCTCCGCATAGGGCAGTCTCGGTCCCCGCTGCGCGGACATGAACAATTGAGATGGTTCACGCAAGCCGAGCCGCGCTATCTCATGCGCCAGATCGAACGCGACAAATGCCCCCATACTATGCCCAAAAATCGCATACGGCAGTGTCAATCCCGGAACGATCTGACCAATGATCGACTGGATCAGCGGAGCCATCCGCGCGATCGGCGCCTCATTGATCCGGGCGTCACGTCCCGGCAGGACCGGGACACAGAGTTCGATATCGGAGGGCAGCAAATCCGCCCAGGTCCGGAAGATCGCCGCGCCCGCGCCGGCATACGGAAAGCAGAAAATACGCCGGCGAATCTCGGTACTCGCACCTCGGGCCGGCCGAAAAATTCGCATCAGGTATCGGCGGCCACCTCCGGAATTCGCGCAACCCGTTCGCCTGGATGCAGCGTGTCCCAAACCGCCCGCAGTGCGCGGATCGCCTGGTCGAGCTCCTGCTCCGTGTTCGCGGCGGTCAGCGAGAAGCGAACCAGATTGCGGTTGACCGAAACCGCCGGAAAGGTCGCGGGAGTAATCAGTATGTCGTTCTCCCACAGCACGCCGCATGCGGTCACCATCGCGTCCCACCCGCCGATGACAACGCCAACGATCGGAAAGTCGCCGTCATTGTCGACCTCGAAGCCGATCCATTTGGCTTCGGCGACCAACCGTCGCGTCAGGCGATGGACGTGCCTACGGCGGACGTCGCCGTCGCGGCGGTTGAGCCGCAAGCCGGCGAGGGCGGTCGCCAGGCTCGCGACTGACGTCGGACCAGAAAAGACATAGGGCCCGGACGTCTGCAGCCACGCCTTCGCCTGTTCGTCCCGGCAAGTAACAAACGCGGCATAGGACGAGAACGCCTTGGACAGTCCCGCCACATAGACGATCCTGCCCGTTGTGAAATCGAGGCCCATTTGGCGGACAATACCATTGCCGCCGTAACCATACGGCAGCGCGGCATCCGGAGCGGCCCCTAATATTCCGAAACCGTGCGCATCGTCGACATAGAGCGTGGCATTATGGCTCTCGGCGAGGCGCGCGTACTCTCGCAACGGAGGATTGGCGCTGCCCATCGAATAGGCGCCATCGGTCGCGATGATCTTCGGTCGATCGCGGCTGATCCCGCTCAGCCGGCGCTCCAGGTCCGCGACATCGTTATGCCGGAACTCGAACCATTCCACGCCGTCCGCCTGCGCTTTCTGGCAGGCTTCGTGGATCGAATGATGCGCCTCCGCATCCTTTAAAATGATTCCGTTGACCCCGGCGAGCGCGGGCAGCACGCCCAGATGCAGCAACGAGATCGAGGGGAACACCAAAGTCTCCGCGGCCCCAACCATTTCGGCGAGTTCCCGCTCCAGCTCTGCATAGAGCGACGGTGACGCGACCGCGCGGGTCCAACTGGGGTGCACACCCCATGCTTCGACGGCCGGCGGGATCGCGGCCATGATCTCCGGTTCGAGATCGAAACCAAGATAGTTGCACGAGGCGAAGTCGACCCGCCACCTTCCATCGATGAGGACCTTGCGCCGCTCCTGCGCATCGACGTTCGCGAACGCCTGCGGAATGTCGCGAATTCGTTCGATGAGCTCAAAGCGTATCGAGTCTTCGTCGCCCGCTGCCTCGGGACGCGCCGGCAGGTCCGCCGCGATCGCCGCGTCGCCGATCTTCTCAAGCAGGAAGGCCACCAGGGATTGAATGCTGACATCCCGCATCAGGATTTCGACCGGCAGCGCGACGCGCAGCGAACGCTCCAGACGATTCTTGACCTCGACCATCATCAGTGAATCGAGGCCGAGATCGACCCATGGCCGACTGTCCTCGATGACGTCGTTCTGGTCGAGCGCGAGCACCTGATGCAGCACTTCGTGGACATGCGCGACCAGAAGCGCTTCGCGCGCCTCCGCGGAAGCCGTCCGGAAGGTGTTGCGAAAGCCGTCCTTGCTTGCATCAGTCTGACGTTTCGCACCGGCCAGCGCCGAAAAATATGCCGGGGGGTCGATCGCGCCCCAGCGCTGCAAGAACGCATTCCAACGCATCTTGAACACACCGGCCTGTACCGACGCCGATTGTCGCGGCATCCGCAGCAGCGTCGAGAACACATCGATGCCGCTCGCGACATCGAGTTTTTCGACATCGAGGCCGGTCATATCGATATTGGCCGCCATCCCAACTTCGGCCCAGGGTCCCCAGTTCAGGCTGAGCGCGGGTAATCCATTCGCTCGTCTGTGGTGCGCCAGCGCATCGAGAAAAGCGTTCGCCGCCGCGTAGTTGCTTTGTCCCGCCGAGCCAACCAGCGAAGCCATCGACGAGAAACAGATGAAGAAATCCAGCTCCAGCGCGCGGGTTTGTTGATGCAGTTGCCACGCACCGCCGGCCTTCCCCGCCATCACGCTGTTGAACCGCTCGGCGGTCTGGTTGCGCAGCAAGCCATCCTGAATGATCCCGGCGGCGTGAATAAGGCCCTTCAGCGGTAGCACGCTTTGGCAGGCCTCGATCATGGCGGCGACATCGGCCGCGCGCGCCACATCGCCTTGAACGACCGTAACGGTTGCGCCGCCCAGACGCATGGCTTCGATCGCATGCGCCGCCGCCGGACCGGGCTCACCACGGCCCGCGAGGACAACGTGGCCGGCCCCGGCGGCGACCAGACACTCCGCCACCTTCAATCCCAGCCCGCCGAGCCCGCCGGTGATGAGATAGCTGGCGTCCGGACCGACCTCGACAGGCTGCGCCGCATCCATTGTCATCACCACTTTGCCGACATGCTTCGCCTGCTGCATGAAGCGATAGGCGTCCGCGGCCTCGGTGATCGGGAACATTGTCGTGGGCAGCGGGCGGAAGATCCCCGCTTCGAACTTGCGCCCGATCTCTTCGCCATACGCCTGAAACGCCGCCGGCTCGTGGTCCAGCGCCGCACCGAGTTCGAAGGTGTGGTATTCCGCGTCCGGACGCCTGGACACGGCCTCTTCCGGTGTCCAAATGCCGAGCTTGCCGAGTTCCACGAAGCGGCCGCCCGACTTCAGTACTGAGAAACTCTTGTCGATCGCCCCGCCGCCTAAACTGTTGAGCACGACATCAACGCCGGTGCCGCCGGTCGCGCGCATGAACTCCTCGGCGAAATCCAGCGTGCGCGAATTCATCATGTGGGTCACGCCCTGGGATTTCAGAAACTCCCATTTCCCTGGGCTCGCCGTGGCGAAGATTTCGGCGCCAATGGATTGCGCGATCTGCACGGCCGCGAGCCCGACGCCGCCGGCCGCCGCATGGATCAACACGCGCTCTCCCGATTTCAGCCCGGCCAGCCGAACCAGCGCGTGATACGCCGTCAGGAACACATTCGGAAGCGCGGCGGCGGTCGTGAAGTCGAGCCCGCTCGGGATGCGTGTGACGCATTCCCGATAGATGGTGACGTGGCTCGCCGTCCCGCCAGCCGCCGCCGCCATCACTTCGTCGCCGACCGCGAGATCGGTGACACGCTCGCCGACGGCGGTAATCGTGCCGGCACAGTCAAAGCCAAGGTGAATGTCCGCCGCCGCGGCGATGCCGAGCTCCTGTTCGTAGAAGTCCTTGAGCATGCCCAGAGTGATGAGGACGTCGCGGAAATTCAGCGCGGTTGCCTTGACCGCGATTTCCACTTCCTCGGGACCGGGTTCCCGCCGTGTCATCGGCACCAGCCGAAGTTGATCGGGCGAGCCGTACTCGGAGAGTTGCAGCCGGAACGGCCCTTCGACCGGCGCCACAATAGCGTCGCGATACCGCACGAGGCGCGCGACGAAACGCTCGTTGCCTCGATAAGCAACTTGCGGCTCGGTGGGCGGGCCATCTATTTCGGCGAGAATGGCATCGACCTGCCGCGGCGTCGCACCCGTATCGAGATCCAGGCCGCTCGCGTTCAACTCAGGCGCTTCCAACGACAGCGTCCGGAGCATGCCCCATAGCGGCGCTTGTGCCGGATCGGCGCCCTCCCCCCGCAGGACCGGCTGCGCGCCGCAGGTCACCACCAGCAGCCGGGCCGGCGGCACCACGGCCCGCGCCAGATGCAGCAAGCCGATCGCGAGATCGCGCGCTGCTTCCGCGCGTGCCTCATCCGACGGGTCGCGCTCGATGCTCCAAAGATGAATGAACCCGCGACAGGGTTGCGCGAAACGCTCGATCAGCAGGCCGATATCATCCGGCACCAGCGGATTGATCGAGGCGCCATCGGGATCAATGTCAAACGCATCGCCTGCCGCGACCATCACGCAACGATCGCCGCGCTCGGCCAATCGCCCGGATAGCGCCGTTCCGAGTTCGCTACCGTTACTGAATACGAACCAGGTGCCGGCTCCCGCCGGCTCGGGCAACGCCGTCAATGGCAGCGCTTCCCAGCTCGCGCGATACAGCCAGTCACTCATCCGCCGCCGGAACAGCCGATCGATCGGCGCCTTGCGCATTTCAAACCCGTCGAGCGCCGCGACCACCGCGCCACCGGCATCGAACAAACGGATATCCCAGGTCGTGTCTCCGGTGCGCGCCGCATGGCACCACCATGAAGTCCCCTTCGCCGGACGTTGGATTTCGACGGACCTGATGAAAAACGGCAGCAAGGTTTCGCTGACCGCCTCGTCCAGCAACGTCGCGCCGGCAACCTGAAAGCAACTGTCCAGCAATGCCGGGTGGATCCGGTATCCCGCGAGGTCGCCGATCTCCTCAGGCACACTCAACTGGGCCAGCGCCTCTCGTTTCCCGAGCCAAACGTTGTCGACCCAGCGAAATCTCGTTCCGAGTTCAACGGCCGCCGCGGCGGCGGCCTCGAACAGTTGTTCCGGCGTCACCGCGACCGTGCAGCGTTCCTGAAGCCCCGCCAGATCGACAGAGGACCGCACTGCCGCGGCGATCGGCTCGATTTTGCCTGTCGCGAGGCGGAGCGTCTCTTCGTCCTCGTCCTTGCCCGGTGGAACCACGATCTGAAACGTGAAGCCGTCCGCTTCCTCCGGGAAAAGGACAGCCTGGACCGTTTGCCCCTCGCTTTCGGCCAGCGTCAAAGGCGCAACGAAATATACGTCGCTGATGCGACAGGCCGGCCAGCCAAGCAGCTCCGCCCCGCTCGCGAGAATTGCGAGGTGCGCGGCGCCAGGCACGATCACCTGATCATAAACTTTGTGGTCGGCGAGGTAAGGATGCGACAAGACGCCGAGCGACACTGACAGGATCGTTTCCTTGACCAACGGCGAGCGTGCGATGCTGTCGACCAGCGGAAGCAGCATGCCGACGGTCTTCGCCGCGCCATTGGCCGCACCGGGAAACCAGTAACGCTGGCGGTCGAACGGATAGGTCGGCAGTACCAATTTGGTGCGCTGGTAATCGCGGTCGAAACGAGCCCAGTCGACGGCGGCGCCGCGCAATTCGAGCGCAGCGAGACTGTCCAGCATTTGTCGCCAATCGCCGCGCTTCGCGTGCAGGCTCGGCAGCCAGCCGAGCGTATCGTCGTCGAGACTCAACCGGCCCATCGCGCAGAGCACCGGTTGCGGTCCCACCTCCAGGAAGTGCGCGCAGCCGTCAGCCGCGGCGGCCCGGATGCCATCGGCGAAACGAACCGCGGCCCGCACATGCCGCACCCAGTACGACGGGTCGGCGATCTCCTCGCCGGCCGGTCGCGCGGTGACGTTCGAGATCAGCGTCATGCGCGGCGGGCGAAATTTCACCGTCTCGGCGACCAGCCGGAACGCGTCCAGCATCGGGTCCATCAGCGGCGAATGGAACGCATGCGAGACAACCAGCCGTTGCACCGCCACGCCGTCCGCCTTCATCCGGGCCGCGACCGTTTCGACCGCGTCCGTTGCACCGGAAACCACCACGTCGTTTGGCCCATTGATCGCGGCGAGCGACACCCGATCGAGGTAC
>ODAK010006855.1_pt1 | contig 11450 bp, 17 predicted proteins | sample 1539591 | NCBI WGS metagenome assembly ODAK01 (sample SAMEA3539303, study PRJEB22396) | soil metagenome | biome: tundra; feature: field; material: soil | place: USA | collected 2010-05 | depth 0.15 m | reverse complement strand
CTGCGGCGGGCGCTGGCGCCGGAGGGCGATACGGTGATTTTCCGCGACCGTCCACAGCACGTGGCCGGATGGGCGGCGCGCTTCCTTTTCGCAGCGCATCAATTGGATTTGCCGGTGGGGCGGCTGTCGGGCGGGGAGCGTGCGCGGGTCCACATCGCAAGGCTGATGCTGAAGCCGGCCGATATTCTGCTGCTCGATGAGCCGACCAACGATCTCGACATCCCGACGCTGGAGGTGCTGGAGAGCAATCTGGGCGACTTTCCGGGAGCTCTGGTGATGGTGACGCACGACCGGTTTCTGCTCGACAGGATTTCGAACGTGCTGCTCGCGATGGATGGCGCGGGCGGCGTGCAGTTCTATGCCGAGCTGGCGCAGTGGGAGCAGGAGCTGCAGTCGAAGCCAGCGGCGAAGGCGGTGAAGGCCACGGCATCGAAGGAGAATCGGGAGCCGGTGAAGAAGAAGCTCTCCTATCTGGAGGCGCGGGAGCTGGAGGAAATTGAGGAGAAGATCGCGCGGGCTGAGGCGCTGGTGGAGGCCGGGCATCAGGAGCTGGAATCGCCGGATGTGGTGTCCGATCCGTCGCGTCTGATGAAGGCGGTGGCGGGGATGGAGACGGCGCAGGAAGAGGTCGACCGGCTGTATGCGCGGTGGGGCGAACTGGAAGCAAAGAAGAATTAGACTGAGCAAATGAAGACAAAGCTCAAGGCTGAGCTGTTGCGTGAGATGCATCGTGGCATTGAGCCGCTGCTGCTGGTGAATGCGTGGGACGCGATCAGCGCGCGGGTTTGTGAGGCGCAGGGATTCACGGCGGTAGCGACGGGAAGCGCGGGATGCGCGGCGGTGTTGGGTTACGCGGACGGGCAGAAGATCCCGCAGGCCGAGATGCTGATGCTGGTTGCAGCGATGGCGCGGGCCGTGGAGGTGCCGGTGACGGCGGACGTGGAAGCGGGTTACGGCGATGCGGCCGCGACGGCGCAGGATTTGTGGCGAGCGGGCGTGGTGGGGATGAACCTGGAAGACTATGCGGGCGGGCGGCTGTTTCCGATCGAAGAGGCCGTCGCTAATATTAAGGCGATTCGCGCGGCCGTACCGGCGATGGTGATCAACGCGCGCACGGAGCTGTATCTGGTGAAGCACGGCGAGGCGTCGACGCGGTTTGCCCGGGCTGTCGGGAGGCTGAACGCGTACTTCGAAGCGGGGGCCGATTGCCTGTTTGCGCCAGGCGTGAGCGATGCGGAGACGATCGGGCGGCTGGCGGCGGCGGTGAAGGGGCCACTCAACATTCTGGCTACGGTGGGGACGCCACCGATTGCGGAATTGAAGCGGCTTGGCGTGCGCCGGGTGAGCTTTGGATCGGGTCCGTCGCGCGTCGCACTGGGGGCGTATCGGAGGATCGCGCGGTCGATTCGGGATATGGGGACTTTCGATGCGCTGACGACGGAGGCGATCCCGTACGCCGAAGTGCAGAAGATGCTCGCGCGCGGATGAAGCTTTCGGATTTTGATTATCATTTGCCCGAGGACCTGATCGCGCAGGAGCCGCCGGCGGAGCGGGATGCGGCGCGGATGCTGGTGCTGGATCGAGCGGCGCAGCGGTTCACGGATCGGACCTTTCGCGATCTGCCGGAGTATCTGGGGCAGGGCGATTGTCTGGTGCTGAATGACTCGCGGGTGCTGCCGTCGCGGTTATTCGGACATCGGGGTGAGCGGACCGGGGCGGTTGAAGTGATGTTACTGGAGCCGGTTAGTGAAGACGCGCGGGAGTGGCGGGCGCTGGTGCGGCCGGGGCGCAAGCTGCCGATGGGTGAGCGGATCGATTTCGACGAGCGGTTCGCGGCGGAGATCACGGGGCGCGGAGAGCGCGGGGAGCGGACGCTGCGTTTTATTGGAGATGAGTCGGTCTATGAGGCGCTGGACCGGCTGGGGCATATGCCGTTGCCGCCGTACATCCGAAGGCAGGATCGCACGGAAGATCGGGAGCGTTACCAGACGGTGTTTGCGCGGGAGCGCGGGTCGGTGGCAGCGCCGACGGCGGGACTGCATTTCACGGGGACGGTTCTCGACCGGTGCGCGGCGGCGGGGGCGCAGATGGTGCGGGTCACGCTGCATGTGGGGCTGGGGACGTTTCAGCCGATTGGCCGCGAAGACTTCGAGAATCATGCGCTGCATTATGAGCGGTACTCGATAACGGAAGAAGCATGGAGGGAGATCGGGGCGGCGCGTCGAGTTGTTGCGGCGGGGACGACGAGCGTGCGGACAGTGGAGTCGGCGGCGGGGTCGGGGCAGCTGGCGGGGTCGACGAACCTGTTCATCTATCCCGGGTATGAGTTCCGGAAAGTTGGGGCGATGCTGACTAACTTCCACTTACCGGGGACGAGCCTGTTGTTACTGGTGTGCGCGTTCGCGGGGACGGAGTTGGCGATGGCGGCGTACCGGCATGCGGTGGAGGAGCGGTATCGGTTCTTTTCGTATGGCGACTGCATGTTGATTGTGTAGAGGCACACGTGTGGCGTACTAAGTGGAGTTAGTGTGCCGGGCGAGAGGCCGGAACGCTGTCAATCGGGGTTAGGCGGCCATATTAGAGGGATCGTTGGAGGCTGCCGGGGGTGGTGGAGTGGGGTCGGCCGGGGGCGTGGAACAAACGAAGCCGTTTTCGGGCTGAGGGGTTGGCTTGTCAACGAGTTGGAGCATAGGTTTCGCGGACGACTGAGGCTTCGCGGCTTCAGCGCGCCGTTCCTTCTGCATCTTGCGGAGCATGTCGAGATCGCGGTGGATGGAGCGCTGCAGACGCTGCTGATACAAGCTGAGTAAGTTGAAGGTTTTTTCCTTGACCTGGAAGGTCGCGGCGTCGGTGAGGGCGTCGTCTTGCGCGAGGTCGCCCGTGTCGAACTCAATGTCGGTGTCGGCGAGCGCGTAGAGGTTCTGCTCCATGGCGGCGGCGCGGCGGAGACGCCAGGAGTCGAAGACAATGCGCTCGGCGAAATCGAGCTCAACCGAGTTGTGCGGGGAGAGATCAGGCATGAGGCGTGCCGAGTAGGTTTCATAGCCGGCGTGTTCCTCATCGGTGCGCAGGATGATTTGGCCGGTGAGGCCGTGGGTGCGTGCGTTGACGCGTGAGGCGCGCTTGCCGAGTTCGGTGCGCGGGCCGGTGGACTTCTGTGCGTTCAGCTGATTCGCCGCGATTTGTTTTGCTGTGGACATCTTAGTTAGTTCTCCGAGTTAGTTGTAGCAGGGGAGGCGCGGAAAGACGGGTGGCGGAGTGGGCGGTCAGGCGGCGAGGACGGTGGTAAGGCGGGGCGGGTCAGTGTGTTGGGGGGAATGGGAAATTATTTGTTAGTGTTGTGAACGCGAGTCCTCAGCCTGTGTATATTTCAGATATATACTAAAAGCATGGCGGAACGGAGAGACCCGCTGGGCGCTTGTACCGGTTTTGACTGGGATGATGGAAACGCGCAGAAGAACCGGGATCTCCATCAAGTTAGCCGCGAGGAAGCCGAAGATGTGTTTTTTAGCGAGCCTCTGGTGGTGCGCAGCGATGTCCGGCACTCGACGCATGAGGAGCGGTACTATGCGCTGGGGCAGACCAGCAGCGGGCGATATTTGTTTGTTGCGTTCACGATGCGGGGATCGTTGGTCCGCGTGATCTCCGTGCGCGATATGAGCCGGAAGGAGAAGTATGCTTATGCCAATCACGAAAAAGAAACCGGTGCCTGAGTTTCGCTCCGAGGACAAGGAGCGCGAGTTCTGGGCAACGCACGATTCGACCGAGTTCATCGACTGGAGCGCGGGAGAGCGGCGCAAGTTTCCGAACCTGAAACCGACGCTGCGGACGATTTCGGTGAGATTGCCGGTGTCGATGATTGAGGACCTGAAGGTTCTGGCGAACAAGAAAGACGTGCCGTATCAGTCGCTGCTGAAGGTGTTTTTGGCGGAGCGGCTGGACAAGGAGCGGAGGGCGTGAGTGTCTGGAAGCCCCCCGGCAGTTATAGCAAAAATGCTATCATGTGAATGCCCAGTGTGAAGTGGACTGTAGAGACGCTTAAATGCCACTGTGGATGCGGAGATCGAGGACTTGCCGGCGGACATGCTGGCGCGGTTCGATTACATTTCGCAATTGATCGCGGAGTTCGGACTGGAGCAGGTGCGGGAGCCACACGTCAAACATGTGCGCGGGCCGTTGTGGGAAATGCGGATGAAGGGCAGGGACGGGATTTCGCGGGCGTTCTATGCAACGGCCGTGGGGCGGCGGGTTGTGGTGGTACGCGTCTTCGTCAAGAAAACGCAGACGACGCCGAATCGGGAGATTGAGCTTGCAATGAAGCGGGCGAAGGAGGTTGTGTAAATGGCCAAAGTGAGCGACCTTCACCAGAAATGGATGAAGAAGGCGGAATATCGTGAGGCTTACGAGAAGCTTGCGCCGGAGTACGCGCTGGCACGTGCAGTCATCGAGGCGCGCGTGACGGCGGGCCTGACGCAGGAGCAACTGGCGCAGAGGATGGACACGACACAATCGGTGATTGCCCGGCTGGAAGGTGGCCGGACGCGTCCGTCGACGCAGACGCTGGAGCGGTTGGCGGCGGCGACGGGGACACGGTTGCGGATTAGCTTTGAGCCGGTTGAGTCGCGGGCGTAGCCAGAACTGGTGACAAGCATGGGGAGGGCTCGTGAGCAGAGATTTTAGCGATGGTACTCCAGACCCCATGAAAGCTGGTGAATCTCTGCGCCGGAGACCGGGGGTTGTCTGGTGCGTGTCTGCGTATTGCACTGTGGTCGCGGGCGTGTCGATCTGGGGAAACGTTCTCATGGTTTCGTCTGGCCTTTTTAGGATTGGACTCCTTCAGTACGCTCGCTCAGTGAGTCTGATAGCACTTCTGCTCACGGGGGCATTTCTCCTGTTCAAGTTGCGCAAAGGGGCGGTGGTGGTCCTTGGATTGGTCGTGGTTGTCTCTTTTATTAATCGTCTAGCTCAGTTCCTTTTTATCGACGCGGCGGTCATACATGATGCCTGGCGTTCCGTGCTTTGGGAACTCGGCGTTGAATCACTGATTTTTTTTCGGGCCGTCCAGTTGCGGAAAGAAGGCATTCTTAGTTGACGGGTTTGCCGTTTAGCCGGTCCGGATTGCTCTTGCCACGGTCGGTAATTTCACGGCAAAGTGCGGGTTGGCCCGCTCCGCGTTAAACTGAAACTTCACCCTTCCTAACCATGACTCTCGACGAACTGGACCGCGAATATTCCCCGCTCCGTGAACAGGCATCTGCCGTGCGGAGTTATCTTTGACGCGCCTCGACGCAAAAAAGATCTGGAGCTGACCGAACAACAGATTTCCGAGCCCGACTTCTGGTCTCAGCCCGAGAAGAGCCAGAAGGTCATGCAGGATCGCAAGCGGCTGGAAGAAGCCATCGAGAACGACACGCGGGTGGCCGCGATGACGGACGATCTCGACACGCTGTTCGAGCTTGCCCGCGAGGGCGAATCCGTGCACGGCGACATTGAGCGCGAGCTGAAGAAATACGCCGAAGAGCTGGGCAAGCTCGAAACGTTCATGCTGCTTTCGGGCGAGAACGATGCGCGGGATGCGATCGTCACAATCCATCCGGGGGCGGGCGGGACGGAGTCGCAGGACTGGGCGGAGATGCTGCTGCGCATGTATCTGAGATGGGCGGAGCGCAACAGCTACAAGACCGTGATCACGGATCGCCTGGAGGGCGAGGGCGCGGGGATTAAATCCGTCACGTTCGAGGTGAACGGGCCGAATGCGTATGGGCTGCTGCAGTCGGAAATTGGCGTGCACCGGCTGGTGCGGATTTCGCCGTTCGATGCCAATGCGCGGCGGCACACGTCGTTTGCGTCGGTGTTCGTGTTTCCGCAGATCGATGACGAGATCAAGATCGATATCAAAGAGGGCGATTTGCGGATTGACACGTTCCGTGCGGGCGGGGCGGGCGGGCAGCACGTCAACATGACGGATTCCGCGGTGCGGATTACGCACTACCCGACGGGGATTGTGGTGCAGTGCCAGAACGAGCGGTCGCAGCATAAGAATCGCGACACGGCGATGAAGCAGCTGCGGGCGAAGATGTACGAGTTCGAGCTGGAAAAGAAGCGCGAGGAGACGCGGAAGACGGAGGCGTCGAAGCTGGAGATTAACTTCGGGAGCCAGATACGGAATTATGTGCTGGCGCCGTACCGGCTGGTGAAGGATCTGCGGTCGAAACTGTCGCTGGGGGATGTGGACAAGGTGCTGGATGGCGATCTGGAACCGCTGCAGCATGCGTGGCTGGTGTGGCGCAAGACAGGGAAAATTGTGGGCGACGATTCCGGTGACGTACCCGATTAAGACGTGACGGAAATCCAAAAAGCGGCTGCACTGTTGCGGGCCGGACGGCTGGTGGCATTCCCTACGGAGACGGTGTACGGGCTGGGGGCGAATGCGCTGGATGAGGCGGCGGTGCGGCGGATATTTGAGGCCAAGGGGCGTCCGCTGACGAGTCCGCTGATTGTGCATGTGGCGTCGGTGGAGATGGCGCGCGGGCTGGCGTCGAAGTGGCCGGATGAGGCGGAGAAACTGGCGCGGCGATTCTGGCCGGGGCCGCTGACGCTGGTGGTGCCGAAGGCCGGGCATGTGCCGGATCTGGTGACGGCGGGGCTGCCGAGTGTGGGGGTGCGTATGCCGGCGCATCCGGTGGCGATGGCGTTGCTGGAGGCGGCGGGGGTGCCGGTGGCGGCGCCAAGCGCGAACCGGTTTACCGAACTTTCACCTACCACTGCGGAACATGTGCGGGCGGCGTTCCCGGATATTGCGATTCTGGATGGCGGGCCGTGTGCGGTGGGGATCGAGAGTACGGTGCTTTTATTGACAGGGGCAGTGCCGCGGATATTGCGGCCTGGGATGGTGACGCGGGGCGAGATCGAGAGCGTGGTGGGGCCGGTGGAGGAGGGCGGGGGAGCCGAATCGCCGGGGCAGCATCCAAAACATTACAGTCCGCGGACGCCTGTTTATCTGGATGAAATGCCGCGGAATGGTCAGGGATTCCGGCTTAATTTGAGTGATATGCCGGGCGATGCCGCCGGGTATGCCCAACGGTTATATAGCCTGCTGCATGAGCTGGATGGCCGGGGGTACGACTGGATTTCGATCGAAATGCCGCCGGCCGGGCCGGAATGGGCGGGGGTGCTGGATCGGCTCCGGCGCGCCGCTCAACCCATTAATCAAGCCAGAGGCTGACGGCGGGGGCGTGCCCGAAAACGCTGGTTTCTTCGTGCGGGCCGGGTTGCCGAGCGGGCTGCGGCTCGCGTTGTTTGCGCTCGATCGCATTCTCGAGAGCCTTCATCAGGCGCTCCAGATCGCTTAGCTCGCGCCGCAGAAAATCCATTGCTTTGTCCATAACCTATGTCCAATTAAAACGTTAAACCAAATCACGGTCTGTTGTAGAGTTACCCAAGGTTAGTTCCGTACCCTGAAGGTGGGCTGTCCCATGCATTCCGATTAACCGGGAGTACCCTCTAAAGTAAATAGACGAGGTTGCCCCGGGATTTCTCATGGCAATTTTGGCGCTCGCGGCGCTTGACATTCTGTGCGTCGCTGTTTAGCATACCAACTGGTAGGTATGTATGCCAAAGGCCGCCAGTCTCCGAGATAGCGCCGCAACCAAAACCCGGCTGCTGGATGCGGCGCGCGATGTAATCCGGGCCAAAGGCTATACCGCTGCTACGGTGGACGAGATCTGCGCGGCGGCCGGGGTCACCAAGGGCAGCTTCTTCCATCACTTTCAAAGTAAAGAGCAACTGGTGATTGCGGCGGTGGATCAGTTCGGGCTCATGGCCTCCGCTATCTTCGCGGCAGCGCCTTATCACGCTCACCCGGACCCGGTCGACCGGATCCTTGGTTACGTCGACTTTCGCGCCTCCATGCTCGAATGGGAAATCGGCCAGTTCACTTGCCTCCTCGGCACCACCGTTCAGGAGGTCTACGCCACCCATCCGGAAATCCGAGCGGCGTGCGACAAAGGCATGTCGGAGCATGTGGACGAACTGGTCCGCGACATTGAGGCGGCCAAGCAGGTCTACGCGCCGGATGCTCCGTGGACTCCGCAGAGCGTTGGCTACTTCATGCAGGCGGTACTGCAGGGGTCCTTCATTTTCGCTAAGGCCAAGCAGAATTCCGAGGTTGCTGCTGCCAATCTGGCGCACCTTCGGCGCTATCTGGAGATGTTGTTCCACCGGTCCCAATCCGGCAAAGAGCAAGTCGAAAACTAACTGATCGGAAAAGCGAAAGGAGCAAAAAGCGAGATGCAAGCAGCGCAAACCAACGGAAACTCAAAGAAAATGCTTTTGACCGGACGGGCCCTGACCGTCCTGGCCGCGCTGTTTATGTTGCTGGATGGCGTCATGAAACTCGTCAAACCGGTGTCCGTGGTGGAAGCGACCCTCCAGTTGGGCTATCCGGAATCCACGCTCACGGGGATTGGCGTGGCGCTGATCATCTCTACCGTGATCTACCTGATCCCCCGGACTTCGATCCTCGGCGCAATTCTGCTGACGGGCTATCTTGGTGGCGCGGTCGCCAGTAATGTGCGAGTTCAATCGGGTTGGTTCAACACTTTGTTTCCTATAGTATTTGCGGTTGTGATCTGGGGCAGCATCTGGCTGCGCGAGCCACGTCTGCGGGAACTGCTGTCGCTGACTGGCAACAGCGCGACGGCGCAGGGGCATAGCGGCACCAGCCTGGCAGAGAATTTTTAATCCCTCAAAAAACTGAAGCAAGGGAAAAACATGCAAATCAACCCTTATCTGAACTACAACGGAAACTGCGAAACGGCGTTCCGGTTCTACGCGGAGGCGCTCAACGGAACCGTAGAGATGATGCTGCCTTATGCAGGCACACCGGCGGAAGTGGCAGTCCCGGCCGACTCGCGTAACTTAATCGTTCATGCCCGCCTGAAAGTGGGTAACACGGTGCTGCTGGGCTGCGACGCGCCGGGCGAGCATTACAAAGTGCCGCAAGGCTTCTCCGTCTCGCTCGAAGTTTCGACCGCGGAGGAAGCCGAGGGCGCCTTTCAGGCCTTGTCGACCGGTGGCAAAGTCCGCATGCCCATGGAGAAGACCTTCTTTGCCACTCGATTCGGCATGGTCCTCGATCAGTTCGGTATCCCGTGGATGGTCAACTGCCCGCCCGCAGCCTAAAAGAAACCAAGGAGAACACACCATGAGCACTTCCATTCAGCCTGTTCCGGCGTCTGACCGGGAGCTTATATTGACCCGCATCCTCAATGCGCCGCGCGAGAAGGTCTATCGGGCGTGGACCGAGCCCGAACTCCTCAAACAATGGTTCGCGCCTCTGCCCTACACCACGCCGGTCGCGGAAATCGACCTCCGGCCGGGCGGCTCCAGCCTGGTCATCATGCGCAGCCCGGACGGCGACGAGATGCCAAACCGAGGAGTCTACCTCGAGGTAGTCCCCAATGAGCGCCTGGTCTTCACGGATGCGTATACGGAAGCCTGGGAGCCTTCGCAAAAGCCGTTCATGACTGGGATCCTGACGTTCGAGGATGCAGGCGAGGGCAGGACAAAATACACCGCAGTCGTCCGTCACTGGACGGTTGCAGATTGTCAGGCGCACGAGAAGATGGGTTTCCACCGGGGCTGGGGCCAATGCGCCGATCAGCTGGAGGCACTTGCCGCTGGACTTTAGGAGCCCCATGATCGAGACGCCACACATCGCCCAAACCGCCGAGCAGCTGACGGCGTACAATCCACCTGGCGATTCCGCGAACCGAGATGCCGAAGGTCATGGGTCCTGGCATCCGCGAGATCATGGCCGTCATCGCCGCGCAGGGCATCGCTCCCGCCGGGCCCTGGTTCACTCACCATTTGAAGATGGCTCCCGACATCTTCGATTTCGAAATCAGCGTCCCGGTCAAGGCGCCGATTGCCCCAGCAGGCCGGGTACATTGCCGGCGGTGAAGGTGGCGCGCACCGTCTATCAAGGCGGTTATGAGGGACTCGGCGGGGCGTGGGGCGAGTTGATGCGCTGGATTGAAGCCCAGGGACATACAGCCGCCACGGATCTCTGGGAATGCTATCTGGCGGGTCCGGAGTCGGGCCCCGATCCTTCCGCCTGGCGCACGGAACTGAACCGGCCCCTGATCCATTAAGGGTGCAGGGTTCAGCTCATCTGCGCCATCACGGCCGCGACCAGGAGCGTACGGAACAATCTCACAGCTCATCCTAACCCCGGATCGACTTGTCAGGTTGACCCTAAGATCCTGTTATCGTGGAAATTCACCTCACGCCTCATGCGCCCCAACTCCGTAAAACACGCCCTCGCCGCCGGCCAGCTACAACTCGGCATGAACTTCGGCCAACTCCGGTCGGGTGAGATCCCCAGGCTGCTTGCCGCCGCCGGTTTCCACTGGGCCTTCATCGATACCGAGCATGGCGGCTTCGATCTCGAAACCGTACAGGACGTTTGCCGCGTCTCTCAGCTTGCCGGGCTCTGTCCCGTAGTGCGCGTCGCCGATCTGCAGTATGGGTTGGTCGCACGTGCCCTCGATTGCGGCGCCCAAGGCATCATTTTTCCCCGCATGGAAGACCCGCGCCTGCTCGAAACCGCCCTCAGTTGGACCAAGTTCCCGCCCGCCGGAATCCGCGGCTATGGACTCCAGCCCAGCCAAGTGGAATACGAGCCCGCGCCGTTTAATCAAGTAATTGAACATGTCAACGCTAACACGCTGACAGTGCTGCAGATCGAATCTCGCAAAGCCGTCGAATGCCGGGAGGAATTGCTTTCCGTTCCCGGTATCGACGCGGTGATGATCGGGCCCGCCGATCTTTCCATTTCTCTCGGCGTCCCGGGCGATTTCCAGCATCCCAAAATGGTGGAGGCGATGGAGGCGATCCGCGACACCTGCAACGAGAAAGGCATCGCGCCCGGCACCCATACCCGGAACGTCCCCCTCGCCCGCTTCTGGAAGGAGCGCGGCATGCGTTTCCTCGGCTGCGGCAGCGACATCGCGTTCCTGTGGGATAAGGCATCGGAAACGGCGCGCGGAGTTCTTGCGTGAACAGGCGGCTCCGGCGATACGGCATAGGCGTCTGGGGTCTAGTCGTCTGCCTCTTCGCCGCCGCGCCTCCCGCCGAACAAGCTGCGCTGGATCGTATCACCGCCCCGGCCCTGCGCGGCGACCTCACTTATCTGGCTTCCGACGAACTCCTGGGGCGCATGACCCCCTCCCCCGGGCTCGATCTCGCGGCGGATTTCATTGCTAACGGATTGCATAAATCCGGCCTCAGTCCGGCCCCGGACGGGACCTATTTCCAGGCAGATAACATGCTTCGTATCAGCATTCCACATGATGGAGTGCAACTAACGCTTCAGCATGCGGGCGAGTCCATTGATGTCCCCGTTTCCGGCCTGGCCGTGCGCTCTGCCAATGGCTTCGATTATGCTT
>ODAK010006854.1_pt1 | contig 11451 bp, 5 predicted proteins | sample 1539591 | NCBI WGS metagenome assembly ODAK01 (sample SAMEA3539303, study PRJEB22396) | soil metagenome | biome: tundra; feature: field; material: soil | place: USA | collected 2010-05 | depth 0.15 m | reverse complement strand
AATTTCCTGGGCTGCGCGACTTTCGCCAATACGTCGCCGGGTTTCACGCGCTGGCCCACTTGCAGAGTCATCTCCTGCATCCGGCCGCGAATGCCGGCCCGTATGGTGAGCTCGTCCAGTTGTCTCTTTTTCAGCTTGTAGGTCGCCCGCAACTTTTCAACTTGAACTTTCTGCGACTCGATCTGCGCTTGCACCGACTCCTTAAAGATGTCGAGCTGTTGCTTTTCCATCTGAAAGCGGGTGGTCGCCTGTTCCCACTTGGCGTCCGCCAGGCGCATGTTGATCTCGGGCTCAAGCTGGGCCTTGAACAACTGCTCTTCTTTATCCTTGTTAATTTCGTCCTGCTTCAGATCGCCCTGCGCCGCGGCGACGGCGGCCTGCTGATCGAAGGTCTGGCTTTGCAGCTTGACCCGCAGGTCGGTAAGATTCGCTTCGGCCTGCTTGGTCTGCCATTCATAATCGACGGCGTCGGCTTCCATCTGGGGATTGGTAAGCACCAGCAGGACGGTGTCGGGCTTCACGTCATCGCCCGAGCGCGCCAGAATGCGGCTGACCTGGCTGTCGAAAGCGGCTTGAAACCACAGGATGTCTTCGGGGACCAGCGTGCCCAGCCCGCGCACGTCGCGCACCATAGGACCGCGCTTCACTACGTCAGGCCAGACGGTGGACGCCTCGACCACCGGCACCGCGGGCTTCATCAAGCTGACTCGCCAGCCGGCCTGCACCACGGCCGCTGTGATCAGCGTCAGGTAAATCACCCGGCGGATCATTTTCCTTTTCCCGACGTCTTCGCGTTTAACGTCCATAGTAGGTTTTACAAACTAGCTATCGTCCTTTATACGTTGGAGCAGGCGGAATGTTCCACAATTCACCGCATTACCCCAATCATACGGGAAATACAGGATTTAGAAAAGTAGGATTGTGATGAGTGGCACAGCGGCCGTAATCGTCACAACCAAACGAACCCAAGCCGCCGCAGCGAGGCCGGATTCCGGACTCCACTGGCAGGAATCGCATAGAGATCCCGGGGGCACTGCGCGGAAAGGCGGTAACTCCCTGAAACTTTTGGCGAAATAATCGGAATGAAAGGCGTTATTCCCATCGTAAGGCCTCCAAGGGGTTGATCCGCGTCGCGCGACGCGCAGGTAGGTAGCAGGCAAGCAGGCCAACCGCGGTGAGCAAAACGGCACGGCGATGAAGACCAGTGTTACTCATCGCGCAGGGTCGTGGAAGGATCGATGCGCAAGGCGCCCAAGGCCGGCGACAGCGTCGCCAGGGCCGAGACAAGCGCGAAACCGGCGAGGCCAGCGGCGAAGCCGACGACGTCCATGGCCTCTTGCTTTTGTAGAACGATTTGGCTGCGGACCAGCCGCGAAAGAATCACCGCCAAAACCAAGCCCGCGACCGCTCCGGCCACCGCAGGCTTAGTGTTTTGGCGCAGCAGTACACCGAGAATATGACGCGGACCCGCGCCGAGCGCCATGCGGATGCCGAGTTCGCGCTTTCTCTGGGCCACTGTGAACGCAACCAGCGCGTACATGCCGGCCGCCGCGAGAGCGGTGGCGACCGTCCCAATGGAAGCGATGAGCATGACCAAACGCCTTTGCGCTTCGAGAGCATTTTCTCGCGACGTCCGCATGAGCGTGACCGAGACCGTTTCGTTGACCGCCGCAGCGGAGCCCGGAATCATGCGCACCAGCGGCGCTGGATCGCCCGGTGTATGGAGGATCAGGGCGCTCCGGTCAATATCAGGTCCCTCGATGGGCACATACGCTTCGATGGAGTCGGCATCCGTGAGGAGATTCGCGCCGCTGTTCTTGACTATCCCCACCACCGTGCGCTCGGCGCGGGCTAGCTGCCACTGCTTGCCCAGAGGATCCTGATCGGGCCACACGGCGCGTGCAGCCGATTCGCTCACCATGACGACGCCCTGCTCTCCGGGCAAGAACGTCGGGCCGCGCAGGACCGGCAACCCCATTACCGTGAAATACGAAGGCGCTACGGCGTTGCGATACACAGGTGGCAGACCCGGCAAACTATCGATGATCAGGCGCCCGCCGAGCGGTGGAACCACCGCTGCCGTGACACCCGCAACGCTGGGCAGGGCGGAGAAACGCGCCGAGAGCGCATTCAGCTTGTCTTGTACCACGGGCGCGGCGAGGTTACGCCCGTAGAGTTGTGGGTAGATCACGAGCATGTCGCGGTAGTCAAATGCCAGCGGAACGGATGCGCTCGAGATAGCGCTCCGCGCCAGGATGCCCGAGGCGATGAGTAGCAGGCAACTCACCGCGGCTTGAACCCCTACCAAACTTTGCCGCAGGTGAATTTTACGCTGATTGATGCGGACCGTTTGCAGGGCCGAAGGCAGACCGAAAGCAATGGCGGACACCATCGTCAGTACCAGCGCGACGATGAGAATCGGCCAACCGATTGTGAGCCGCACGGTGTATGGAGCGCCCATCGCATTCAGCAGCAGACGGAGAGCCGCAGCGCCGAATCCCAGGCCAGCGGCGGCACCGAGGAGGGCAAGCAGGAAGTTCTCCGTCATCAGTTGCCGCAACACTCGGGCGCGGCTGGCGCCAATCGCCATACGGATATCGATTTCCCGCCGTCGCACCAGGCCGCGCGCCAACAGCATGTTTCCCAGATTGGCGCACGCGGAGAGCAGCACCAGCAGAATCATCACGAAGAATACAGCAACGGCTGGTCTGCGCTGCACCAGTTGGACGATCGATTGCTGCACCAGTTGGCCCTCCAGCTGTTCATCATCCCGGAAATAACGGGGTTGCTGGCGAGCCAGTTCGCGCGTAAGGGAGGTGAGTTCCTCCGCGCCCGCCGCCTGCGGGACAGCGGGCTTCAACTTGCCGAACAGCGCCTCGCTGGGGCGTGTAAAGTCCTGTTGAAGCGTGGGCGTGCCAGCCATCAGCAACGGGCGCATCGAGACGGGGAACCACACCTCGCTCGTGCGGCCGAGCAGGCTCCGTGGAAAGCTGTACGGCAGCACACCGACAATCTGCACGGGCCGGTTGTTGATGCGGACGATGCGGCCAATCACGTTGGGATCGGCGCCCCAATGATTGCGCCAATAGTCATACCCGAAGGCGGCCACTGGCTCCGCCCCGGGTTGCGCATCCTGTGCGTCGACCAGGCGCCCCCATGCTGGGACAATGCCGAGGCTGGCAAAGTAATTGGGAGAGACCAGCGTCGAGCGCACGGCTGCGTCCCCCTCCACGACCACGTCGAAGGTGATGTCTTCCGAAATCAGCCAGTCAAAGGACCGGCTTTGCGTTTGATAGAACTCTACCGCGCCGTGCGGGAAGGCAAGCGACTGCCCGCGACGGGAGTTGCGGGTTAGGTGCAGCACCGAGTCCGCGTCCCGAATGTCGAGGGAGTGGAAGATCATGGCGTCGAAAACCTGAAACTCCGCCAGGTTCACGCCCACGCCGAGCGCGAGCACGGCGACCGCGCCGAGGGTGAATCCTGGAGCGCGTCCCAGGACCCGCGCACCGTAGCACAGGTCGTGCCACAGATCCTCGATCCAGCGCGTCCCGCGCGCATCTCGGCATTCTTCTTTCACCTGCTCGACACCGCCGAATTCCAGACGGGCTCTGCGGCGGGCTTCCGGCTCACTCATGCCGGCGCGAAGATTGTCGGCTACCAGACCATCGAAGTGGAAGCGCAGCTCGGCTTCCAGATGCCGCTCCATCTCACCGCGCTTCAGCAGCAGCCGCCACCAGTTCATCCATTCGCCTCGCTGGATTCCAAAATCAGGCGGACCGCTTTCGCCAATTGCTTCCAGCTCTCGATCTCGGACTTGAATTCGGTCTGGCCCTTGGCGGTCAAGCGATAGAACTTGGCTTGGCGGCCGGTTTCGCTGTCTTTCCACTCGGCCGCGAGCAGCCCCCGGTTCTCTAAACGATGCAGCGCCGGATACAGCGAGCCTTGCTGAACCTGCAACACGTCGCGCGAGATCTGCTGAATGCGCTGCGCGATGGCGTAGCCGTGAATCGGTCCCAGCGTGACCACTTTCAAAATCAGCAGGTCCAGAGTTCCCTGCGGCAGATCGGATTTAGGCTGTGTCACGGATACCTCGGACTTCTACATATACATCAGGATGTGTAGAAGTACAAGGGGTGGTGTTTATTCCGCCCGCAGCGCGTCGAGCGGCACCGTTCTGGCGGCGCCCCGCGAAGGCACATAGCTGGCGGCAACCGCGGCAGCGATGACGGCGGCGGCGACCGCGGCGTACGTCGCGGGATCGATCGCGCTCACGCCAAACAGCAGCGATGTCATGAGCCGCGTGGACGCTACCGCGCCTGGCAGGCCTAGCGCAACGCCCACTAGACTCAAGCGCAATCCGCGGTAGACGAACATGCTCACCACCTGGGATTCGCTCGCGCCCAACGCCGTGCGGATTCCAATCTCGCGGGTTTTTTGCGTGACCGAGTAAGAGATCACGCCGTAGATCCCGATCATCCCCAGCAGCAGCGCCATACCACCCGCCAGCGCCAGCATCACCATTGTGAAGGAGACTCGCGCCATTGATTTTCGATAAATCGCTTGCAGCGTCTCTACCTCGGCCACCGGCAAATTCGGGTTCACCGACCATACGGCCTGCCGGATTTCCGTCGCCAGTTGCTCGCTGCCCGCGCGCGGGGTGCGGAGCGCAAAGGCCATCGGAAACCGAATGACATGCACAGGATCGCCCCAGAATTGTTTCATCATCAGCGGCCAATACACGATCGTGGGGGCTTTCTTATTGGCGCCGTCGTCCAGTTCGTTGCCGGTCACGCCGATGATCTCGTGCCAGTCATCCTTGCTATTCTCCCGGATTTGTTTGCCCAGGGCGGCGGTTGGATTGCCCCAATACTCGCGGGCGAAATTTTCAGAAACCAGCACCACCGGCGTGAGGTTGTAGATGTCCGTCCACGTGAAGTCGCGGCCGGCGATCAAAGGGTTGCCTACCGTTTTGAAGAACCCGGGCGAAATGAACTTGAAGCGGCGTATGGGCGGAAGGCCGGATTCCTCATAGGTTCGGTCCTTGGTAAAGATAAGGTCGTTGCTGGTCCGTCCGTCCATGGTCATGCTGCTGGACATGCCGGCATCGGAGACGCCTGGAATCTGGCGCAGTTTTTCCAGGATCGCCTGCTGCAGCCGGGCCACGCGCTCGGGTTCCTTCACCTCCGTCCCGGGTATTGCGATCCGCAATATTTGAACCTGTTCCGGCCGCGTGAATCCCGGAGATTGCCGCTGCAGCGCCCAGAACGTGCGGATCATCAGGCCGGAACTAATCACTAGAACCAGAGCCAGTCCCACTTGAACAATCACAAGCCCGTTCTGGACCCGGTGCCGCTCGCGACTCTGACTAAACGACCGGCTTCCCTGCCGCAGGCCCAAGGCCGGCCGGATACCCGCGTATCGGAACACTGGAATGAATCCGAACAGCAGCCCCGACACGGTGGAAATCGCGAGTGCAAACAGCCCAGTGCGGGTGTCGATCGAAATTTCGTCGAGCCTGGGAAGGCCCGCGGGTGCCAGCGCGACCAGCAGCTTCAAGGCGGCGTACGCCAGACCCACTCCAGCCGCTCCGCCCAACAGTCCTAAGACCACACTTTCCGATAGCAACTCGCCGGCGATGCGATTCCATCCCGCGCCGAGTGCCGAGCGGATCGCCAGCTCCTGCTGACGCGTCTCCGCTCGCACTAACATGAGGTTCGCTACATTTGCACAAGCGATCAGCAGCACCAGGCCAACGGTGCCCATCAACACCCAGAGAACCGACCCCACATCGCCGATTAAATCTTTCGCGAAGGGACGCACATTGGGACCAATCCTTGCTCGCTCGAAAATATGCTCGTTGAAACCGGGCGGAGGAGGAAACGCGGCGTAAACCATGGGCAGCATGCGCGCGACATCGGCGTTCACTTGCGCCACGGTGACGCCGGGCTTCATGCGCGCCACGCCGCGATAACTGAAATTGCCGAGAAAGGTTTTGTTGCGGTCGAGCTGCATCGGCAGGATCAGAGAAAATTTGTAATCCAGAAAGCGGAAGTCGCGCGGCATGACGCCAATCACTTCGCGCGCGTCGCCATCCAGCAGAATGCGGCGGCCGATCACAGAGCGCTCCCCGCCAAATTTGCTCTGCCAGTAACCGTAAGCCAGCATCACCGTTTTAGCGCTTTCCGGTTGGTCGTCCCTGCGCTCGAACCAGCGTCCCAGCAGCGGCGGGACGCCCAAAATCGGTAGAGTGCCGTCGGTCACATTTATCGTCTGCACCTGCTCGGGCTGAGCCAACCCGGTGACACTGGCGCTGCCATTCGTGTACAGACCCATATCCTGAAGGGTCCGGTTCTGATCCCGGTAGGTGAAGTAATTCGAGGGTGCCTGATTGAGGTCGGGAATATTTATACCCGGAGCGGTGTGCCACATGCCCACCAATTCGTCCGGCTTTGGATAGGGCAGCGGCTTCAGCAGAACGCCATTGATCACGCTAAAAATCGCGGTGTTTGCGCCAATTCCGAGCGCAATCGTTAACACCGCGACCGATGCGAAACCGGGAGTCCGGGCGAGGCGCCGTATGATCTCGCGCAAACGATGGGGCCAGTATGCCATTAGGCGTCCTTGGCCTCTTATACGGAATCGGGCGAATGGTGTTCCGGAAAAGTTGGACCGTAGAGCCGTTTTTCAAAGAAATGGAGCGGGAGACCGGATTCGAACCGGCGACATCGACCTTGGCAAGGTCGCACTCTACCAGCTGAGTTACTCCCGCATAGGCAGGCGACAGGACCCATTGTCGCGCCCCAAACGCGCATTGTCAAATGCACCTCGGAAGCGCTGAAACACGGTATTCATATAATGTTCAATGTTTTATTTAAACCTATATATGTCATTCAAAATAGGTGGTTTATAATTCTACAAGATATATATTGCACAATGATTTTTTGTGCTATTCTTGAGTTCCGCGAAAGACGGTTGACCGTTCGAAACAACCTCTCGGTAACCGCCCGAGGACGACGATTCCAGTACAGAATCGGTGGGAAAATGTAGGATTTCCACAGACGGTGGAAATCTTGTGGGGAACTTGTGTGTCGGAGGATACCATGACCGGGGAAATGATTGCATTGGCCAACCCTTGGGAGCAAATAAAGGCTCGCTTGACCACCAGAATCAGTGCGCGCGCCTATGAAGATTGGGTAACACGAACGGCGTTTGATGGCTCGGACGGTGGCGTATTGCGGGTCACGGTTCCCGACCAGGTCACCAAGACTTGGATGGAGCAGGAATACGCCGAAGACATCCGCGAGACCATTCGCGAGCTCAATCTTCCGGTGGAACGCGTGGTATATACCACTACGCCAGTGGGCATCGCGCCTTTATCCGCTGGCCAATCGCCGGAACCCATGTTCGCGTCTCCGTCGAGCCAGCTCAATCGGAAATTCCGTTTCGAGAATTACGTGGTGGGCTCCTGCAATCAGTTCGCGCATGCGGCGGCTCGCGCGGTGGCCAACAGCCCTTCGCGCACCTACAATCCGCTGTTCATCTATGGCGGTTCGGGCATGGGCAAGACTCACCTGATGCACTCGATAGGCACGGCGCTCGCCGAACAGTACGCCTCGATGCGCATCGTTTACACTTCCAGCGAACGCTTCATGAACGAGATGATCAATTGCATCAAGACCGATCGCATGCCGGCCTTCCACCGCTACTACCGTTCAGCCGATGTGCTGCTGATCGACGACATCCATATCCTGGCCGGCAAGGAACGCACACAGGAAGAGTTCTTCCATACCTTCAACGAGCTGTATGAGCACCAGAAGCAGATCGTGGTCTCGAGCGACACCACTCCCAAGAGCACGCCTGGTTTGGTGGATCGTCTGCGCTCCCGCTTCGAGTGGGGGCTCATGGTGGACATCCAGCCGCCGGATGTCGAAACCAAGATGGCCATTCTGGATAAGAAAGCGGAGCTCGAAGGCGTCAGTCTGCCGGAAGACGTGCGGGTTTATATCGCAACAAAAACTAAGTCAAATGTTCGTGAGCTGGAAGGCGCTCTTGTAAAACTGGTGGCCTTCTCCTCGGTGATGGGTACTCCCATCACGCTGGCGATGGCGCAGCAGGTGTTGAAGCATCTGATCCCCGGACAAGAGAAACGCATCACGATGGATTCGGTGCTCCGCGCCGTCGCCGACCAGTTCCAGCTTCAGCCGGCGCAGCTTAAACAGAAGACCAATACCCAAAAAATAGTGTTTCCGCGGCAAATCGCCATGTATCTGATCAAGGAGTTGACGCATTCGTCGTTGCCAGAGATTGGCCGCGTGTTTGGAGGCAAGCACCACACTACCGTGCTGCATTCCATCCACAAAATAGACGAGCTGCGCCAGAAGGACGCAGATTTGAACCGCCTGATCCACACCGTAATCGACACGATACATTGAGGTTACTTAGCTTATCCTCAATGCGCCTCGGTGCCGGGTTGTGGACTTCTGTGGAACAATTCAAGCTCCCCGAATCATGCAGCGCAGATTACCCAGGAACTCACAACTTGAGATGACTTTAACCCCACGATCTTGCTATAATTTAGGGAGAAATCAACGTTTCAACAGCCCCTATGAATCTGGTTCTCCTTCAAGTCTATTGAGAGAAGAATCTAGAGAGAAGAATCGCGAAGGAACCGTGCATGGAATTCACCGTCAGTAGGGCCGATCTAGTGCGGGAGCTGAACCTCTCGCAGGGCGTTGTCGAAAAGAAAACCACCATTCCGATTTTGTCGAACGTCCTGGTCGAGGCGGATGGAGACCGCATCCTTCTCACGGCCACGGATCTCGAATTAGGAATCCGTTGCTCATGCGCCGCGCGCGTGAAGAAGTCCGGTGCGGGAACGATTCCGGCGCGGCGTCTTCTGGATTACGTGCGATTATTACCGGACTCGGACGTTCAAGTGAAAGTCGGCGACAATCACTGGGCGAATCTGGTTTGCGGCCGCTCGAAGACGCGCATCGCCGGCATGTCGCGCGAAAGTTTCCCCGAGTTGCCGGAGATGCCGGAGCAATTGGCGGAGATTCCAATCGGCGTGTTGGGAGCCATGATCGCGAAGACCGTGTTTGCGATTTCGAGCGAGGAATCGCGCTTCACGTTGAACGGCGCATTGTTGGTTCTGCGCAAGGGCGGCATCGTCATGGTTGCGACGGACGGACATCGCTTGGCGATGGTCGAAAGCTCGGGCGAGCTTCCTGGTGTGACCGCGGCGTTTCGTGCGTTGCTTCCCAGGAAGGCCATGCTTGAGTTGCAAAAACTGGCCAGCGATTCGGATCCTGCGGCCATCGTGCATTTCTCCGGCGATGAGAATCACCTGTTCTTCAAGCTGGGTGACCGCTTGCTCCTGAGCCGTAAGTTGACCGGCAATTTTCCCGACTACGAGCGCGTGTTGCCGAAGGATCAGCCGAATTCGGTCACCTTGCAGCGCGAAGAATTTCGAGCGGCGATCGAGCGTGTCGCCCAGTTCTCCGACGAACGCTCGCGAGCGATTCGCGTGCGCGTCGGCGATGGCGAAGTGAAAGTACACTCCTCGGTTTCTGAAACCGGAGAGAGCGAAGAGAGCATTCCCGCGGAATACAACGGCACCCCGGTGGAGATCGGATTCAACGCGCAGTACCTGATCGATTTTCTGCGCGTGGTGCAGACCGATCAGGTCAGCTTCTGGTTTAAAGATCCACACAGCGCCGGCGAGCTCCGGCCAGGCGGCGATAAAGCCGACAACTATCGCTACGTGATCATGCCGATGAGAATTTGAAGTACGCAATACCCCGATACGCAATAATATGTCCAGTAAAGTTACCGCGATAGATCCCAACGTTTACGATTCCACCAGCATTAAAGTGCTGGAGGGCCTCGAGGCCGTGCGCCTGCGGCCCGCCATGTACATTGGTTCGACCGGCGAAGCCGGGTTGCATCACCTGGTTTACGAAGTGGTCGATAACTCTGTCGACGAAGCGCTGGCGGGTTACGCCACCGAGGTGAACGTCACCATTCACGAGGACGATTCGGTGACGGTGGTCGACAACGGGCGCGGGATTCCTGTCGATCTGCACGAAGACGAAGGTGTGTCGGCGGCGCAGGTGGTGATGACCAAACTGCACGCCGGCGGCAAATTCGATTCCAACTCTTACAAAGTCTCCGGCGGACTTCACGGCGTGGGCGTGAGCTGCGTCAATGCGCTCTCGGAATTGTTGAAGCTTGAAATCTGGCGTCCCGCAAAGGGCGAAACTGCATCGTCGACCTGGGAACAGGAATATGCCAAGGGCGCTCCCAAAGCTCCGCTGGCGAAGACCGGCAAAGCCGGACGCAAGACCGGCACCAAGATCACCTTCAAGCCCGATTCGTCCATCATGGACGCGACCAAGTTCAACTTCGACACCTTGGCCACGCGGCTGCGCGAGCTCGCATTTCTCAATAAAGGCCTGAAGATCACGCTTACCGACGAACGCGAGGAACCGGCCCGCCTTTCCGAATTCCAATTTATTGGCGGCATCGCCGAGTTCATCAAGCACCTAAACAAGGGCAAAAGCGTACTCCACGACAAACCTATTTTCATCGAAGGCGAGCGCGATCTTCCGAACGGCGGCGTGCTCAGTATGGAAGTGGCGCTGCAGTACAACGATTCCTACAGCGAAACGGTGTTCAGCTTCGCCAACAACATCAACACTGTCGATGGCGGCTCGCATTTGAGCGGTTTTCGCAGCGCCCTAACGCGGACCATCAACGCCGCGGGGCAAGCGGCCGGCTTGTTCAAGGACGTTAAGGAGAATCTCACTGGCGACGACGTGCGAGAGGGACTGACGGCTGTGATCAGCGTGAAATTGCCGCAGCCGCAGTTTGAAGGACAGACCAAGGGCAAACTCAATTCCGACATTCAGGGCTACGTAGTCCAGCTCATCAATGAAAAGTTGGGTGAGTTCTTCGACAAGAACCCGTCGGTCATGAAGAAGATCGTATCGAAGGCTATCGATGCGGCCCGCGCCCGCGAAGCGGCACGTAAAGCCCGCGATCTCACGCGCCGCAAGGGTGCGCTCGATTCGGGCGGCCTGCCCGGAAAACTTTCCGATTGCCAGGAGCGCGACCCCGACCGTTGTGAATTGTTTTTGGTCGAGGGTGAATCGGCCGGCGGCACAGCCAAGGGCGGCCGCGACCGCCGCTACCAGGCGATTCTTCCGCTGCGCGGCAAAATCCTGAACGTGGAAAAGGCCCGCTACGACAAGATGCTGGGCCACGAAGAAATTCGCGCCATGATCACCGCCATCGGCGCGGGCATCGGCAAGGACGATTTCGATCCCACCAAGATTCGCTACGGCAAGATCATCATCATGACCGACGCGGATGTCGACGGCTCGCACATCCGCACGCTGCTGCTCACGTTTTTCTTCCGCCACATGACGGAGCTGATCAAGCGCGGGCATA
>ODAK010006853.1_pt1 | contig 11451 bp, 8 predicted proteins | sample 1539591 | NCBI WGS metagenome assembly ODAK01 (sample SAMEA3539303, study PRJEB22396) | soil metagenome | biome: tundra; feature: field; material: soil | place: USA | collected 2010-05 | depth 0.15 m | reverse complement strand
CTCGATCCCGGCGATCATCGCCGGCGGCTTCGGCGGCGGCGGCGTGATCGAGGGCGCCACCGGCGCCGGCGAGCACGCCGGGAGCGTGCGCTCGACGAGCGCCGCGGACGTCGCGGTCCAGCTCGCCTACGCGCGTCAGGTCGTGATCGTGCCCGGCTACGGCATGGCGGTCGCGCAGGCCCAGCACGCGGTGCGCGAGCTCGCGAAGGCGCTCGAGGCGCGCGGCGTCGAGGTCAAGTACGCGATCCACCCGGTCGCCGGCCGCATGCCCGGCCACATGAACGTGCTGCTCGCCGAGGCCGACGTGCCCTACGAGCAGCTCAAGGAGATGGACGACATCAACCCGGAGTTCTCGCGCACCGACGTCGCGCTGGTGATCGGCGCCAACGACGTCACCAACCCGGCGGCGAAGACGAACCCCAGCTCGCCGATCTACGGGATGCCGATCCTCGAGGTCGAGAACTCGCATTCGGTGATCGTCATCAAGCGCTCGATGAACCCGGGCTTCGCCGGAATCGAGAACGAGCTGTACTACAAGCCCGGCACTGCGATGCTGTTCGGCGACGCGAAGTCGGCAGTCACCGACATCACCGCCGAGCTGGCGAACATCTGACGAACACGCGACGCTTCAAGGAGGCGATCATGCCCGCAACAGGCACCGCAGAATGGCAGGGCGACCTGCGCTCAGGCAGCGGGACGTTCACCGCCGGCGACACGATTGGAGGCGAGTACTCGTTCCGCTCGCGCTTCGAGGACGGGCCCGGGGCCAACCCCGAGCAGCTGATCGGTGCGGCGCACGCGGCGTGCTTCTCGATGGCGCTCTCGAACATGCTCGCCGAGGCCGGCACGCCGCCGACGTCGGTCAAGACCGACGCGGTCGTGACGCTGCGCATCCTCGACGGCGCGCCGACGATCACCTCGATCGCGCTGCACACCGTGGGCGTGGTGCCCGGGATCGACGCGGCCGCGTTCGAGCAGCATGCGCAGAGCGCCAAGGCCGGCTGCATCGTCAGCAGGGCGCTCGCCGCCGTGCCCGAGATCACGCTCGAGGCGACGCTCGCGAGCTGATCGCGTCGAGGCACGCCGGCGCCGAGCCGTCGCGGCCCGGCCGCCGGGCATGCGAAACTGCGGTCAGTGATCGCGCGAGCACAGGCCCTCGAAGCGCTCGGGCGGGAGCGCTTCGACGTCGCCGTGATCGGTGGTGGGATCACCGGGGCCGGCGTCGCGCTCGACGCCGCCAGCCGCGGCTACAGCGTGGCGCTGCTCGAGCGCGCCGACTACGCCTCCGGCACCTCGAGCCGCTCGAGCAAGCTCGTCCACGGCGGGCTGCGCTACCTCCAGCACTTCGACATCGGCCTGGTCCGTGAGGCGCTGCTCGAACGCCAGCTGCTCGTCTCGCTCGCGCCGCACCTCGTGCGACCGCTTCCGATCGTCGTGCCGGCCTTCGACGGCGCGCGGCTGGATCGCCTCGTCGGCGTCGGACTGAACCTCTACGACGTGATGTCGGTCGAGCGCCTGCGGGGGCGGCGCGGCTCGGCGGTCAACTGGAGCCCGGACCGCCACCGCGTGATCTCCGGCGCCGAGGTGCTCGAGCTGTTGCCGGCGCTCGGTGCCCGCGAGCCGACGTCGGGCTACCTGTTCTATGACTGCCAGACCGACGACGTGCGGCTGGTCCTGACGGTGCTCGGCGAAGCCGAGCGCTTCGGCGCGGTCTGCGCCAACGGCCTGGCCGTCGAGGAGCTGATCGAGGAGCGCGGCAGGGCTGCCGGCGTTCGCGCGTGCGACGGCGCGAGCGGCGAGACGCTCGTCGTGCGCGCCGATCACGTGGTCAACGCGACCGGCGTGTGGGCCGACCGGCTGCGCCCGGACGAGCTGCACGACGAGGCCGAGCTGCCGCAGATCCGCCCGAGCCGCGGCACCCACATCATCTTCTCCGACGCGGACCTGCAGCTGCGCGCCGGCGCGATCGTGCCGGCCGGGGGAGGGCGCACGATCTTCGCGCTCCCGTGGCTCGGTCACACGCTCGTCGGGACGACCGACAACGACTACGACGGCGACCTGGTGCACGTGCTGCCGAGCGACGAGGACATCGACTACCTGCTGCACGCCGTCAACGACTTCTTCGGCACCACGCTCGGACGTGAGCGGATCGCCGGTGCATTCGCCGGCGTGCGGCCGCTGATCTCGACCACCGATTCCAAGTCCTCGGTCGACATCTCGCGCAAGGCCGAGCTGTATGAGACCTCGAGCGGCATGATCACGATCACCGGCGGCAAGCTGACGACGTGGCGGCGGATGGCCAAGATGACCGTCGACCGGCTCGTCGAGTCCGACGCCCGCGAGGCGGCGTGCCGGACCCACGAGATCCCGCTCGGCCAGGCGATCGACGCCGACGAGCTGCAGCGCGTCGCCGGAGTCGATGACGCCGCCTACGGCTCGCTCGCCGCGCGCTACGGGCACCAGGCCGTCGACGTGCTGCGGATCGCCGCCGAGCGCCCCGCGCTCGCGGCGCCGATCGTCGAGGGGCTGCCCGACCTGCTCGCCGAGGCGGTCCACGGGGCCCGCCGCGAGCAGGCGCGCGGGATCGGCGACGTGCTGCTGCGCCGCACCCGCCTGGGTCTGCTCGCGGCCCGCCAGGTCGTCTCCCCGGGAACGCTCGAGCCCGTCGCCGAGGCGCTCGGTGAGGAGCTCGGCTGGGACGGCGTCCGGCGTACAACCGAGATCGCGCGCTTCCAGGACGAGGCCGCCGCCGAAGGGATCGTGGTGGATCTGGTGGCGGCGTGAACCGCCGCCGCGCGCGGCTTGGAGCGATCGTCGTGGCGAATGCGCTGGCAGCGGCTCCCGCAGCCGCAGCGGCCGTCGCGCCGCCGGTCACGATCGACGGCCCGAGCACGGCGATCGTCTCGCTGGACGGTCTCGGGGTGGCGCAGGACGGCAGCGGCGCGGTCGTCTACCGCAAGCTCGCCGCCGGCGTCCCGCACGTGTTCGCGGCGCTCGAGCACGCGGGCGTCTGGGGTGCACCGGCGCAACTCGACGCCACGCTCGCCGGCGGCGCCTCGGCCTCCGCGGTCGCGGTCAGCAACGGCGGGCGTGTCGCCGTCGTGTGGACCAGCGGCGGGACGCTCTACGGCGAGGTCCATCCTGCCGGGGCCAGCGGGTTCAGCGCGCCGCAGGCGATCGCCGCGGCCAGCGGCACGCCGGCGCTCGCGATGGGGGTGAGCGGCACCGCCTACGTCGCCTTCGTCGCGCCGGCCGGGACGGCGTCGAACGTCGACGTCGCGCGCCTGGACCGCAGCTCGACGAGCTTCGCACTGCTCTCCGACGCGCTCAACACGGCGCCGATCACGCTCCCGAGCGCCGGCGGGCCGACGATCGCCGTGTCCGCCGACGCGACCGCCGTCGTCGCCTGGGCCCAGCTGCAGGGCGACGGCTCCACGCACGTGTTCGTGCGGCGCGCGTCCGCGGCCGGACCCAGCCCGGTGATCGACGATGCGACCGTCGCCACGCTCGGCGGCGTCACCGGTGGCTCCGCGGACAGCCCGGCCGTCGGCATCGCCTATGACTCGAGCTCGGCCTGGGTCGCGTTCAGGGAGACCTTCGGAGCGTTCACGCGGGTCGTCGTCACCAAACTGCTCGGCGACGAGCTGCGCACCCCCGTGTTCGCAGACTCGCTCGGCCCCGGCGCCGCGGCGAGCTCGGCGCTCGCCCCGAGCCTCGCGATCAACGGCAACGGCGCCGGGCTGCTGGCGAGCGAGCTGTCGCCGGCGGGCAGCCTGGTCGTCGCCGCGCTCGGAACGCCGGGCGGCCCCCCCGGCTGGACTCCCGGCAGCGTTGTCAACAGCACGCCCGACAGTGTCCCCCCGAGTCCGCTCGCCGCGCTCTCGGCGAGCGGCAAGGGCGTCGTCGTCTACACGCCGAACGCCGGCGCGCTCGACGCCGAGCTGTTCGCGCGCGGGGTGTCGAGCGCCCCGCTGGCGCTGTCGAGCACGACGACCGGGCCGGTCGTCGCGGCGGGCGCGCTGGCGGCCGGCGCCGACGACCGCGGCGACCGGGCCGTCGCGTTCGTCGCCGGCAGCCCGACGGCGCTGTCGGTCCTCGTCGAACCGATCGTCGTGCCGCCCAGCGCGCCACGCGCGACCGGCACGCAGCGCTGGACCGCCGAGCGCCGGCCGGTGCTGCGCTGGCAGGCCTCGAGCGACTCCTGGACGCCGCCGCTATACGCCGTCTACCTCGACGGCACACGGGTTGCCACGACGACGAGCACCAGCTACGCCGTCCCCGCCGACCTGAGCGACGGACGACACACCTGGAGGGTCGTGGCGACCGATTCGCTCGGACAGCGGGCACCGTCGATGACCCGCAGACTGCTGGTCGACGCCGCGCGGCCGGTCCTGCGGCTGCGGGTCTCCGGCAAGCGCAGCGCGGGCGCGCCGGTCAGCTTCACGGTCAACGCCACGGCGCTCTCGGGTGTGCGGCACGTGTCGCTGGACTACGGCGACGGGCATGCCGCCAGCGGGCCGAGCGCGACACACGTCTACGCGAGCGCGGGGCACTACACCGTCGCCGTCACCGTCACCGACGGCGCGCGGGTCAGCGCGGTGCTGCGCGTGGGCGTGACGATCTCGTGAGCGTGCTGCTGCGAGCCGGCGGGCGCAGCCATGAGCTCGGCGGCCCGCCGTGGCTGATGGGGATCGTCAACGCGACTCCCGACAGCTTCTCCGATGCGGGCCTGCACCCGACGCTCGAGTCGCGGGTCGCGCTGGCGCGCGAGCTGATCGCCGCCGGGGCCGCCGTGATCGACATCGGTGGCGAGTCGGGCACGACCAATCGCCCGCCCGTCGAGGCGGGCGAGGAGATCGAGCGTGTCGTGCCGCTGATCGAACGCGTCGTCGCGGAGGGGGGCGTGCTGGTCTCCGTCGACACCTACAAGCCGGCCGTGGCGCAGGCGGCGATCGCCGCCGGCGCGACGATCGTCAACGACGTCAGCGGCCTGCGCGATCCGGAGCTGGCCGACGTCTGCGCGCAGACCGGCGCCGCGCTGGTCGTGATGCACACGCGTGCGGCGCCCAAGCAACGCCTGCAGGACCCCGATCTCTACGGCGACGTGGTCGCCGACGTCATGGGTTTCCTCGGCGAGCGGCTCGAGCTGGCGCGCTCGCGCGGCGTCGCCGACGAGCAGCTGATCGTCGATCCGGGTCCTGACTTCGCCAAGACGCCGGCGCAGACGATCGAGCTCCTGCGGGGCGCCGCGCGACTGCACGAGTTTGGCCGGCCGGTGCTGCTGGCCGTGTCGCGCAAGGACTTCGTCGGCGCGCTGACCGAACGCCCGCCGCGCGACCGCGGTCCCGGGACGCTTGCGGCGCTGGCCTACGGGACAGAGCTCGGCGCACAGATCTTCCGGGTCCACGACGTCGCCGCGGCGTCCGACTTCCTGACCGTCCTCGCGGCGCTGCGCGGCGACCTCGAGGTCGCGCCGGAGCTGGCGCTCGCGGATGATCTGCGCTGGGAACCGCCGGACCACCAGCTACAGTAGGGCTACGGGTGCCGGCGGCTGACACCAACGCCGCGGGACGCCTTCCACCCATTCCAAAGGAACACGATGTCGATCATCAGCCCAGCCGATCTTGAGGCGAGCCCGCTCGCCGACCTTCATGCCCTCGCCTCAGCGCTCGGAATCGACGGTTTCCGTCGCCTGCGCAAGGACGATCTCGTCGACGCGATCCTGGCCCGCCAGGGCGCCAGCGTCCCGTCGCGCGCGCGACCGGCCGCGCGCCGCGGTCGCGCCGCGGCCGCGCCCCCGGAGGAGGTCGAGGCGACGGCGTCCGAGGAGGACGCCGAGCCGCGCGAGGGCTCAGACGAGCGACCGGCTCGTTCCAGCCGGCCGCGCCGGCGTCGCGGACGCTCCCGCGAGCCCGGCGAGGACTCCTCCGCGCCGGCCGATGCCGATCGCGATCGCGCGCGGGTGGAACCCGAGCACGCGGTGGAACGCGTCGCCGAGGGCGTCGTCGAACTGCTCGTCAACGGCTCCGGTTTCCTGCGCGTGAATGCCAACGAGATCTCCGACGATGACGTCTACATCTCCGCGGCGCAGGCGCGCCGCTGCGAGCTGGTGACCGGCGATCGGATCAGCGGTCCGGTGCGCGCGGCGCGGCGCTCGGAGCGCCACCCGTCGCTGATCCGCATCGACACGATCAACGGCGTCGCCGCCGAGCAGGCGGTCGTCGGCACGCGGATCGACGAGATCGATGTCGACTTCCCCACCGAGGCCTTTGCGCTCGGCGACGATCCCGCGCTGGCCGCGCTGCCGCCGTTCGGGCGTGGCTCGCGGGTACTGATCGTCGGCCCGTCGCGCTCGGGGCGCAGCGTCCTGGTCGGTCGCATCGCTGCCGTGCTCGCGGCCACCGAGGGCCTCGACGTCGAGCTGCTGCTCGTCGGCGTGCGCCCCGAGGAGCTCTCGGCATGGAAGGAGGTCGCTCACGCGACCGCCACCGGCCTGTCGTTCGCAGCGTCGGTCGACGCTCAGGAGACCGCCGTCGAGCAGGCCGCCGAGCGCGGCCGGCGGATCGCCCTGCGCGGAGGCCACGCGGTGCTCCTGGTCGACACGCTCGACGGACTCGGTTCCGCCGCGGTGCGCCGCACGATGGCGGCCGCGCGCAACCTGCGCGGCGTGGGGTCGCTGAGCGTGATCGCGACGGCCCGCGCGTCGCTGGGCGGCGAGAGCACGCTGATCACGCTGGCGGCCGGCGGCGACATCGACCCGCTGGCCAGCGGCACGCTGCGGGCGGAGCTGCTCACGGCGGCGGCGAAGCCGGCGCGTGTGCGCAAGCCCCGCGCCCCGCGCAAGACCGCGGCGAGCGCGCCGGCCGACGTCGCGGCCGAGCCGGCGGATCCGCCGGCCGACGCCACCAGCGGCGAGGACGACAGCACGCTCTGATCGCCGCAAACGCTGCGACGCACCACGAATAACCCAGCTGCCGCTGCGGGCGGCGAGGCCGCCGACGACGCCCTACGAGGCCCGGTAGGCGACGCGGCCCCAGGAGGGCTCGGGGGCGAGCTCGATCGGCTCGCCGCCGCGGTCGGGCTGCACGTAGGAGAAGGTGTGGGTCACGTCGCAGAAGGCGAGATCCAGCTCGCCCTCGTGGACCCGCTGGTCGAGCCAGGCGCCGCGGAAGACGAGGCGGCGCAGCCAGTGGACCAGCGAGCGCTCGGCCGGGCCGACGATCTCGGGCCAGCAGTCGTTGACGTGATCGCCGAGCGCCGAGGCGGGATCGAGGATCTCCCCGTTGACGGAGAGGTTGACGAGATCCTCCAGCTCAGGGTCGTCGAGGCGTTCGTCGATGAAGCCAAGACGCAGGGCGGCCTGCTCGCAGCGCTCGCGGAAGTCCACCTCGTTGAAGGTGAAGCGCAATTCTCCGTACTCGAGCACGAAGTCCTCGCCAGAGTTGTAATTTCCACGACGCGCGGTGTCCATGAGCGGGCCCTTCCTGGGGCCGTCGGCATCATAGGCTGCTTTCCTGCATCGGCGGACGCGCTGCACGCTTTCTTTCAGGGCAAGGACGACGACAATCGACAATGGGCGCTGATCGGAGGCTGGCGTGGCTCGGCTGAGTGAGCACGGGCTGCGGCGAACGGTCGGCGTGCCGGGCCTGTTCGCGACCGCCTACGGCAACGTCGGCTCCTCGATCTACTACGCGCTGGGGCTGGTCGCGGCGCACGCGCTCGGCCTCACGCCGCTCGTCTTCCTGTTCGCCGGCGGGCTGTTCGCGCTGACGGCCAAGACGTATGCCGAGGGCGCGTCGATGTTCCCGGAGGCGGGCGGATCCTCGTCCTTCGCGCGCCACGCGTTCAACGACTGGATCTCCTTCTTCGCCGGCTGGGCGCTCTCGCTCGACTACATCCTGACGATCGCGATCTCGGCGTACTTCGTGCCGTTCTACGCCAGCGCGCTACCCGGGCTGCACGCACTGCACAACCCGCCGGGCAACATCATCGCCGCGCTCGTCGTGCTGGCGCTGCTGGTGGTGCTCAACATCCGCGGTCTCGGTGAGTCGGCGCGGGTGAACTTCGTGCTCGCCGTCACCGACCTCGGCACGCAGATCCTGGTGGTCCTGCTCGGTGCGGTGCTCGTGCTCAATCCCTCGCTGCTGGTCCGTCAGGTGCACCTCGGCACCGCGCCGAGCCTGTCGCAGCTGATCTTCGCGCTGTCGATCGCGATGCTCGCCTACACCGGCATCGAGACCGTCTCGAACATGGCCGAGGAGGCCCAGGACCCGGGCAACGACGTGCCTCGCGCGGTCAACCTCGTCCTGATCGCCGTGCTGACCGTGTACATGGGCATCTCGGTCATCGCGCTCTCCGCGCTTCCGGTGACGCATGTGGCCGGCCACTACCAGACGCTGCTCGGCACCACCAATCCAGGGTTCGAACAGGAGCCGGTGCTCGGGATCGTCGATCACCTCGGGCTGAGCGGCGCGCTGCTCACCGGCGCGCAGTACTACGTCGGCCTGCTGGCCACGACGATCCTGTTCATCGCGACCAACGCCGGTCTGATCGGCATCTCACGGCTGTCGTGGTCGCTCTCGGAGCACCGCCAGCTGCCGAGCATCTTCTCGCGCCTGCATACGACCTACCGAACCCCCTGGTTCACGATCGTCTTCTTCTCGGCGTTCGCCGTGCTGCTGATCACCTTCGCCAACATCAACGTGCTCGGCAACCTCTACTCGTTCGGGGCGATGCTCTCGTTCACCACCGCGCACGCGGCGATCGTCGCGCTGCGGATCAAGGATCCCGACCGAGAGCGCCCCTACCGGATGCCGGGCAACGTCCGGGTTCGCGGGCGCCTGATCCCGATCACCGCGGTGGTCGGCGGGATCGGCACGTTCGCCGCGTGGATCGCCGTGGTCGCGCTGCATCCGGAGGCGAAGTACGTCGGCATCCCGTGGATGGTCGTCGGGATGGCCGGCTATGTCGTCTACCGCAAGCGTTCCGGTCTCAGCCTGCGTCACAGCGTGGCGGTGGTGCACCCCGAGCGCCCGCCCGACTTCCACGAGCTGGGCTATCGAACGGCGCTGGTGCCGATCTTCGGCGCGGATGTCAGCGCGCAGACGCTGGTCAGCGCGGCGAAGCTGATCGGCAAGGACGGCATCGTCTACGCGGTCTTCGTGCTTCCGGTCCCGCGCCAGCTCTCGCTCGACGCGGGCCTGCAGGCCGAGGAGGCGCTCGGGCGCTCGATCCTCGAGAGCGCCCGGATCCAGGGCCGCCGCGCCGGGATCAAGGTCCGAACCGGCCTGATCCGCGCGCGCAACCCCGGCGCGGCGCTGGCCGACGAAGCCCAGCGCATCGGTGCCGACGTGATCTACCTCTCCACGCTGCACGCCCCGGCGAGCGAGCAGCGAATCGGGCTGACGGCCTCCTACCTGCTCGACCGCCGACCCTGCCGGATCGTGATCGAGACCGACAACGAGCCGACGCCGGCGCTCGCGACCGCCTGATTGTGCTCAGCCGATCGCGATCCGCTCGACGACGTAGCCGCCGCTGACCGACTGACCGAGCGCGACCGTGCCCAGCGAGTTGAGGTAGGGGACGATCTGCGCGACCGTGGCGTTCGAGGTCACGCCGAGGCTCTTCAGGAGCTTGGCCACCGCCGGCAGCGACAGCGCGAGCACCGGGCGCACACCGGCGCCGAGCAGCGACCCGGTCGCGGAGTCACCGAGGCGGTCGGTCGTCGAGAGCGCGTCGGCGAGCGCCCCGTTCCCGAAGGTCCCGAGCAGCATGTTCCCCTTCTGCGCGACGTCGAAGACGAACGGCACGCCGGGCACGGTCGCCGTGAAACCACGGTCGATCCCGGCGGCCGTCAGCGGACCGATCCGGACCCGGGTCGAGCTCAGGCCCCCGAGGAGGCCCTTCAGCTCGCCGAACAGCGAGGTCGCGGCACCCGGCGAGGTCATCGCGATCTCGAGCCCGCCCTCGATGTTCGCGAGCGCCGTCCCCTTGACGAACAGCGCGAGATCGGAGATCTGGCGCAGGACCTTCGTGTAGGCGGAGAGGATCGCGGCGGTCGCCGGCGACTCGGTCACGGTCGAGCTGGTCGTGGTCGCCGTCATGGTGGTCGTCGTGCAGGTGGCCGTGCCGGTGGAGGAGGTGCTGCACTTGCGCAGGACCGCGCCACCTGAGCTCGCGACGCCCGAGGAGACGTCGACCAGCAGGGTGAGTGCCTTGGCCAACGCCGCGCCGACGCCGCTCTCGGCGAGCGCGAGCCAGGAGCCGCCGGGCAGGGCGGCGAACAGGGCGGACGGCCCGGTCCCCCCGCTCAGCCCGTTCGCCGGCGTCGCGATGTCGACGGTCAGGCCGCTCGCGTCGAGGCGGGCCGAGGCGAGGACCGCGAAGTTGGCGGGGATCAGCTTGTCGAGCAGCGCCGACGTGCCCGCGGTCGCGTTGCCCGAGGACAGGAGCAGGGTGAGCAGCTGACGCGTGCGGATGAACGCGGTCACCGCCGCCGAGCTGATCGTGTGGGCAGTCGCGGCCTGGTAGTCGGGCGCCGCGGAGAGGGCCGCGGCGCCGTGTTCGACGTCGATCACCTGGCGCACTGCGCTGAGTGTGCCGACGATCGCGAACGGCCCGGCGACGGCGACCGCGGCTGAGCCGTCCCGCTTGGCGAGGTAGGACACGCCACGGTAGCTGCCGGAGACCACGGCGCCCGCCGCGCTGTTCGCCGCGGCGCTCCTGACGAGTCCGAACAGGGCCTTGCGAGCGAGCGCTGCGTTGGTCTGATCGGCGACGAGCGCGAACTGCGGCTTGGCGGCGCTGCCGCCGAGCAGCGCGATCCCCGCCCGCTGACCGAGCCATGGCCTGATCGTCGCCTCATAGCTGACGTGGGGCGTCTTGATCGCGGAATCGATCGCCGCATCGATCATCGCTCCGGGGTTGGCGATGCCGATCAGCTTCTTCGCGCCCGCGTCGATGCCGGCGGCCAGCGGGCCGCTCGGGCGCACGACGGCCTGCGCGTACAGCACCGCGCTTGCCGGAACCGCGCTCGCCGGGTCGGTCGTGCTCGTCGCCGAGCCCGTGGTGCTCGAGCTCGGGGAGGAGCCGCCGCAGGCGGCCAGGGAGAGTCCGACGGCGAGGGCGCCGACGATGCTGCGAGAGCGAATGCGAGTCATCGTGGGCTCCTCATGGTGGCCTGCGCCCGTGAGGACGAGGTCTGACCAGGATACGCGCGAGCACTGCGCGAGCCTGGCGTTGTGGCCGAATGATGGGATAGTGGATGCAAGTGGGAGAGGGGTGTTGATTTGTGTTGCAAAGTGGGGCAGTTCTGCTACGGTGCGAGCAGCGAACCGGGGTGGAGGGGCTCCTCCCGCCTCTTCCAGCCCGGTTCGACCTTCTTCATGGCGCACCTGCGATGGCGTTCCGCGGCTACTTCGACAACACCCTCGACGCGAAGAACCGGCTCAC
>ODAK010006852.1_pt1 | contig 11452 bp, 8 predicted proteins | sample 1539591 | NCBI WGS metagenome assembly ODAK01 (sample SAMEA3539303, study PRJEB22396) | soil metagenome | biome: tundra; feature: field; material: soil | place: USA | collected 2010-05 | depth 0.15 m | reverse complement strand
GTGCTCTTCCGATCTTGCATCGGCCTGTCTCCCTTCGAACGAAAGCGCGGCCGCCTTCAGTTGTGCGGCCCGCGAAGCCATCCGAACCGCCGCAACAATGCCGGGGTACGCGCCGCACCTGCAGATGTTTCCGCTCATGCGCTCCCTGATTTCAGGTTCTGTTAGCTCAATCGGGCCTTCCCGACTCAGGTCATGCGTGACAAAGCTCGGTGCACCTTTCTTTGCCTCGTTGAGCAGCCCGACCGCCGAGACAATCTGGCCCGGCGTGCAATATCCACACTGGTAACCGTCGGTATCCAGAAACGCCTGTTGCACAAGGTGCAGTTGTTCGCCCTGAGCGAGTCCTTCGATGGTTGTGATCTCTTCGCCGTCGTATGAGAGAGCCAATGCCAGGCAGCTATTGATACGACGGCCGCCTGCGAGCACCGTGCAGGCGCCGCACTGACCGTGGTCGCAGCCTTTTTTCGTTCCGGTCAGAGCCATCTCCTCGCGCAAATAGATCAAGCAGGGAAGTGCGCGGGTCGACCTGGACCTCTCTTTTCTCACGATTGATCGTCAGTGTCATGCGGACTGGGCTGGCCGACGGTACCGGTACCTTAGAATCGTCCTGTCGTTGCGCAAGGGCCGGCACCACCACCGACGCGCCCACGGTGGCACTGACGCCCTTCATAAAGTCGCGGCGCGACACTGGCCAATCGCATGCGGCGTTGATGCCGAGCGGCTTCGCCTCGTCAGCATCCATCTCAAGGCTAAAGCGGTCTGCATTTACCATCTCGCAAAATGTCTCTTTGTCTGAAGACATACTTACCCTCAGCCGTTTTCTCATCGACTGCCGCGATTAGATGCGAGACAAGGGCCGCCGGGATGCCATCGGTTTCCCACGGTTCTCATGAATCCGAGCCCCTGTAAAAAGAGAGCGGCCAACGTCCTGTGACCGCTCTCTCTGCACCGTGCGGTGCGGCTGGCTGCGGATGTAAATAACTTTTGCCATGCCTCACCTGTCGGTGCACGAATAGCAAGGATCGATCGACGTCTGGATCAGCGGCGTGTCCGCGAGGCGTGCTCCGCCTACCATCCAGCGGATCGCCGGCATGTTCACGAATGTAGGCGTGCGCACGTGGATCCTTGCAGGGTTTCTTGAATTCTCTTTCCATGAGACAACGTAAACAACTTCGCCGCGCGGCGCCTCAACACGGCTGATGGCCGTCCCCGTTGAGAAAGCGATCTTGCCGTCGCCTCGATGGAACTCGCCGGGCGGCATTTTGGTAAGCGCCTGGCGAAGAATGCGGCAGCTCTGCATGATCTCGAGAGCACGCACCAGCAGGCGGGCGCGAACATCTCCGCGGTATCGACCGGCACGTCGAACTCGAGTTCGGAGTATGCGGCGTATCCTTCATGGATCTCGCGCTCGATCCAATCAGCGGCTTCGCAGAGATCGTAAATGCTGTCTACGGATTTGCCCGGAGGATAAAAGGGAAAGGCGAGCAATTTCCCATCGAGATCCCAAAGATAATCGGTGCATTCTCTGTACGCGCTGCGTGCGAACCTGTAACTGATCCGCCCTCGTCTCTTCCGCGGTACTCGAGTTGGCGGCGTTCTGATCTTAATAAGAGTGTCTGTTCAACAGCCGCAGTGTTCGTGAGCTTCAGCATCGGCAAATGTTTCTGCGTGGAAATGATTTCGCGAATGGACTGTGGTGAAGCGGGCATAATCACTCTCCACCTGCAACCGTAGACATAGAGAAATCGCTAAGCAGTAACTTATGTCACTCGGAGTTTTGAAGTCTAGGACGCCGTCTCAAGAAGAGCCTTCAGGCCTTCCATATCTTTCACGACAATTTGTCGCGCGTCCACATCCAGAAGCCCCTCAGCCTGCAGGCGCATGAGATTTCGCGAAACTAACTCGCGTACTGTTCCGAGCTGATTGGCAAGCTCCTGGTGAGTTGCTGGAAGCTGAAACTCGATTCCGCGCGCGGTCTTCTTACCTTCACTCTCGGCGAGCTTGATCAACGCGGAGATCAATCGCTGGCGAATGGTAGTAAACGACAACTCCTCAATGATCCCCACCAGGCGGCGCAACCGAGCGCCCACTACCTGGAGTACTTTGAGTGCGACTTCAGGATGCTCCATGCAGTACGCCTGAAAATCGCGTCGCGAGATGTAGGCAATCTCCGCGTCGTCGATAGCTATTGCGGACGCTGGAAATGGACCGCCATCGAAGACCGGCAATTCAGCGACAGACTCGCCCGGAACGTTCACTGCCAGAACCTGCTCGCGACCGCCCACAGATGTCTTGAAGATCCGAACTTTGCCTTGCGCAATGATGTGCAGGCCGTTGCAGGACTCACCTTCTGAGAACAACAACTCTCCTGCACCGAATAGCTTTCGAACTGCGCGCGCAGCGAGCGTTTTCAGTTCGCCTGGCGTAAGGCTCGACAAAAGAGCCGTCTTTCTAAGGGCAGCGGCGAGATCTGTGTGTGCAAGTATCACTCGGGAATTCTACGGCATGATCAGGAAATCTGCGTCATCATTGATGTCGTGAAGGGTCGCTGCTCCCTGATGGTCGCATCGATTTGAGGACCGAGGCTTCGTGATGCACCATCCTGATAATGCGACGCAGCCGGAGACTTTGGTCATTGCGCTCATTGGCAAACACGCTCCCTCATGGATTAGTGAACCGCAAATCAATACGACCAACTTCAACGAACTTCCCCGCATCGCCATTTGGCAAGTGACCCAGGCCTGTGACCTTGCTTGTGTCCACTGCCTCGTCTCGGCGGTTCTTCTCTGTCTCCTGTGCGTGCATTGGCGCTGACACTTCTGTGCCCATGTTGCGTTGTCCTTGCGAAGGAGTCCTAACTCTACATCTTTGCGCGCCAAGAGCCGGGCGAAGGTGCACACCGCCCGGCACGAGAACGATCAGGCAAGCATTGCCGCAAGGTCCGCTTCCGCGGTGTTGATCGCCATGAGGTTGTATTTCTCGTGGAGCAGGTCGAGTACTCCAGGCGAGAGAAATGCCGGCAGCGTCGGCCCGATGCGAATATTGCGAACCCCGAGGTGAAGCAGCGTAAGCAGCACGGCCACTGCTTTCTGTTCATACCAGGACAAGACCAGCGACAAAGGCAAATCGTTGACGCCGCATTCGAAGGCCTTGGCGAGCGCGAGCGCAATTTGCAGCGCGGAGTAGGTATCGTTGCACTGGCCGATGTCGAGCAATCGCGGCAGGCCGCCGACCTCTCCAAACTCGAGTTTGTTAAAACGGAACTTGCCGCAAGCCAGTGTGAGAATGAGGCAGTCGGCCGGAATGGATTCGGCCAATTCCGTGTAGTAGCTCCGCCCCGAGCGCGCGCCGTCGCAACCTCCGATAAGGAAGAAATGGCGGATGGCGCCAGCTTTTACGGCATCGATTACCCGGTCGGCAACGCTGAGAACCGCGTTGTGACCGAATCCTACCGTAATCTCTTCATCCGTGCCCTCTTCAGCGTAGCCAGGCGCGAGCAAAGCCGCAGCAATTACAGGGCTGAAGTCCTGGTCTGCAATATGCGAGACTCCAGGCCACGCGACTGCACCCGAGGTGAAGATGCGGTCCTTGTATCTAAATTTGGGCTCCTGAATGCAATTGGAAGTCATCAAGACGGCGCCAGGAAATTCCGTAAATTCATCCGCCTGGTCTGTCCAGGCGCCGCCATAGTTTCCAGCGAGATGTTCATAGGCCTTGAGCTTTGGATAACCATGCGCCGGGAGCATTTCTCCGTGCGTATAAATTTGGATGCCTAGTCCCTTGGTCTGTTCGAGAAGCGCAAAGAGATCGTGAAGATCGTGTCCTGAGACGAGGATCGCCTTCCCTTTTCTGGCGTGTAGCCTGACCTTCGTCGGCACGGGATGACCGAAGGTCTCAGTGTGTGCCTTATCCAGAATTTCCATGACGCGATAATTCAGTTCACCAACTGCAAGGGCGTTGGCCAGGAGTTCGTCAGCGGTAGGAGAGGGCCTTGTCAGCGAGTCGAGAAGCTCGTGAATCTTTGCATACGAGACCGGGTCACCAGCGCCTAAAGCAAGCGCGTGTGCGGCGTAAGCGGCAACGCCCTTGAGGCCGTACAGTATGAGTTCCTTAAGATTCGAAATTTCTTTGCCCTCGGTGAGGAAACGCGCGGGAAGCAAAGTCTGCAGCCCCTGCGCGAGTAGGTCTTCCAGCGTCGAAGCTGGCATCCATGCCGCAGGTCCGCCGAGTTCAGTTGGAACGATTCCGGCTGCCACGTTGGCACGTTCATACAGGTCGCGCGCCGCATCTCGGGTTGTAACAGCTTCGTGGATCAATTCAATCAAGCGACGGGGATCGAAGTTAACATTGGTGAGAGTGGAGAAAATAGCTTGAATCGTGAAGGCATCGACCTCCGGATCGGATGCGCCTAGCTGGCGCGCACGATACGCATACATCGAGATTCCCTTGATCACGTGAATCAGGAGGTCCTGAAGAGTCGCAGTCGTTTCATCTTTTCCGCAGACACCGAGAGTCTGGCAGCCCTCACCCTTGGAGGTTTGCTCGCATTGGTAACAGAACATCGAATGTACCTTCCTATCTGAATTGTTTTGCAAATCCAGCGTAGGCTGGCGGAACAGAATGCCCAGCGACTTAAGTCACAGCTTCGGAAAGTGAGCAGTTCGCACTTCTTTCTGTTCCGAGTGACCAAAGTCGCTGTGGCATGTATTGCGATCCTTCTAAGCTGTGGTTCAAGGAGATCGATATGACCGTAACCACACAAACCGTTCGCGAAATTGCATTGGAACAGCCGTCCTCCATCCGCGTATTTGAGCAATTTGGAATCGATTATTGTTGCGGAGGCCGCAAGCCTCTAGCCGAAGCGTGCGCTACCCGGAACCTTGAAGTTGACACGGTCATAGATGCGTTGGAAGCGGCCGCAAACAAGCCAGATCAAGAAGTTGAGAATTGGGCAGGGAAGTCTTTAGAGAGTTTGAGTTCGCATATCGTCAGCAAGCATCACGCGTATGTGAAAAGAGAACTGCCGAGGCTTGCCATGCTTGCTCAGAAGGTTGTAAATCGTCACGGCTCAACGATGGCCGAGTTGCCGGTCATCGCTGCAACGCTCATTCAATTGGACGAAGAACTCACGCAGCACCTGGCGAAGGAAGAAGCGGTCTTGTTTCCTTATGTGACCAGCCTCGAGCAATCCGTGGCTCTTGGCACGGCCCGACCAAGGAGTTGCTTCGGGACAGTCGCCAATCCGATCGCAATGATGACGCAGGAGCATGACGCTGCGGGAGCGCTGTTGGCAGACATTCGCCGTCTCAGCGCGAACTTCACAACCCCAGAAGAAGCCTGCCCTACCTTTCATGCCTTCTACGATGGGTTGAGGGACTTTGAGCAAGACCTCCATCAACACATTCATCTGGAGAACAACATCCTCTTTCCACGTGCCATCGAATTGGAGGCATCCGCCGCATGCAGCCGTGGTTGTTCATCGTAGATAGATGTCGACGGATGCTTTTGAGCTACATGCGCAGTGACGAGTTTTGGGCGATCTGGTAATGGTATTTGACTTTGTCCAAGTCGTTAATTTCATCTCGAGGCGCGTTTCGTTTCTGTTTCCAGTTCAAGGAGCTTTCGAGTGCGCGGCATTGGAACTCCGGCGCTGACTGCGGGAAGGAGGGCCAGTCCTTCGTTGGAAGCTGCACGGGCCTGTTGCATCTGACCGGCGAACCGATACGCCCGTGCCACGGAAAGCAGAACGCCTGCTTGCTTTCGTTTTGTCAGTAGCGCTTCGTGCTCGGCGCACGCGATCGCCAACTGCGGGTCGCGCAATGTCAGGGGCTTTACAGTCAGAAGAGCGGCGACTTCATTATCGAGTATCAGGACGGTATCCGGGTGCTTTGCCGACAGTTCCTTCAGCGTCGCAAGGCCTGTGGCAGAGAGGGCCGCGGAATCGTCTGAAGTGTTCAGGTTCTGTTCTAGAGTGCCCAGACGCACCTGGGTATAGGCCAGTGCGGCCTTCCAGTCATCGTTGGTGGGATTCTGCTTCAGCAGTTGCAACAAGATAGATTCCGCCTGTTTCAAGAGCGGGAGCTCCAAGGCTAAATTATGTCGGCGCACGCCAGGATCGAATTCGAGTGCCGGATCGGCGGCATCCTCGTAATTGTAGGCCGCTTGAGTGAGATCCACATAGACGTCGAAGAGGGAGCGAGTGTCTCTGGGGTCCGCGGCAGCGATCTGTTTCTGTATGGTCAGAGCTTGATCAAAGAGTGGAGCTGCGTGGCTATACTCTCCCAATTCTTTCATCGCCATGGCCCTCTTGCGCAGCAGATTGGAGCGCATGCGTGCGGAGGAGAGACCATTCCGCTGCGAGTCAGGAAGCGCATCGAAACGCTCCTGGGCGAGCTCAAAGTCCCTCGATGCTTGGGCTGGATCAGTCTCAATCTCGATGTTGCCGATCTTGAGCTGGATAAGTGCGAGTCCCCGGCGGGCGCGGGGGAAATTGGGATCGATGGCGAGGGCGCGTTCATCAAGCTGGATGTTCCTGCGATACGCGGCAAGGGCACCCGCAAGATCGCCCAAGCTTGGCGTGCCGGGCTGACCCAGTTCATCGCCGAGGTTGCCATAGGCTCCGGCGGCCTCGCAGATCAGTGTGGGCGTGGCATCTCTCTCCGCGACCAATCGATCAAAGGTCTGGGCTGCCTCCTGCATCGATGTCACGGCCTCCGGGGTCTTTTCGACCCCCCAAAAGACCTCGCTGCGGGCTTGTTGCACCGTTGCCATGGAGTGCAGAGACTCGCGGTCCAGGGCTGCTGATGCCGTAAGTGACTTCGCGATCGCAAGCGCTTTGTCGAGACTGACGAGTGCGCCAGTTGGATCACCCAGATTCTGGTCGTAGGGATTTCCCTGGATGTTTCCCAGCCGGGTGTACGCATTCACCAGATCAAGTTGAATAAGCCGATCCCCATCAGCGTCCTTGGACATCCGATCCAGATGCTCGAGCACGCGGGTAACCAGCAAGCGTTGCACACTCGTTGAACCCGGAAGCTCTTTTATGGCCTCGTCTAATTCGGAAAGCAGGCTGTTACTTAACTGCCGCAAGTCCATTGCACGGGCCTCGGCCCTGCGCCGTTCAGAGTTGGCCACCTTTGCCTGCCAAAGCACTCCCCCCAGACCTAACGTCATGCTTGCAACCACCAGTACTGCTGCGATCAGTGCGACCGTGTGCCTTCGGATGAATTTGCCTGCACGATAACGGAAGGTCCCCTGACGTGCTGTGACAGCACGCCCATCAAGATAGGCCTGCACATCCGCGGCCAATTGCACTGCTGTCAGATAGCGCTCCTCCGGCCCTTTACGTAAAGCCTTGAGCACGATCGCCTCCAGGTCAGCATCGAGGCGTTTGTTCCCTCCCGCTGATAACGCTGGCCTGTGCGGCTGCTGCTCACAAATTACGCGCACCATTTCAGCGGTCGTGAATTCTTTGAGTTCGTAAGGCAGGACGCCCGTCAACAGAAGGTAGAGAAGCACTCCAAGCGAGTAAGTATCTGACGCCGTAGTAATGGGGTTGCCCAACACCTGTTCCGGGCTGGCATACTGCGGGGTGAACGATTGAAAACCCTGGCGGGTGAACTCGCTTCCCAGATCGCCGACCGAGGGAGACAGGAGTTTCGCAGTACCAAAGTCAAGCAACCTCGGTGTGCCATCTTCCATTACCAGAATGTTGTCCGGCTTCAAGTCGCGATGTACCACCAAGTTCTGATGGGCAAACTGGACGGCCTCGCACACGCTCTTGAAGAGACTGAGGCGCTGCGGAACGGAAAGGCCCTTTTCCTCGCAAAATCGATGGATCGGAACCCCATCGACGTACTCCATTACAAGGAATGGCTCTCCCTCGCTGGTCACGCCACCGTCCAGCAGCCTGGCGATGAGCGGATGATTGAGTCCAGCAAGAATTTGGCGCTCGAGCCGGAATCGCTCCCTGAAAAGATCGGTCGCGAGAGGAAGATCGATCAACTTGATCGCTACCTGCTGCTCAAAATTGCCATCCACGCGATGTGCCACGTACACGGCGCCCATACCACCGCGCCCAATGAGCCGGTCAATTTCGTATGCACCTACGCGCGTTTTCTCCTTGTCAGCATGCGCCTCAACCTGCGCTTGCCGAAGACGAGTTCTAGCAAGCAACTCTTCCTCGGCGCACGCTTTGAGCAGCGAACGCACTTCCGCCATGAGGCTGAAATCTCCCTCACAACGCGTTTCTATCAATGCCCGCCGATCACCCTCTGGCAGTGCCAGAGCTTCAGTGAAGATTGCTTCAATCCGCGGCAGCATCTCGGACGAATGGCTCATTGGACGACCAACCTTGCCGGATTTTGATACGGAACCCTCTTTATTAAGAGTGCGAAGAATGTGTTCAAAGTGAATCAGGTATTGCTGGGTCTTTCACCGGATTCAGGGTGTAGACGGCGATAGAGCCAGCTCTTGATAAATTTCATGTCTCGATCGACAGTTGCCTTCGAAGTCTGCATCAGAGCGGCCGTTTCCTCGGCGGTGCAGCCAAGAAAGTAGCGTATCTCCACAAGCTGAACCTTGTACGGGTCGATGGCATTCAGCTCATCCAATGCCCGATTCAGTTCGAGGAGGTCCTCGCTGCCAACGTCTATCCATGGAAGGTCATCGCTCAGAGGGACGCGGATGCTTCCGCCTCCCCGCATTTGTGCCTGATTTCCACGAGCGTGGTCGATAAGTATCCTGCGCATCACCTTGGCTGCGAATGTGTAGAAATGCCTCCGGTCTTCGTACGAGACTTTCTTCTGGTCCAGCAACTTCAAGTAGAGTTCGTGCACGAGAGCCGTTGCCTGCAGCACATCGGGATTTCGCTCCCTGCGAATGTACGACGCGGCGACCTGACGCAGGTGGGGATAGACAAGTGGCATGAGCTGCTCGAAGACCGAGTCCTCGCCATCTCGCCACTTCGCCAGTAGCAGAGTGATCTCTCCCGTTTCCGCTCGCAAACTTGCTCCGTTCGTTGGGGGATCGCAGGAATTTTGACTCCTAGCCTATCACTTGGCCGGTTTTCGCGCGCTGGAATCTGTAGGTTTTCAGCCCCTTGAATGAACACCGCGAGAATAGTTGAGTCATTTTGCGCGGGGTTTGCGCCGTCTCAGATGAACCGCAAAAGAATTCACAAGCGGGGAAGGCAATGATTCGCAAAACGATTGGTTTGCCCAGGCCGGAGGGGAAGCGCACTGCCGGCTTTGCATTCGCTGGTCGCCGACAGAGCTTCGCTCCTTCCGCGGCAGCCAATCGTTCAATCGTGGATGAATCGACTCAACCGAGCTGCCGGAATCGCAAGATCCGCGGCCAAACCAAGAGGGAGAAGGCAATGCGGATTAGATTCACTCAAGTTTTGGCTGGTCTGTCCCTGGGAATGGGGATTGCGATTTCCGCGATGGCGCAGAACTCGAGCTTCGCTGGCGAGAGCGCGGAGACGCAAGCGTTCCCATCGCGCGTAGTGGATCATGTCGGCGATGCCGCGCTGGTCAAGCTCACAGGCAATGTGCACCCGATGGCGCGCGCGGACTTTGACATGGGCCGGGTCGACTCCAACAAGCTCCTCGAGCGAGTTGTCATGGTGCTGAAACGCAGCCCGGAACAGGAGGCGGCACTGGCCGCCTTCAACGAGCGGCAGTATGACCCCGGATCGCCGGACTTCCATCATTGGCTGACTGCCAAGGAATTCGGCAAGCTCTATGGGCCATCCGGTGCCGACATAGCCGCGGTAACCAATTGGCTGCAAAATCACGGGATGCAGATTTTCGAGGTAGGCAAGGGCCGCGTCTATATTCAATTCACCGGAACGGTTGGAGACATAGAGAGAGCATTTCACGTGGAAATGCATAACTACCTGGCCGGAGGCAAGGTGCATCTTGCCAACGACCGCGATCCGCAGATCCCCGCGGCGCTTTCGCCGGTGGTCACCGGCATCGCTTCGCTGCACGATTTCTTCCCCAGGCACTTCTCGCACCCCGGCAACTATGTAAAGCGCGACCTGAACACCGGGAAGTACACACTGATGCCGCCTGAACCGGCCAACGGCGGTACATTGGAGCCGACGGCGCTTCTGCCCGATGGCTCGCAACCGATGCAGATCGGCTCATACACGGGAAAGATGACTGCGGGTGGAGTCCAGCCGGATTTCGGCTATATCGACCCATCTACGGGTTACCTTCGCGAAGAGCTCAGCCCCTATGATGTTGCCGCAATCTATAACATCCTGCCGCTTTGGAACGCGGCCACGCCGATCAACGGAAAAGGCGTGAAGGTGGCCATCGTAGCACTGAGCGATGTTAAGACCGCCGACTTCAACACCTACCGCAGCTCCTTTGGATTGCCCGCGAGCACGTTTACTACGCTGCATAGTGGGGCCGATCCAGGTTTCACGGCGAGCCAGGGCGAAAACACCGAAGACGTTGAGATGGTCTCGGCCACCGCTCCGGGCGCGCAGATCGAGCTGGTCTCGGATGTAGATACCGCCACGACCAACGGCCTCGTGACCGCGATTCTCTACATTGTGAACAACTCCGTGGCGCCGATTCTGACCATGAGCTATGGGGAGTGCGAACTTAAGAACGGCACCGCCGGCAACGCGCTCTATAACCAGACCTTTCAACAAGCCGCAACCGCAGGTATCAGTTCGTTTGTAGCCGCGGGAGATTCGGGGTCTGCTGCTTGCACGCCGCAGAATGGAATCAATCCTCCGTATGGGGATTCCTTTGGTCTTGCGGTGAGCGGGATGGCCTCAAGCCCCTATGTGACCGCGGTGGGGGGAACGGATCTGCAATGGCCATTTGTCGAATCCACCACACCGCCCTCCACCTACTGGAACGCCACCAATGATGCGCACGGGGCCAGTGCCAAGGGCTACATGCCAGAGATGGCGTGGAACGCGACCTGCTCAAACCCGATTCTCTTGAACGTGTACACCAGCTATGCCAGTCCCGAGGCGCTGTGCAATGCCGCAATCACTGCGCTTCCGCCCCTTGTTGAGATGGCGTCCGGCGGTGGCGGCGTCAGCAATTGCACCACCAATTCCAGTACTTCCACTAGCACCAGCTGGAACCCGGCAAGCTGTTCAGGCGGATACGCAAAACCATCATGGCAAACCGGTGTAACAGGTATCCCAGCCGACGGTAAGCGGGACCTGCCCGACATTTCCCTGTTCGGGTCCTACGGCTTCGGCCAGTTAGACAACACGGGCCTCCCGGGCAGCGCACTCCTGATTTGCGAGTCCTCCAATTCACCGCTGAAATCCTGCGATTACAGCCACCCGGGCTACATCATTTACCAGGAAAACGGAGGCACCTCCGCCGCATCACCAATGGCGGCGGGCGTCATGGCGCTGGTGATCCAAAAGGCCGGAAGCAAGCAGGGGCTCGCGAATCCCGTTTTCTACAAGCTC
>ODAK010006851.1_pt1 | contig 11454 bp, 9 predicted proteins | sample 1539591 | NCBI WGS metagenome assembly ODAK01 (sample SAMEA3539303, study PRJEB22396) | soil metagenome | biome: tundra; feature: field; material: soil | place: USA | collected 2010-05 | depth 0.15 m | reverse complement strand
TGGTCGAGCAGTTTTGGGCGATCAAATCCGCCGCCTCGGAAGCTATGGTCAACGCTGGCGGGACGATCACGCACCACCATGCACTCGGCCGCGACCACCGGACCTGGTACGACCGCGAACGGCCCGAATTGTTTGCTGACGCATTGAAGGCGGTCAAACAGCGGTTGGACCCGCACCACGTCCTAAACCCTGGCATCCTGATCGATCGATGAACGTGCAAGTCTTCGACTGTCGCGGGAGGGCCGAATGGCCGGGCCGTTGAGCGGAATCCGAGTGCTCGACTTGAGTCGCATCCTGGCCGGGCCGTGGTGCACGCAAGTCCTGGCCGACCTCGGCGCAGAGATAATCAAGGTCGAGCGACCGGGCAGTGGTGACGACACTCGTTCCTGGGGTCCGCCGTTCGTGCGCCGTCCAGACGGCACCGATACCAGCGACTCGGCCTATTTCATGGCGACCAATCGTGGCAAGAAATCGGTCACGCTCAATATTGCTAGCGCCGAAGGCCAGCAAATGGTCCGGTCTCTGAGCGCTTCCTGCGATGTCATCGTCGAAAATTACAAGTTCGGAGACATGAAGCGCTACGGCCTCGACTATGAGTCACTCGCTGCGGTGAATCAGCGGCTGGTCTACTGCTCGATTACCGGTTTCGGACAGACCGGACCCTACCGCGAGCGCGCCGGTTATGACTTCATGATCCAGGCGATGGGTGGGTTGATGAGCGTGACTGGAGAACGCGACGACTTACCGGGAGGAGGGCCGCAGAAGTGTGGCGTGCCGATCGCCGACATGATGACCGGCATGTACTCGGTAACGGCGATTGTGGCTGCGCTCTTTGAACGTGCTGCATCCGGCCGCGGCCAGTATATTGACATGTCGCTGCTGGACACGCAGGTGTCGTGGCTTGCGAACCAGAGCCTGAACTACTTGGTTTCAGGCGAGATCCCCAAGCGCTGGGGTAACGCGCACCCGAACCTGACGCCCTACCAAGCCTTCGCAACGCTCGATGGAGACCTGATCCTTGCGATCGGCAACGATGGCCAGTTCCGCCGCTTCTGTGAGGTGGCCGGTCTCACGATCGCGACGGAGCCGCGCTTTGCCGACAACCGCTCGCGGCTGGCGAACCGCGATGCGTTGGTGGAGATCATCGCGCGCGCGATGAAGGGGCGCTCGACCGCCGGTTGGATGGCGGCGCTCGAACCGGCAGGCGTGCCATGCGGTCCGATCAATACCATCGATCAGGTGTTCCGTGACCCTCAAGTCGTCGCTCGTGGCTTGCAGTTCGCACTGCCGCATCCGCAAGCCGGCAGCGTGCCGCAGGTCGGCAACCCAATTCAATTTTCGCGCAGCCGGATCGAATACCGCTCGGCGCCGCCAGTGCTGGGCGAACACACGGCGCAGATCCTTGACGAACTGCTCGGCTTGGCACCGGGCGAGATCGCGTCTTTGAAAGACAGGGGTATTGTCTGATGCGCCTAGAGTGGTTCAACATCAGTGGTCAAAATACTCACCATCTTTGAGGAGAAGACATCATGAGACAAGCGGCAATCATTCGACGCATTGTCTTGGCTCTCGTAGCCGTGCTGATGATTCCTCTGAGCGCACATGCGCAGGCATGGCCGACCCGACAGCCGATCATATTCAAAATTCCGTATCCGCCGGGTGGCGCATCGGACGTGACCGCGCGCATTCTCGGCGCCAAACTTAGTGAATCACTGGGCACTGCGGTGGTGATCGATAACCGCCCGGGTGCCAACGGAATCATTGCATTAGAATCCACCGCCAGGGCCGCACCTGATGGCTACACCATCCTGATGGCGAACCTCGGCCCGAACGCGATCAACGCGGTCGTGTACAAAAACCTGCCTTTTGATCCAATCAAGAGCTTCGCGCCAATCACGCTGACGACGATCGTGCCACAGATTATGGTAGTGACGCCTTCGCTGCCGATCAGATCGGTGCAGGAGCTCATCGCATATGCGAAGGCGAATCCGGGCAAGCTCACCTTCGCCTCGGCCGGCGTTGGTTCGTCAAACCACTTGTCTGGCGAACTGTTCAACGCGATGGCCGGCATCAAAATGCTCCACGTGCCGTACAAGGGCGACGCCCCAGGGATGATCGACGTGATGTCGGGCGCGGTCAACGTGGCGTTGCCCACTGTGATCGCCGCGCTGCCGAGCATTAAGTCTGGCAGACTGCGCGCGATCGCGGTAACTAGCGCGAAGCGGATTCCGTCGCTGCCCGACCTGCCCACAGTGGCCGAGGCCGGCGTTCCGGGCTACGAAGCGGTTTCGTGGGGTGGCGTGATGGCGCCGGCCGGCACGCCGCCTGAGGTCATCACCCGGTTAAACACCGAGATCAACCGGATCCTGCGGCTGCCCGACGTCGCCGAAAAGCTGTCATCGTTTGGTGCCCAGATTGTCGGCAGCACGCCCGAAGAGTTTGCCGCCTATCTGAAGGCCGAGATCGCCAAATGGGGCAAAGTAGCGCGCGACAACAACATCAAGCTCGATTGAACCGGGGCGCAAGGCGAAAGAACCCCCGGCGTGCTACTCAATGCCGGGGCTTGTTATGAATTCGTATTCATGTTTAAAATGGTTATGGAACAGTTTGGGGGAACTGTTTTGTCATTCAAAATGAATACGATTACATCGAATTTCTCCTTGACGAGCAAGGATATAGCCCGCGCGGCGAACGTCTCGCAGGCGACTGTTTCGCGCGTGTTGTCGGGAAATCCAAACGTGTTGGCTGAGACACGCGACCGCGTATTGGCGGTCGTACGTCAGTTGAATTACCGCCCCAATGGAATGGCGCGAGCCATGCGGACTAACCGCACAGGCAATATCGGCGTCGTAGTCTCGCGTCTTCTCAATCCGCTCTATCCCGAGATGCTGCAGAACCTCGGCCAAGGGCTTACCGAGGCCGGTCTGCGCATGATGGTTTGGAATACGAATGAAACCGACGAAGGGGCGGCCGCCTCAGCCGTGCGTGAAAGCCTCGTCGATGGCGTGATTATGACCACCGCTACTGCACTTTCAACACCGCTCTACGAGGCGGTAATGCTGAACGCGCCCGTCGTTCTAATCCACCGCGTGGTTGATGGCTGGCCTTGCGATCAGGTCACCAGCGATAATGCCAAGGGCGCGGCCGATGTTGCCGACTATGTCGTGCAGGCTGACCGCAAGCGCATTGGACTGATCGAGGGCGCGCCGCTCGCGAGCACCATTCGCGCTCGTCAAACATCGTTCCGCACACGTCTTGATCAACTTAAACGTCCGCTCGATCCGTCGTTATCGATCCGCGTCGACTCGTTCTCGCACAAGACAGGATTCGATGCGGCGTCCTACCTGCTGGATCTCGCGCGGCCGCCGGATGTCCTTTTTTGCGTCAACGACGTGATCGCGCTTGGGGCGCGCGACGCAGCGCGCGCGCGCGGTGTCGATGTGCCGGGCAAGCTCTGGATCATCGGTTACGACGATATCGAGATGGCGTCATGGCCGGCGTTCGATCTGACCACGGTGCGGCAGCCGCTGAAGCAAATGGCGCAGAAAGCTGTCACTCTTCTATGCGAGCGCATCGCGGGCACCGAGCGCAAGCATGCGACGATCTGTCTCCCGAACGAACTGGTTATCCGCGGATCGACCGGCGGCCGCAGTCTGGAATGCTAACGTCATGAAAGTCATCACGGAGGTTTCCCGACAGACCCCCATTCGCCGAACCTGCGATGTTCTCGTTGTTGGAGGAGGCTCGGCAGGTCTTGCTGCGGCGACATCGGCGGCGCGACTGGGTGCGAATGTGCTGTTGGTTGAGAAGAACGGCTACCTCGGCGGGACACTTGCGATGGTGACGCTTGGCAGCATCTGCGGTCTTTACACCGTGACGGAGGAGCACGTCATTCCGGTCGTCAAGGGCTTCGCGAGCGAGCTGATCGACCGTATGGATCGGATCGGCGGCGTCAAGGGACCGATGCGCTGGCTCCAAACGGCATCGCTGCTCTACGACCCGACTGCAATCAAGATCGTTGCCGACGAGATCGTAACCGAAGCCGGGGTCAAAATCGCCTTTCACAATTTGGCGGTCGCCGTCGTCAAGGATGGCGCGCGTGTGCTGGGCGTGATCTTCGAGGGCCGGGACGGGCGCTGGGCGTGTATGGCGACGACCGTGATCGATTGTACCGGCAACGCCGATATCGCGGCTCTCTCCGGCGCAGGCGTTGAACACGACCCATCAGTTAATCAGGCGCCCACGACAATGTTTCGGTTCGGCGGCGTCGACACGGCGCGCGCGACGACCATGACGCGCGACGATCTTTGCAATCATCTGGAGCGCGCGGTCTCTGCCGGATTGCAATTGCCGCGGACTTCAGGCGGCATGTTCAGTATTCGCGAAGGTATGATGCATCTCAACATCACGCGGGTTCTGCATGGCGAACGTTCGCCCGATCCACTGAAGACCGATGAGTTGACAGCCGCGGAAATTCAGGGCCGCCAACAAGTAAAACTCTATCTCGACGCATTCCGCCGTTTTGTGCCTGGCTACGAGAACGCTTTTGTAGCCGACATCGGTTCCGAGATCGGCGTACGCGAGAGCCGTCGAATCAAGGGCGACTATTGGCTAACGCTCGACGACGTGTTGAACGAGGCGCGGTTTGAGGATTCCATCGCGTGCAGCGCGTGGCCGGTCGAGGAGCATGGGGCGGGGCGCGGGACGAAGTGGGTCTTTCTAAGCCCGGGGACATTCTACGAATTGCCGTTCCGCATGTTGCTGCCCGTCGGCCTCGATGGCCTGTTGGTGGCCGGGCGTTGCGCTTCAGCGTCTCACGATGCGCATGCATCGATGCGCATTGCTGCGGTCTGCATGGCGCTCGGCGAAGCGGCAGGCGTCGCTGCCGCGCAGGCGGGCGGGAGCGATATTCGCAGGCTCGATGCAGCGCGTATTCGCCAGCAACTCGAGAAGCAAGGCGCGATGGTTGGGCCTCTTCCTCAATCGGATCGTCGTTTAGTCTCGCAGCAGAGGACAGACGCATGAGCGCGCGCAGCTATCGTTCCAATTTCGAGCCGGGGACGACGCGATGGGCGGTCCGTCGCGCACAGTGGCGCGCGCTCGGCCTCACCGACGGGGACATGAAGAAGCCGAAGATCGCGATCATCAACTCTTCGTCCGAAATTTCGATCTGCTTCAGCCACCTCGATGAAGTGGCGAAAATCGTGAAAGAGGGAATTCGCGAAGCTGGCGGACTTCCTTTCGAGATCAAGACGACGGCGCCGAGCGACTTCATCACCGGGGCGGGGCGGGGTGGTCGCTATCTGATGCCATCCCGCGATCTGCTGGTGAATGATATCGAGGTGGCCGTGGAGGGTGCTGTACTGGATGGCATGGTGTGTCTCTCGAGCTGCGACAAAACCGCACCGGCACATCTGATGGCGGCGGCCCGCCTCAACATTCCCAGCATCCTCGTGATCGGCGGTTATCAGGCCTGCGGTCGATTCCATAACAAGCCTGTCGATATTGAGGACGTGTTCGAATCCGTCGGCGAACTTGCGACGAGACACACCAGCACAAAGGAGATCGAGGAGATGTGCGAGGTCGCAATACTCGGTCCTGGAGTATGCGCCGGCATGGGCACCGCCAATACCATGCACATCATGGCCGAGGCGCTCGGCATGACGTTGCCAGGCAGCGCGCCGGTCGCGGCAGCGGGGCAGCGTATGCGAGATTTTGCGCGCGAGGCAGGGCGGCGCATCGTTGCGCTCGTCAACGACGATCTGCGGCCCCGGAACATCATGACGCCGCCGGCATTCGCCAATGCAATGGCGGTCGGCCTCGCGGTCAGCGGATCGATCAATATGCTTCGGCATCTGCAGGCGGTCGCATCTGAGGGCGAGATCGCCGTGGACGTTTACAAGCTCATTCACGAACTTGGCAGTAAGGTTCCCTTGCTGTGTGCCATCAAGCCAAATGGCAGCGGGCGCATCGAGGACCTGGAAGCCGCTGGCGGCGCGCGCGCGGTGATGAAACAGCTTGAAGAACTGCTTGATCGCAATGTCATGACCGTGACTGGCCACACGCTCGGCGAAAACCTTGCGGACGTCACGGTCGGCAATGGCGTGATCGGCAGCCTTGATCGCCCTGTCAATCCGGGCCCGTCTGTTGTGATCTTGCAGGGCTCGCTCGCGCCGCAAGGCGCCATCATGAAGCTTGGCACCGGCAAGGCGTCCAGCTTTCACGGCAAATGTCGGGTGTTCGAGTCGCAGGAGGCCGCGATGGAAGCGCTTGCACGTGGTGAGATTAGGGGCGGTGAAGTCGTTGTGCTCCGGGGTCTCGGCGCGCGGGGCGGTCCCGGCGTCGCGTCTGCGTCGTGGTTTGTCGCTGCGGTCAATGGTGCGCGTCTCGGTGAAGAGATTGCGGTGATTACAGATGGCCAGCTCTCTGGCCTTAACCGTGGGTTCACGATCGGTCAGGTCATGCCTGAAGCTGCTGACGGCGGACCTATCGCGCTCGTGCGCGACGGCGACAGCGTGCTGATCGATGTTAACGCGCGCCGAATTGATCTTGAGTTGGAAGAATATGAACTCGCCGCACGGCGCGCGGCGCTGCCGCCATTCGTCAATGCTGAGAAGACTGGGTGGCTTGCGCTGTATCAGGATTGCGTTCAACCGCTCACTCAGGGCGGGACGCTGAAGCCGAGGCGTCCATATGAGCAAAATAATGAGTCATCGAGCCTTCCAGTCGGAAAGTGAGAAGAGCCCGCTGAGGGTTATAAAGTCAACCAGTTGAAAAGGGAGTAGCGCGATGAATATGACACGTGCGAAATTTTTGAAATTGGCCGTTGGCGCAGGTGTGGGTGCGGCGATCGGTGCACCTCTCAAGGCCCTCGCTGCAGGCCTGACCGGCAACATCAGCTATCTCACCTACGAATCGTTGCCGACGACCAAGAAGATAACGGGCGATTTGATTGCCGCGCTCGAAGCGGCAAATCCAGGATTGAAGATCAGCCCGCTATTCACGTCACCCGAGGCTGTCCGCAAGCAGGTCTCATCGATGCTTCAAAGCGGTACAGCGCCCGATATCGTGAACCTCGATATCGAGGACGCAACTCTTTATGCCCATTCCAAACTGCTCGAACCCGTTTCAGATATTGTCGGCGGCATCAAGAACCTGCCCAACCGCTGGCGGGCACGCATCGATGGACAGGACTTCTTCGTGCCGATGGGTGTGAAGTTCACATACAGCTGGTATCGCTCCGACCTGTTCGAGAAGGCCGGACTTCAGCCGCCCAAGACCTGGTCAGAGTTCGAAGCGGCGGCGAAGAAGCTGACCGGGGATGGTCAATATGGTTACGTCGTCAGCTCCAATGAGACAGGCGACAATCCGGTATCCTCGCTGTTCAGCTATGCCTTCTCGAATGGAGTGAATTTTGTCGATGACGACGGCAATGTCGTTTTCGATCAGGCCGCAAACAAAGCGGCGCTTGCCGAGACGTTGGCTTTCGTCGCGCGGATGTCCAAATTCTCGCCAAGCGGCACAAATTTCGGATGGGGCGATATCATAAATTCCTTCGCGTCCGGAAAGGTCGCGATGGCCGACTATATCGGCTCGCGGCTTTACGTCGTCACCGCACAGAACAATCCACAAATCGCACAAGTCACTAAGCCGATGCTTCAGCCCCATGGAAAGGCGCCCGCCAACCGGCTGTCCGCGGAGGGCTTCATGGTATTCAAGGAGTCCAAGAACAAAGAAGTCGCCAAGTCGATCGTTACGTATCTGCGCGAGGGACAACGCTATTTAGATTATCTCTGGTCGATTCCGCTGCACGTTCTACCGACGACCAAGGAAGAGTTTCTCGGGCGCTACCAGCAAGATGACTTCGTCAAGAAGCATCAGGACATCAATAAGATTATCGATACCGCGTGGGATCAGTCGCGTAATCCCGTATATGATCTGAACGGAAAAAAGGCGAGCTGGCAGCGTGCCCGAATCTATACGAGCACCGTATACAACAAGATGCTCGCGAGCGTGGTGCAGGGCGGCGCGGATCCGGCGGCCGCGATAAGTGAGGCGGCCAAGGCTGCTCGCTCGTTGATCAAGAACGCCTAAACGAACGGCCGTCGATCGTGACGGGAATGAACGCACTCCGAAAACTAGACTTCGCGGGCATCGCATTGCTGCTCGTGACATTCTTGTTTGTCGCGGTGATGATCATTCCCGTCAGTTGGGCGATAGTTCTTGGTTTTACGAAGAGTGGGCCCTTTCAAGCCCACATGACGTTTGCCGGACTGGAGAACTATCGCGAGATCTTCAGCGATGCGGCGTTCTGGCGCGCGCTTGCCGTTGGCCTGACGTATGCGGTGATCTCCACGGTATTGGAGGTCGTGCTGGGCGCGGGAATTGCGATCCTCATTTTTCGGCACGGCAATTCGTTCGTCACAAGCTTTGTCCTGATGCCCTACATGATACCGACGGTGACGACCGCGCTGATATGGCGTTGGATGACCGACAGTCTCAATGGCATCCTTAATCAATTGATGCTGCAATCGGGATTGATCGGCTCGGCCATCGAATTCACCAGCAGCGGGGTGCTTGCGATGTCGTTGGTCACTGCGGCCAGCGTCTGGCAGTTCACGCCTTTTGTTATTCTGGTGATGCTAGCCAACCTCGGCACCATTTCTCCGAGCGTTTACGAGGCGGCACGCGTCGATGGCATCAATTGGTGGCAGGAGCTGATCTACATCACGATCCCGATGTTGCGTGCGCCGATCCTACTCGTGATTCTATTGCGCGGCATCTGGATGTTCAATCGGTTCGACATTATCTGGCTGCTGACATCGGGCGGTCCCATCGGCGGCACGACCACTCTGCCGCTCTACGCCTACATCCAGGCCTTCAGCAACAACGACTACGGCCTCGGTGGCGCGGCATCGACCGTGATCTTCATGATCCTGCTGGTGTTCGGCATCATCTATATCCGCGCCTTCCATCCGGAGAAGGAGGTCGCCCGTGGTTGAACGTCGATCCCTGCTGCCGAAGGTGCTGATCGGAATCTACCTCTTACCGACGTTGTTTCCGTTCTACTGGATGTTGAAATCCGCGCTCGAAAGCCCGGCGGATGTTTACAAGCCGCGTCTGTGGCTCGGTAGCTTCACGCTCGATAATTTCAGCACGCTTCTGAAAGCGACGAACTTCCTCGACATCACGTCGAACAGCCTGCAGGCAGCGCTCATCAGCAGCATAATCGTTGTCATCTCCAGTGGTCTCGGTGGTTATGGACTTGCGCGTACGAACTTGCCGCACAAGGCGTTGATCGCGCAGATCGTACTGTTTTCCTATATGTTTCCTGAAGTGCTTTTGGGTATTCCATTTTTTGCGTTGTTTCAGAAGCTCGGCCTGTTGAACTCGATCTGGGGATTGGCCATCGCGCAGGTCACTCTCAGTCTGCCATTCGGCTTGTGGCTGATGTGGCAATTTTATCAGGCTTTGCCGAAATCCTATGAGGAAGCCGCCGAGATAGATGGCGCGAGTAAATTCCAAACTTTCCTGCTCGTGGTGGTGCCGTTGTCGATACCCGCGTTAACGGCAGTCTTCATTTTTGCCTTCGCTGCGTCATGGAACGATTTCGTACTTGCTCTGATGCTGATCCGCGACGATCAGAAATTTACTCTGCCCATCGCCATGAGTCTTTTCGTGCAGCAGATGGAATTGAACTGGGCTGTCATCCAGGCTGCAAACTTTCTGCTCGCACTACCCGGCCTGCTGTTGGTGGTGTTTGGCCGGAAGTACCTTATGCGTGGCTTCCAAACCGGCGGCCTTGCGAACTAAGAGCGAACCGCGTCATGCACAAACAAGCATACGACTACATTGTTATCGGTGCCGGATCGGCTGGATCGGTGATGGCAGATCGATTATCCGCGAGCGGCGAGCATTCCGTGCTCGTGTTGGAGGCCGGAGGACGCGACCGTAACGTCTGGATTCACGTTCCTCTTGGTTACGGACGAACGTTCTTCAATCGTGCGGTTAACTGGATGTTTGAGACCGAGCCGCAGTCCGGACTCGACGGACGATGCATCGCGCAACCGCGCGGCAAGGTCCTCGGCGGTTCGAGTTCGATTAATGGTCTCCTCTATGTTCGTGGCCAACGTCAGGATTACGATGGCTGGCGCGATCTCGGCAACCAGGGCTGGAGCTACGACGACGTATTGCCGATGTTCAAACGCAGCGAGGATCAGCAACGCGGAAGCGGGCCCTGGCATGGGACCGGTGGGCCACTTCCCGTCACCGATCTGCCCGAAAAGCATCCGATCGCGGAAGCATTCATCGCAGCTGGCGTGAAGATCGGAATCCCGCATAACTCGGATTTCAACGGCGAACGGCAGGAAGGCATAGGTCCGCTCCAGGGCACCGCCAGGCGCGGCCTGCGTTACAGCACGGCAAAGGCGTTTTTGCGTCGCGCGCTGAAACGCCAAAATATTGATCTCGTTATGCATGCACAGGTGACGCGCATACTGTTCGATGGCGTGCGCGCTTCCGGTATTGCCTTCGTTCACGAGGGGCGAGAGGTTCGGATTTCAGCCAATAGCGAAATCATTCTTTCGGCAGGCGCCATTCAGTCGCCGCAGATCCTGCAACTTTCTGGAATCGGACCTGAACATCTGCTTCGCAAGTTCGAAATCCCGCTGGTTAAGTCGCTGCCGGGCGTTGGGGAGAACTTGCAGGATCACGTTCAGGCGCGCTTCATTTTTGAAACGAAGGAGAAGATTACGCTCAACGATGACATGGCCAACCCGCTGCGCCAGATTCGTATGGGGCTGAACTACCTGCTTAGGCGCAAGGGTCCACTCGGCTGGTGGGCGGGCCTCGCCGGAGCTTTTGTCAAGACGCGCAACGAACTTGATAGGCCTGACGTTCAGCTTGCCCTTTATCCATTCAGCACCGACCGCATGGATCGTCCTGCCCTGCACCCTTATTCGGCATTCACACTGAACGTTTGTCAACTTCGGCCGTATTCGCGTGGTCACGTTCGGATCAAAAGCCCCGATCCTCTTGTCGCTCCTGCAATCTCCCCGAATTATCTTAGCGATTCCCGCGATGCCGAGGTCATGGCTGCGGGAATGAAAATTGTGCGCAAGGTCGCGGCTGCCGAGCCGCTCGCGAGCATGATTAAAAGTGAAAAGGATCCGGGGCCTGCAACGCAGAGCGATGAAGAACTCCTCAAGTTTTTGCGCGCAAAAGCTATGTCGGTGTACCACCCCGTCGGCACATGCCGCATGGGCCGCGATGAAAACGCTGTCGTGGACGATCAGTTGAGGGTTCATGGCGTCGTGGGCCTGCGCGTGGTCGATGCATCGATCATGCCGACGCTAATTTCAGGCAACACCAATGCACCCTCGATCATGATCGGTGAAATGGGAGCCGAGTTGGTTCTTCGCGCAGCGGCGTTACGAAACGCAAAGGCTGCCTGAC
>ODAK010006850.1_pt1 | contig 11455 bp, 7 predicted proteins | sample 1539591 | NCBI WGS metagenome assembly ODAK01 (sample SAMEA3539303, study PRJEB22396) | soil metagenome | biome: tundra; feature: field; material: soil | place: USA | collected 2010-05 | depth 0.15 m | reverse complement strand
GCCGCTGTTGACCAGATAAATATCCATCCAGCCATCGTTGTCGTAGTCGAAAAATGCGCAACCGGGACCGGCGGTTTCCGGCATGTACATTTCGGGCGAGAGTCCGGCCACGTGCGCCCAATGAATTCCGCTGGCGACCGGAGAAATCTCTTCAAACGCGGGCGGAGGAATTGGCGCGGCCTTGGGACCTTCGTTGCACGCCAGAGAGCTCTGAACGATTCGCGGCAGCGCAGCGCCAATCCCGACGCCACCCAGTACGTGAAGAAAACGGCGGCGCGACCAGAACGGGAAATCCATTAGTGGGAAACGCAACCGTGCCGGAAATTCATTGTCGCACCGGAGTATTCGGCGCTCGCTGCGTCTTCGCTTTTTCTAAGGCGTCTCGCTGCATTTGCAACTCGTGGTCGGCGCCGGCTTTGTTGCCAGTGCGCGCGTACGCCATCGCGAGCTGGTAGTGTCCGGCGGGATCTGTCGGCTCCATCTTCACGTAATGTTCCAAAGGGGCGATCGCTTCGGCGTGCTTGCCCGCGGAACTAAGCGACATTCCCAGCGCCAAATATGCCTCAAGAAAACCCACGTCGAGTTTCGATGCGCGCGTGAAATGTTGGATGGCGCCGTCCCATTCGGCCGCTTGCCGCGCTATTTCTCCCAGGATGAACTCGGCCGCTGCGCTGTCGGGATTGATCTTGAGCTCTTCCTCCAACTCGCTTTTTGCCTCCGCTGCTTTCGCGCCGGAAGACTCGTCCAGAAGTATGCGGGCGATTCGATAGTGAATTTCCGGCAACGCGGGGTTCTGCGTCAAAATTTGACGATACGCCGCAATTGCCTCGTCCCACTTTTGCGCGGACTCAAGCGCTTCCGCATTCAGTTTCGCAACCTGCGCCGAAGTTGGAAAGCCTTCGGCCAATTCCTGCGCGGCGCGATTCGCGAGCTGCGAGAAAAAATGAACGCCGATGTAGAGCGCTTCGGGATCATCCGGAAAATCGCGCCGAAGTAATGAGAGTGCGTCGACTGCTGCGGCGGTATCGTCCATGCTCATTGCGCAACGTGCGGCTGCCATGGCGGAACGATAGCGAAGGTCTTTGTCCGCAAGGTGTGACATTGTCCGCTTCAGAACAGGCAACGCCTCGGTGCATCGCCCGCGTGACGCCAGGCTCACCGCTTGACGGGCAGACGCCGATGGATCCGACGTCGAGGCAGCCCCCGTGGCACCTTGACGCGCGCTTTGAGCGCTGGCCGAAATAGCCACCAGGCTGCAAGCGAAACTGATCTTCAATATCTTGAGCAGATATTTCTGCATAGCAGACCCTGAAGCGAATGCAACAATTCCGGCGCTTTAGCGCGTCGAAAGACGAAATTCCGTCACGGAATGAAAGCGCTTTCCCGCCTTCAAAACAGTGGAAGGGAAAGTAGGATGGTTTGGCGAGTCCGGAAAGTGTTGCGTTTCAAGACAGAGTCCGGACCGCTGACCGTACACATTTCCGTTTTTGCCGGTGATCGTGCCGTCCAGAAAATTTCCCGAATAGAATTGCACGCCCGGCTGCGTGGTCCACACCTGTAAGACTCGTCCGCTCCCTGAATCATAAACCTCGGCAGCTTCAGCGAGTGCGTCGCCGGTTTTGTCGAGTACCCAGTTGTGATCGTACCCTTTTCCAAATTTCAGTTGCTCGTTATCAACGTTGATGCGCTGCCCGATTGCGGTAGGCTTCCTAAAATCAAATGGTGTGGCTTCAACCGGCGCCAGTTCGCCCGTGGGAATAAGCGTCTGATCAACGGGAGTGTACCGGCTGGCGTTCAGCTTCAGCTGGTGGCCCAGTATGTCGCCTTTTCCTTGTCCGGCCAGATTAAAATACGAATGGTTCGTGATATTCAGAACAGTATCGGCATCGCAGGTTGCCGAATAATCGATGTTCAGTGTGTTGCCGTTCAGCGTATAGCGCACCGTGGCAGTAAGCGTCCCCGGATAGCCCTGGTCGCCGTCTTTACTCACATACGTGAGCTCCACGCCATTCGCGATTTGCTTCATCTGCCACACCACTTTATCGAAGCCACGCGTTCCGCCGTGCAGTGAATTTTCACCGTCATTCTTCGGCACGGAGTAAGTCTTGCCATCCAGCACAAAGGTTCCGTGCGCAATGCGATTCGCGTAGCGGCCGACAATGGCGCCAAAGAACGCCTTGTTTCCGCCGGTGTAACCGTCGAGTGAGTCGTATCCCAAAACGATATCCGCGGATTGGCCCGTGCGATCTGCTGTTTTCAGGGAAACCAAGATTGCGCCGTAGCCCATAATGCGGGCTTCAGTGGCGCCATTCTTCAAAGTGTAGATTTCGATTGGCGTACCATCAGCCATCTTACCGAATACTTCTTTCGATACGTTGGTACTCGTGGTAGCCGGAGAATCAGCAAGGACAGTCATAAATGTTGCCGCCAGAAATAGAAGAGCGAACTTCACGGTGGCGCCTTTCCGCGCGGTGCCCGGAACAATGAGTAACAACGGAGGTCTACACGCGCGATTTCGAACAATAGCATGACAACTAAGCCGCATCCAGTATAGAATTCGCCGCGTCGCCAAATGCTGAAAGCGCTTACACGCCGCCAGGTCTTGAAAATCTTCGGCACCGGGGCCGCTGCATCTTTGGTAGGGCGCACTTTCTTGTTCGCTGGCGAGCGTGAACTCCGCGTCGCTGGCCGCAGCGTCCAGGTTTTGATTTCAAATGTCAGCCGTCACACCGTTCGCATTACGATGGTGGACCGAAGTAATGCGCAAGTTCACGTTCCCAACGACGGATCGCTTTTGGAGAATATTCCCGCCGCGACGCCACTGACTTCAGCGGTGCACCCCGGTGCTTCCAGCGATTTGGGCGTTCACGTTACGGAAGAACCTCTCACCATTCGTGTCGAGTCATCCGATGGCCGCGCGATTCAAGAATTGCGCGTGGACTCCGAGACCGCGGCTCTTACTTTCGCTTTAGGCACAACCCCCGTTTTGGGATTGGGCGAGGGCGGCCCGCAATTTGACAGGCGCGGCGATACGGACAACATGCGTAGCGGTCAGGGCGGATACCGTCTGCGGACAAACGGCGGACGCGTTCCCATTCAGTGGTTGATCGGCACGTCTGGCTGGGCCATGTTCGTACATCAACCGCTGGGCAGCTTCGATCTTACCGGCACCGAAGGCAAGTTCACTCCTTTTCCCGCGGCGACTTCTCTGCCATTGGATTGTTTTGTTGTGGATGCGAAAGATCCCGCGCAAGCGATGGCGGAATATGCCCGGCTTACTGGTCATCCGGAAATGCCGCCGTTGTGGGCGCTGGGATATCAGCAGTCGCATCGCACGATTGCGAACAGCGAAGAAATTCTCGGCATCGCGAAAACATTTCGCGAAAAGAAACTTCCGTGTGACGCACTCATTTATCTGGGTACGGGATTTACTCCGTCCGGATGGAATACGGAGAATGGATCTTTTCAGTTCAATCCGCGCGTGTTCAACGAACCGAAAAAAATTCTGGATGAATTCCACGCAATGCATTTCAAAGTATCACTACATATGGTGATTCAAACGCGCACTCTTCACGGCGCCGCCCGCGACGTTTGCAATTTGCAGCGGTTCGATGAAGAAGAAGTTGCCTGCTACTGGGATGCGCATCGCAAAGATTTTGCTCTTGGCGTAGACGGATGGTGGCCCGATGAAGGCGATCCGTTGGACGCGGCTTCGCGCCTCACGCGCAATCGAATGTATTACGAAGGGCCGCAAATCGATCGCCCGAACGAACGTCCGTTCGCGCTGCATCGCAACGGACATGCGGGAATGCAGCGCTACGCGTCTTTCCTGTGGTCCGGTGACGTTTATTCCCTGTGGGAAACGTTGCGTACGCATGTGCCGATCGCGATTAACACGGCGCTATCAGGAATTCCTTTATGGGGAACAGACACTGGCGGATTTGTTCCGACGAAGGAATTCAACGGCGAACTTTTTGTGCGATGGTTTCAGTTCAGCGCGTTTTGTCCGCTGTTCCGCTCGCACGGACGCGATTGGAAATTGCGGCTTCCGTGGGGATGGAACACCGGTGAATTCGGCGTGAACGAAATCAGCAACTACGGAGAAGCCGCGAATCCTGATCCCAGTGAATTGCACAACGCGGCGGTCGAGCCCATCTGCAAAAAGTATCTTGAGCTTCGCTATCGATTGCTACCTTATCTTTATTCCGCGGTGCGCGAGGGACACGAAACTGGAATGCCGATTGTGCGCGCACTTTGGCTGCATTATCCCGATGATACAAATGCCGTGGCGCGCGGCGATCAATATTTGTGGGGCCGCGATATTCTGGTTGCACCGGTCACAGAAAAAGGCGCGACGACCAAAAAAGTTTATTTGCCGCGCGGCGATTGGTACGACTTCTGGACGGAAGAGCGCGTCGCAGGTGCGCGCGAAATTAATCGCGATGTGGATCTTGCAACGATGCCGCTTTACGTTCGCGCGGGTGGAATTATTCCGCTTGGTCCGGTGAAACAATACACGTCAGAAAAAGTGGATGAGCCGATGACGATTGTTGTGTATCCGGGCGCCGACGGAAATTATTCATTGTATGAAGATGACGGCGAAAGCTTCGCGTATCGCCGCGGAGAGTTTATGAAAATTGAATTCCGATGGAACGATTCCGATCGCCGCTTGTCGTTGAAGCTCGCTGCCGGTTCGCACATGCTGGCGCCAGCGCGCCGCAAGATTGAAATACGAGTTGCAGGCGAAACGTCCACGCGAGCGGTTGAGTTTGCCGGCCAACCTGTCTCCGTTCAGATGACGCGTTGAGGTCTCCGAACAGCGGGCATACCCAACTTGTGGCGGCTATTTTGTTGCGTTGCGGGCGTAGTAGCCCTCGCGAGCGATCGCTTTGTACTCCTTGTTGGTCATTTCCAGTTTGAGGTGTCTGTATTTGCCATTGGTTTTGCTGTTGGTTGGATAGTAGCCGAGGGAATATTCAGTGTGCAACTCATCGGAGATTTCGTCGAAAGCCTTTTGAAGGTCGTTCTGGCTGGCGATTTCGATCGCGCCTCCGCCGGTTTCTTCAGCCAGCTGCTTTGCAACGTCGAGAAACCTGAACTGCGGGCTCAACCCAGCCGGATCTTTCAGCGGAGACGACGCCGGTCCCATGGGCACCATGTCCAAACCAGATTTCCGCGAGTAGACGACCAGCACGTGGATGAGAGTATCGGAGCGCTGCGCGGATTCGACTGCATCCTTGATGGATACCAGGCTGCCTTCGTCATGCGCGTCGGTAACAATGATGAGGGTTTTGCGTCCAGTTTGGGCGGTCATCTTTTTATTACAGATGGCGTAGATCGTGTCATACAAGCGCGAACCTGGCGCGCGGCTGGCTGGTCCGGCGCCGCCGACACCGAGATTTGCGAGGTGAACGGCGCGGTCGAGAGCTTCGAGATTGCTGGTCCAATTGGAAAGAAGAACAGCATCGGCATCGAATGCCATGACAAACGCTTTGTCGCCGCCTTTCAGGACGCGGTGGAAGAACTGCGAAGCGGCCTGCTGCTCAAAGCCGATCATGGCCATTTCGCTGCCACTGGTGTCGATTACGAGGCCGATGGAGAGAGGCAGAGTTCTTTCACGTGAGAAGAAGACGATTTTTTGTTCGACTTTGTCCTCGAAGATTTTGAAATCAGTTTGATCGAGGTTTGGAACGATGGATTTCTTTTTGTCGAGTACGGTGGCGTAGAGATTTACGAGGGGAACGCCAACGCGGATGGTCTGGTCTTGCGGAGACGCAGGCTCGGCGGAGCCGGAGGTGCGTTGGGCAGGGAGCGCGAGCAGAGTGGCAGAAAGGATTGCGAGAGTTAGAAGCGCAGCTGCGGAACGATGTCGCATGGAGTGAGCCGTATTGTTGAATCTCCGTGGGCGATGAGCATCGCACGATAAATCCACGACAATCTTCTAACGTGCCGCGGGCCTGGCCTTCGCGAGCAGACGTTTCAGGGGGATGTTCACCGAGCCGATTGCGCCGCTGCCCATGTCCCTTACCACAAGCCGCAGTTGCGCGACGCCGTCCAGCAAGTCAACGTCGCCAGATTCATTCAGACCTTCCTGGAGAATCTTGTCGTGTGATTGCTGCGGAACATTCAAATTCACCGCGTCGGCGGTGTGTCCCAACATCTTGCCGTCCTTGTCCAATTCGACCCACACGAACTGGACGGTGTCCTTCCAGCGATCGCCGTTTTGAGTAAAACTCATCGCTTTCGGGCTTACCCGGACGTGCATCGTGATCGTGCGTGGCGCGGCTGCATTTACAGGATCAACCTGCACATCCAGGCCGAGGTCGGTTGACTCGAGCGTACTCTGAAGGGCGTCCGTCAACATTTGCTCTTTCTGCGAAACCGTAATGGCGGAATCCGGAATGGCAAAATATCCGCGCCGGAAACGCAACCGGAGTCCCGGCTGCTTCGATGCAATCTTGATCTCACGGAACTCTCCGTTCCATTGATCGTGGGAAGGATAATAACCGAGCACATAGGTCACGCGTGAATCGTCAATCGCCTGCCGGACAGCAGTCTTGAGGTCATTCGTATTGTAAAAAGCGCGGCCGCCGGTGCGCTCGGCGAGAACATTCATGGTGTCAAAATTCTGTGGAGCGGGGCTTGACGGGGGAGGAAGAGTGTATCCCCCCCTCCGGTTGTCCCGGGGCCCCCGCTGGCTTACGGTCATCGGTGGTGCAATGAGACCCCGCGCATCCACGGGATAAATAGCCATGTTGGCATTATTCAGCGCTTCCGCGGCTTCTACAATTTCCGGGCTAAACGAGCGCAACTGGGCTGGTAAGCCGAGGGATACCGGGACGAAATTTAACGCGTCAGCCCCGATCTGGAAAGGAAAGCTCGCTGAAACCCAAATGAGATTCTTGCGACCCGGCAATGCCGCCAAATGGTTAGCGATAGCTTGGATGGCTTTCGCGGTTTCCACAGCCCGTTCGCTATTAGCGAAGTCGGCCACGCGCTGATGTGCATTGTCGATCACTTCGTTCCACCACTCGCCGCCGGGAACGTCCGAGGGAATGTCAGCGGCTTCGGATTCGGTGAGCCTCGCGCTATCCGTGCTGGATGACTTGTTCAGGGCCCGCAGCAAGGAGCTAGCATCACTGGTGAAGTCATGGAGGACGACAACTTGATCAGCCAAAACATAAAGCGCCACGCGATCCTGCGGTTGAAGCTGATTCAAGAATTTCGCGACCTGGTCGCGAGCGAACACCATGTCGCCGGAATGCGTATTCAAAGCATCAAGGAGAATCACCGTGACGCTGGTAGGCACGCCGGTTTTTTGTTCGTAACGATTGGTAAACGTGCCGGCGGCCCGAGTGGCGGCTCTGGTTCCCGGAGTTCCCGCGGAATAGAGGCGAGTCGTTTCCTCGGAGAAATAGGCGATCTGCTGGGGCTGGCCTCCGTCCATCAGCGTAAAGTCATTCTTGGTCAGTCCGGTGACGGGGTCGCCCTTCTTATCCTGCGCAAGAACACTCACTTGCACCATCCGCGCCATAACGCGCACGGCAGGAGGGTTGGCTCCCTGACCGGCCGAAGATTGCGGGGCGGAAGATTGAGAATATCCTGGCGCGCAAACGACAAATGCAGCCGCTGCAACCGCAAGAAGCGCAACTCTTAAACGGACAGCGACGTCTCGCATGGATGAATACTCTACCTCCTAATGCGTCTGCGCTTCTTGCTTCGGTTTGCCGACCTTGGGTGGCTTTGTATCCACGGAAAATAACTGGAACTCGGTGAGGCTGTGGTAATGGTGATAGAAGTGGCCCCTGAAGTCATAATAGAGATCTACCTGCTGCGGTAGCCAGAGGTTACTGTTGTGCTTGGGAAACGGCACCACTTGATAGTCAACCGACATGTGCTCGCGCCGGAGTTGAACGGCGGGGATGGGCTCAACAAGATCCGTTTCCAGATGCACAATCTGAAAGTTCTCAGCGAGGATCCACGCGCGCCCTCGCAAGCGCATCGGGTAACTCTTGCGTCCCGATACGAAATCCCGCAAGCGCGCTGGACGATTGGGGAGTTGCCGGAAATGAACCAGCCAAGTGGCCTGGCCATTCCATTCTCCCAGCCCTTCGCAGGTCATCTGGAAATCATCCTGATACTTGGGATGGAATATCATGGCGACGGCGGGCGAGCCGAGATCCTGAAGGCGTTCGGGTAACGAGGTCACGACATGTTTCTGTTCGCGCTGCTCGTCCATGGTAAGTAGGCCCGAGTGCGCCTGCCGCATTACGACCAAGTATTGGAACGCAGCGGAAATCGGGTTTAACAATTGGCCGTGCGCGCCGATTTCAACAGACTCGTAGCGTTCGATTGCGGAGAATTGTTCCAGATGGGTGACCAACTCTTCGGTGCGCCGCGCGGCGCCCAGTAACACTTGCGGTAAGGAACAAACTTTCCCCGGAGTTGTGGGAGGCAAAGTGGCGTCGGAGTCGGGCGGAGACCAGGAGTCCTTCGAGTTGGGGGACACCAGGGGCGCGCTTGAAAGCACGACATCCGTTGTACTTAACTGTGGCGTCGCAGCCGCCGAGGGCGGCCGGGCCGCATCTTCTGCGGTACGTCCCAAGTCCACAATCCACCCGCGTATCTTTTCCGCGTTTGGATCAGTAGGGTGTTCCTGCAGATACGCGCCAAGTATGGTTGCGGACTGTTTGTTTTCTCCCAGTCCGGCCAGCGCCTGAGCAAGCAACAACTGGGCACCACTTGCTTTCTCGCGGCCGAGCTCAAATGCGCGTTCCGCGTGCTCGCGGGCGGCTGGAAAGTTCTCCAGGCGCAGATGAGCTTGAGCCAGCATCAAGTGTGCTTGCCAGGATGATGACGAAACCTGAAGCGCGCGATCGAGAAGTTTAATGGCTCCGGCGTTGTCTCCAGCCTTGAAGAGAATGTTGCCAAGCGCGAGAAGCGAGTCGGTATGCTTAGGATCCAGCGAAAGGGCTTGCTCAAGATACGGCTTACCCTCGCTCTCGCGTCCACTCCACACGCAGGTCATACCCAGCAGGTAATGGATCGTCGCGTTTTTCGGGGACTCGTGCAGCGCTACAGTCAAATGCTTTTCCGCGGACGCATATTTCTTGGAATTCAGATCGCGCAACGCATTCTGAGTTTCCTTTTGAGACTTGGGAGTGAACACAGAGGTTTCCGACGCGTAGGCATTATTTGCGCCAGAGCCGACGGGCTTCAGGAAAAGCAGTACGGCTTCAGTTTGGCTCGCGTTGGTCAACTCCACCGTACGTCTGACTCGCTCGAAACCAACCATGGTCGCCTCGACAATATAGCGGCCGGGGATGATGCCCTGGAACACGAAACTGTCACCTTGAAGAGAAGGATTCTCGCCGGTGGAGAAAAGCGTATCCGTAAATAATGTGACGACAGCTTGGGTTATCGGGGCTCCATTCATTTCCTTAACTTGAACTACTAAACTGCCCTTCCCGCTTTCCACCCGCGGCGCACTACCGGGACCCGGAGGGCCCTGAGCGAAAGCAACTAGAGAGGTAGTGCCAAGGACCAAAAGCGCCGCAACAATCTTGGATCTAATTTGCACTCTCGCGACCTTTCCTCGAGTGGATACGCACGCTGCCTTTTTCAGCCCCAGGCGATCAAGCCCGTGAGAACTCAACCGGAGTGTCCGACTTCAATTTGATCTTGGCGCAAACGATATGCCCGGCGTTCTGCGGTGTCAATGCCGGATTGTCTTCGTCATTCGTTAAGTTGTAGATGCGCTCGTTTATGATTTCCGATGGTTGGGCCGGCGGCCACAGTTATGGAGTGGGTTTTCGAATCGAACAAAAACAACCGGCGCCAGCCCTTCTTGCTTCACGCTACTAGCAAATAGATCGGCCATTGTTAGTTGTCCCACTTGAAGGCGGTCAGAATGCCGGCTTTGAATTCCAGGTCGGCGATCAGACGGTCGCCTCCGGGGCGGGGGCGAGGCGGCGCAGAGTTGGTTGCGCCTTGCGATGATGGATTTGTGGATTGAGTCGCACTGCTCGCGGCGGCATTTGCTGCGGGTTGAGGAGCGGCGGCGGTTTCGGGGTTGCGGAAGAAAACGCGAAAGTGAAAGTCGGCGATTGCGGGCACGGGAGCTTCGGGCGGGGCGGCCGCAGGAGCGGGAACCGAACCGCGGGTATCTTCCAGCGTGACGTGCCAGCCATTTGTGCCTGCACCGGATGGAGATGACATGCCGGCGTCGGTGAGAAAATCGGCGAGCTTGGTTTCGAGGACCTTGTAGGAAGTGAGGTGGGCGACGATGGCGCGCGCGAGTTGACTATCGCGCGGCGTGCGGCGGGTCGTTCCGTTCGTGCCGGTGCGGGGACGCGGCTCGACCTGCGCGATTTCAATTTTGCCGGTGTAAAAATCGTCAAAAAGTTTGAAAGCGTCCGGATCATATTTTTTCAGTCCTTCGGGGCCGTCTTCCGGTTTAGGTCCGGTCATGTTGAGATCGCCGTGCGTGCCGAAATACCACATGGTGAGTTCCGCGAAGTATTCGTTGGGATTTGATCCGGCGTAAGAATTCAGCCAGAGACCTTTGGACTTGGAGGTTTGATATTGCGCGTCAAACATGGCGCGAACGGTGCGCGGAATTCCCACACCTTCAATGTTGTGAGCGAATTCATGCATGCAAATGTCGCGGCCGCGATACCGGTCGGTGGGCAACTTGAGAAGATTTTCTTCGCTGCAAGAAGTGATCAAGCCGCCCATGCCGCGAGTGCGTTGGTCGCGCGTGAGGCCGTTGTATTCGTCGAGCGGAACGTGTTTATCCTGCCGCCATTCGGGAAGATCGGTGGTGACCTGATCGCGTCCGATGAGGTGCAATTCAGCGCCGGCGGCGGCGAGGTTGGTGACGACCATCGGCAGATGGGCGGTCTCTGTGGCCATGCGATCGTAGGCGATGTAAAGCGCGTCATCGACTACTTCGCTGGGAGCTTTGATGAGAACACCATGGAAGGAAAGAACTTTTGTGAAGAAGTCATTCTCGGGCGGATTGATGGTTTGAATTTCCGGACGGGCGGCGGATTGGGCGGCGCGCGCTTCAGGGTAATTTTTCGGATAGGTCCAAGCGATCGCGGTGATGAGTGCGAGGACTGCGAAGCATGCGGCGAGTCGTAAGAACTTAGATGTTTTCGCGTTCATTTTGAAATTCCATTTCTTCAGTTCACGGAAATTGAAAAATTTAAGACTGAGCGATTTCTACTGGCCCGGCAGATTTGCCACAGAAGTTGGAGCGCCAAACTTATTTTGGAGCCAGGCGCGAGCTTCATCGGGATTGTAATTGAATGGGCCCATCCCACCGCGATACGCGATTGTTCCGTCTTCGTTGAGGATGTAGATGCGCTCGGGCCACGCGGCGTAGGCCAGGTCGCATCTACATCCTAGATCGGAAGAGCACACGTCTGAACTCCAGTCACTGACCAATCTC